>Ga0105045_10000890_pt1 | contig 23233 bp, 21 predicted proteins | sample MAT02_FD_78089 | JGI IMG/M metagenome (GOLD analysis project Ga0105045, IMG submission 78089) | Freshwater microbial communities from Lake Fryxell liftoff mats and glacier meltwater in Antarctica - MAT-02 (megahit assembly) | ecosystem: Environmental > Aquatic > Freshwater > Ice > Liftoff... | reverse complement strand
TTCGATAAATTGTTAAAATTGAATTTATTTTTATCAAACACCTTCTGTCAAATGCGATTGCAAAGATACACATTTTTTAAATATAGTACCAAATAAATCGTATTGAATTTTTAGGAATCTTAAGTTATCATATTTACAAGAGAGATAAAAATGATTATTAAACGAATTTAGAGAGTGAAAAAGCATGATAGAATTACAATCTTGTCCTTATTTGATTTTAAGTGTTTGCCACTTTAGTTTAATTCTTCGCTAGCTTTGCACTCCAATCTTAAATTCTAAAATTCCAGTGCTAAAAATTGTAATTAGCGTTGTCTTCCTTTTTCAATTCGCCTCTTCAAATGCGCAACTTGTCAAAGACAATTATTACCGCAAAGGCAATGTCTTTTTTTATTGGGGATGGAATAGAGCCGCATATTCTAAAAGCGATATTCAGTTTAAAGGAACGGATTATAATTTTACGTTGGAAGATGCGGTGGGAAAAGATCATCAATCTGCTTTTGATGCGCGCCTATATTTTAATCCTAGAACAATAACGATTCCGCAATACAACTTTAGAATCGGTTATTTTTTTCATGATCATTACAACATTTCGTTTGGTGCAGATCACATGAAATATATCGTAGATCCATATCAAACTGTGAAAATTAATGGAACGATTGCAAATTCTGGCACGGTGTACGACGGTGTTTATAACAACGATGACATTATAATTGCACCAGAATTTTTGTATCTAGAACATACTGATGGTTTAAATTATGAGAACATTGAAGTCCGCAGATTTGATGTTTTGCTAGGGCGAAAAAACATAAGTTTAGCAATCAATGAAGGACTAGGAATTGGGTTTTTATTGCCAAGGACGAATGCAACAATTCTGAATAATGCACGATACGATGAATTTCATCTTGCTGGTTATGGCATTTCAGGTGTTCTTTCTCTTAACCTTACTTTTTTTAAATACTTTTTCATCCAATCTGAGTGGAAAGGCGGATTTATACACATGCCTTACATTCGAACTACGATGAATAGGGCGGATAAGGCGAGTCAACATTTTTTCTTTTCGCAGTACAATATTGCTTTTGGCGCAAATTTTCGGTTTAACGGAAAAAAATCCAAGAAAAAGGAAGCAAAACCTGTTGTAAATTAGGTGTTTATTGCTATTTCCTTGCATTGACTCTTTAAATTTCGTTTCTTTGCAAAATATTTTTTTAATACCAATAGTCACGATAGTTATCGGGATGTAAATACTAGGATAAAAAAAGTATAACTCAACTATATCGGTATTAAACTTTTAACATGGCACATAAATCTGGATTCGTTAATATTGTTGGTAGTCCAAATGTTGGAAAGTCAACCCTGATGAATCAATTGGTTGGGGAGAAAATCTCAATCGTTACTTCCAAGGCACAAACAACGCGACATAGAATTCTTGGAATTGTGAATGATGAAGATTATCAAGTAGTTTTTTCTGACACTCCCGGTGTTGTGAATGCGGCTTACAAGATGCATGAAGTGATGATGGACTATGTAAACATGTCCATCAAAGATGCTGATGTTCTCTTGTTTATTACCGATACGAAAGAAAATGAAATGAACCACAAGGAAACCTTAGAGCGTATTCAACGATTAAATGTTCCGGTGTTTTGTTTGATAAATAAAATTGATTTAAGTGATCAAGCTGAAGTGATGAGTCGGATTGCTTATTGGCAAGAAAAATTACCCAAAGCAATTGTTTTTCCCATTTCTGCTCTGCACGGTTTTAGTATTCCGCAGGTTTGGGAGCAAATTTTGGAATTAATTCCAGAGTCGCCAGCATATTACGATAAGGAAGAAATTTCAGATCGACCAATGCGCTTTTTCGTTTCGGAAATGGTGCGTGAGAAGATTTTTATCCATTGTCAAAAAGAAGTTCCTTACTCGTGTCAGGTCGAAATTGAAGAATATAAAGAAGAAGCTAATATAACGCGAATTCGCGTATTAATAATTGTTGAGCGTGATTCGCAAAAAGGAATTATTATCGGAAAAGGGGGCGACATGTTAAAGCGAATTGGGCGTGAAGCAAGACTTGATATTGAGAAGTTTATTGAGAAAAAAGTGTTCATGGAAACATTCGTTAAGGTCGATAAAGACTGGCGAGGATCTGATGTGAAATTAAAGAAATACGGGTATTAGAGTGATGAGTCACGAATTACGGCTGGATTAAATTGTCGAATTCCAAGTTATTAGAGCGGAAAAAATGTTAGGGTGGAAAGTGCTTGAGTCTTTTGTCTTAAAATCTTAATATCCATTTCAAAAGAAAAACAAAAATGAGTAATATAGTTGCAATAGTTGGAAGACCAAACGTAGGTAAATCGACACTTTTTAACCGTTTAACGGAATCGAGACGTGCCATTGTGAAAGAAATTAGTGGCGTAACTCGTGATCGACTTTATGGTCGAGGAGAATGGAATGGTGCACAATTTTCCGTAATTGATACCGGTGGATATGTTAAAGGTTCTGACGATATTTTTGAGGAAGAAATTCGCAAGCAAGTTGAAATTGCAATCGAAGAAGCTACTGTGATTGTTTTTATGGTTGACGTAATGACGGGAATCGTAGATCTTGATGAGGTTGTTGCGCAAATGCTTCGTAAAGCGAAAAAACCAGTTCTTGTAGGAGCAAACAAGGTTGATAATACTGAAAGATATGGTTTGTCTTCTGAGTTTTATGCTTTTGGTTTAGGCGATGTATTTGATTTATCGGCGGCAAATGGAAGCGGAACAGGAGATTTATTGGATGAAATTGTGAAGCATTTTGATAAAGAAGATTTATCTGTAAATGAAGTTGATGAATTACCTAAAATTGCAATTGTTGGGAAACCAAACGTTGGGAAATCATCCTTTGTAAATGCAATTACGGGCGAAAATAGAAACATTGTCACCCCTATTTCTGGAACGACAAGAGACACAATCAACACGCGATACAATGCTTTTGGCTTTGATTTCAACTTAATAGATACAGCTGGAATCCGCAAGAAAGCAAAAGTTACTGAAGATATTGAATACTATTCTGTTTTGCGTTCAATTCGAGCAATTGAAGGTGCGGATGTTTGTATTTTTATGATTGATGCCGAAGAAGGAATTCAAAAACAAGATTTACATATTTTTTATGTAATTGAGAAAAATTCAAAAGGTGTTGTTGTGCTTGTAAATAAGTGGGATTTGGTCGAAAAAGACCACACCACAATGAAAGAATACGAAGATAAACTTCGTGAACAGCTTTCACCTTACAATGATGTTCCAATTATTTTTACATCAACAGTTACGAAACAGCGTGTTCTCAAAGCGCTGGAAACGACTATGGAAGTTTTTCAAAACAGAACACAAAAAATTCCTACTTCAAAACTCAATGATATTATGTTGCCAATTATTAACGCAACACCGCCGCCATCTTTGAAGGGAAAATATGTTCAGATTAAATTTGTGCAGCAATTACCAACACATGCGCCAGCTTTTGCATTTTTCTGTAATTTACCGCAATACGTTGGTGATTCATACAAACGTTTTTTAGAAAATAGATTGCGTGAAGAATTTAATTTTACAGGAATTCCGGTGAAAATATTCTTTCGTAAAAAATAGTTTCGGATGGAATTAATCGGATGGCTGAAAAACAAGGAAGTTCTTTTAATAAATGGATTATTGATCTTGTTTTTTTGGACTATCGCTATTAATTCACCCTGGAAAATCAGTGATGAATTATTGCTTTTGACTCCAGATTCGATGACTTATTATGATACTGGAAAAGAATTTTTCACTTCTAACTTTGAAGGGTCTTCCATAATTAGGCCTTTTTTATATGCAAGCTTTTTATACTTAACACACTCACTTGGAGGCGCTTATTTGGTCGTAATTATTCAATTTCTACTTTGGCTTGCAAGTGCTAATCTTGTTTATGTCACGTTAAAAAAACAATTTTTAAAAACGAATATTGCGGTTATTGGGCTTGTATTTTTTAGCATCAACGTGTCTCTTATTGGCTATAGTTTTCATGGATTAACGGAAGTAGTTTCTACTTTTTTACTCGCTTTGTTGACGTATATTTTACTGTCGTCCCCAGCCAAAAAACTCGATTTTGCATTAAGTATCAAGGTCATTTTGATTTTGGCCTTGTTAACGGCGATTAAACCATTGTTTTATTACCCATTTGTATTATTCAGTGTAATTTCTGTCATTATAAATATGAAGTTTATAATTCGATCTAAAATTTCATTAGTATTTCTGTTACTAGCCTTTTCGCCAGTTGTTTTGCAGATTTCAATTATGAAAACGAAACACGATGTGATGAATGTTTCAACCATTGGGTCATCAACATTTAATAGATATCTGTTAGCGCAAGGAATTAGAGATGTTGAAAAAATAAGTGATGTTACAGAATCTGAAAATGTTGCATTAAAATTGACGGATTCGGCACGAATAGATTATTTGTGGAGTCATAAATCATTGTATGCTAGACTTTTTTTTAATAATGTGAGAGAATGTTGATGCTTATGAAAGCAACTTTATGCTAAGTCCCAAATACACTATTAACAGCTATTACGGTTTTATGGATGCATATAATCGAATTTATTATTTAATTTCCATTCCGTTCGTTCTTTTGTTTGTTTTCCTGTTCTTTAGTGATTTGTTTAAAAAGTCTTTAAAAAAGAAATGGGAGTTTTACTCTTTAGGAATGATTTTCTATTATATTATTTTTTCTTCTGGAATTTCTTTTTGGCAAGCGGATAGATTAGTTATTTTTGCCATACCATTGTGGATTACGCTTTATGCTGTTTTGATCAATGATGTGGTCAAAAAATTTAACAAAAAGGGTATATTTTAAAAAGATTTGAAATTTGCAGCAATAGACATAGGAACAAATGCAGCTCGCTTGCTCGTTGGAGAGGTGACTCAGGAGGACGGACATTTTTTCGTTAATAAGGTCTCCTATACGCGTGTGCCACTTCGTCTAGGTGAAGATGTTTTTGGAAATGGGAGAATCTCGAAGAAAAAAGCAGAGCATTTCATTAAAACGATGAAGGCTTTTAGCCTGATCTCTGAAATCTTTGAAGTGAAAGCTTTGCGCGCATGTGCTACATCTGCCATGCGTGAGGCTAAAAATGCGAAGATTATTCAAAAACGAATCTTGGATGAAACAGGTGTTGATATCGATATTATTTCGGGTGATGAAGAAGGTGAATTGATTTTTGGAACTTTCTTTTTGATGGATATCGACAAAACCGTTCCTTTTATGGTGATTGATGTTGGTGGAGGTAGCACAGAAATTTCTGTATTCGAAAACGGAGAAAGAGTGGCATCTAAATCTTTTGAAATTGGAACGCTTCGTTTATTAAAAGGCAAAACACGAAAAACGATTTGGGAAGAAATGCAAGATTGGTTGGACAATCATTGTGATCTAAACCAAGTACATACAATTTATGCAACGGGTGGAAATATTAATAAAGCACATAAATTATTAGGGGCTGGTCACATGGAACCAATTTCTTACGCTAATTTACTGAAGCTGAAAATTGAACTTGAACCGCTGACTTTGCGACAACGAATGGATCGTTACCAATTAAAACCAGATAGAGCAGACGTTCTTGTTCCAGCCTTAGATATCTATTGTTATTTACTGAAAAAGTTGGGAAATCCAGACATCGTTGTTCCTAAAATTGGTCTTTCGGATGGAATCGTATATGATTTACACATGAAATCGAAAAAACGAAAAAAGTAATTATTCGAATCTAACAGGAATAGTATAATAAACTTTTACTTTTTGACCTTCATTTTCTCCAGAAACCCAATTTGGCATTTTTTGAACCATTTTAAGTATTTCATCTTTTAAATAATATAAATTTTCAGGGATATTTATGATTTCTGGTGATGTAATTTTTCCATCTTCGTTCACGACAAAACGCACATAAATGGAACCTTTTTCAATAATTTTTTTCGGTTTAAAATAGTCAGTCACAAATTGGAATAAAGCATCAACACCTCCTTTAAATTCGGGCATTTTTTCACTTAATTGCAGAGTTCCGTGATTCGAAGGTTCGGGATACTCGGCAACCATTGCTCCTTTAATAGGCTGCACAGGCGTTGCAATATCCCCCATAATTTGTACTTCTCCTGTTTCGATTATTTCTCCTGTTTCGATTATTTCTATTGGTTTGCAAATATTGGGTTTTTTGAATGTATCGGAAGGACTTGATGTGTTTGGTGCAACTTTGCCTATCTTATAAATATTATGAACGGTTGGCGGGGTTTTAATGGTTTCTGGTTGCTCTTGTGCGCATCCTGAAAGACTAATCGTAACCAAAGCCAAGATTAAAAATGCGTTTGATCGAACTTGTGTATTTAAAACTTTTACCAATATGGGGATATCTTCATGACGAAAATCAAATTGATCTTTGCGCAAGCGACCACAAACGGAATCATTAGGGTTTAAAAGAATATAAGTGATTATTTCGGCACGTGAACTATTTGTGAAATCTATGACGCTTTTTACGCATACTTCACAATGGCGAGAATGAACGCCAATTTTCATTTTGTTCCAATCTTCGTGACAAGGTTCTTTTATTTCTAACTTCATCTTTCCTGATTTTAATAGCTGTACAGATGAATGAAAATTTGGTTCAAAATAGTGTTGAATCTAAGCTTCTTCGTTAAAAAAATTGTAAGGTTAATAATTTTTAAACGAGTCTTACTCTATCTCATTTTCTTTAAACGCTGAAGGGACCAAATCTGGCAACAACTTTAAAATAATTGGCAACAATACCGCTCCGCCAGGCAACATAAAAATGGCTAAGGCTGGCACAGATTTCGCAATGTCCATGAATTGTGTTTTTACCATGTCTTTTTCTTCTTTCGATAATTCTTCGGTGGTAGATTTTTTTATCAGGCTAACCAAATGCTTACTTTCTTTTAATTCAGAAGCTAACTTGTCTTTATTCCTCATAATCACTTTTCCCCAGCGTTTACTAATACTTGAGTAAACTCGTTCATAAGATTTTGTGCTTGAAAGGAATGGTGTTTTGTCATGGTTTAGTAAAACAAAGTTTTCAATCATAACAAGATGTTCGTCAAACTCGTTTTCTGGAATATTAAATTTTTCGGAAAGATTCATCAAAAATGTATGCTCTAATTCTGATGGTTCATGACCTGAAAAAATAGTCAAAATAGATAGATCGAGAATATACCGTTGTAAAAACCAATCCTCATTCACGGTAGCGGTAAAATCTTCAAAATAGGCGCCACTTTTTAGCTGAAGTGTCGCTCGTGATTTATACTCTTCAGGCAAATTTGCACTTGCCAAAAACACACTAAACATGGATTTTTCTTTGTTATCCAAAACACCATCCGAATATGCCGCCATTGTCATAGCAGTTAAGCCATTGTAAGCATAATCAGCATATAAATCCAAGGTGTTTGGATTTTCTTCATTTAGAAAACGATTGTATAAGATCACGTTAATGTAAACGAACACGTTATGCAATGAATTTATCCACCATTTGTTGGCTAAAAGGTTTAATTTAATTTCGGTTTGTTTGGATAGAATTCGCTCAACTTTTTCAGAATCAGACTCTTTCATTACGTAGTTTACTACGTTGAGTGGATTTTTTGCAGAATGTTTTTCGTAAAAATCTAGAAGAGACTCAATAAAAGCCATTTGATCAACTTTCTTTGTGCTATGCTTTTGTTGAAAAATGAGTAAGTGCGCTTCAAAGATTAAAAACTTCAATTTTTCTGAAGGAGTCCAAGTTTTGTCATCGATATTTCCTGCAAAAATATAGCGTATTGGTTGACCGAATATAATTCCAGAACGACCAAAAAGCAAAAGTGAAAAATGATTATCACTCCGAGTTGCGTGCTTTTTTCGATACCCCTTGATAGATTTATTTCCCACCAAATCAAAGTATTTATTGATCCAACCTTTAGCCCCAGGAGACAGCATATTTTTCTAATGAAATTTCTTTTGCAAAGGTAGTTAGAAACTGGGTAGAAAGTGTTAATTATTTGTTTAGTGTTACGAATCTAAAACTTCACTAAATTATATTTTACCTGCTAATACAATAGCTTTTTTAGCAACGTATTCAAGGCCTCCGTTAACTTGAAAAGCCTCAAAAATAACTACGTATGTTCCTATACTCGCCTTATTGTTTGAATCGTCAACTCCATCCCAAACGATTGTTCCTTTAGCACTCAACAATTCGCTTTTCACCAAATCTCGAATTAATCTTCCGCGATCATCGTAGATTTTTAAATGACCAACAAGTCCGTTTATCTCTAATTCATAATTGATTTGCATCACATCTTCAAAACCATCATTGTCAGGAGAAAATGTTCCACTTGTAAAGCTTAAGGTTCCGGATGTGATTGCTGGATAGAACTGCGAATTTTCTCGGCCAGGTGTTCCAAACCCTATTGCTTCAGCAGCTGTGTGCCAATTGCTTGCTGCTTGGCTTGGACCATCAGGATCTAAACGTTCTAAAGATTTCCCTTTATCATCATCTATTAACTTGAAATGCCATTTGTCGGTATATGAAACTTTATCCATAATCCCGTTGGTAAATGGAATAGGAGCAAGCACATAGATTGTGCTTGAATCTGTATTTAAGCTTGGCAATGTCAATGTTAAAAATTTATCAGGCACGGCAACCGGATAGTTCGCAATTGCAAAACTTGGATTCGCACCAATAACCACATAATCATTTGGAGCTAATAAGTAATTGGTAGTCAAAGTCTTTACGTTTGAAATTGTATCGTTTGAGTGATTTGCAAAAGCCCAGTCTTTTAAATTCAATAATTTATTCGATTTATTATAAAGTTCAAGCCAGTCACTTCCTCCGGTCAGAGGATTAAATAAGATTTCATTTACAACAACATCTCCAATTTGAGGCACATCGGCTAGAGCAAAAGTTCCTTGAAGATTTGCAAAATTCATCCAACAGTCTGCAACATTTTGTATTGTAATTTGGTACGTTTGACTAATCGCAAATTGCTCATTGAATTGAATTTCCAGCGTTGTTGGGAATTGACCCGAAACATTTCTGTTTAATTCTGTGAGTGCAGGATTGGTTGAGATTTGTGCTGTTGCTAGCGCAGTTGAATCCATTCCTTCACTAAAACTTAGTTGAATTTCACTAGCTCCAAGGGCAAATACTTGCGTTATTGAAGGCGACTGCGTGTCTGGTGTTAAATCATTCACGGAGTTTATTGCACCAGGTGTTCCACCATTCGAATCATCACTTCCTATCCAATTATTGGTTCCAGAGCATGGAGCATTTGGGTTAATGCGTTCAATTGTGTAACCACCATCTGCTTTTACATCATCTTGGTACCAATCATTCGTGTAGCTAATCTTATCTATTTCTATTAATAAATCGTTTTTTAGAACAATGTCATCTCCGGCATTATTCAAACTTGGAAAACTTGTCACAGCAATACCATTTGGAAATGCAACAAGAGAAGAAGTTGAACACAAAATTTTAAATTCACCTGGAAGCAACAATCCAGCTTGAACAGTTCCAACCGAAGATGCATCACCTAATTTCCAGCCAAGTAAATTAATAACTTTGTTACTTCTGTTATAAACTTCAACAAATTCCACTTCTGGCAATCCAATTACTGGACTTGGGTCGCACATAAACTCATTGATTATTACATCACCAGCTACCGCAATTTCAGGAATAAAGTATCCAAATGTGTTGCTCTCTGAGATGGAAGGGTTTCCTGCTAAATCTTGTATGCTCGAAGTTATAAGCGTGTAAGAATTTCCGTTTGTTAATGGCGATATAGGCACAATGTGCACCAATGCTGGATTAGTAAGATCAACAGTTGCTGTCTGAGCACTAAGAAACGGTTGAATGTCATAATTATTTTCATCTTCAGCAGAAGTCAGATCAACAGCTTCGTTAAAAACAACATCAATAAGATTTGCGTTAATTGCCATCACTGAAACAACAGCAGGTGATGCAGTGTCAAATATTTCATCGCCTGCATAAACTGCATCAAAAAAATATTTCGTTGCATTTCCTGCAGAATATGTACATAAATAGCCAGAATGCGTTCCGAGTAGATTTGCTGATTCATTTCCTGTTCCAACTTGAGCAAATCCCGTTCCGCCTGTTGGGTCAACAAAAAGCGTCCAATCTCCGGCACTACTTCTCAAAACTCTGACCGAAATAGTGAAACTGCTTGCAATTGAACCATCATCCGATGCACAAATTTGAGTTGTAACACCACCTTCTCGTTTCATTAAGCGAACGGCATCTGTTGACAATGCTTCACCTAATTGAATGTAAAATCCGTCAGGATTAGTAGTTAAATCTGAATTTGCAGCGGTAAGATAGAAACGCCCAAAATTACTACCTGAAGCAGATGTGGTAATCTTTGCCCAAAACTTCCATTCTTTGTCCGCCAAGGTGTTTAATCCATGTGGTGTTGACAAATACGAAGTTCCAGCAACAGTTGCATTTAATTGCACTTGTTGGCTTGTATTAACAATAAAATCTGATGTTGAACCATTCCAAGAAGGATTGGATGTGAAATCTAAATCAGAAAAATCGTCATTGAGTTGAGCAATCGTTTGAAATGATATTAAACTAATTAATATGTAGAAAAAATATTTCATGGATGTATTTATGAGGGTTAAATATACTAATTTTGATTTGCAAATTAAAATGTAATCTAATAATGAGAGTTGCGGTCGTTGGAGCCACAGGAATGGTTGGTTCAATTCTATTAAAAGTATTAAGAGAAGAAAACTTTCCAATTACGGAGTTAATTCCTGTTGCTTCTGAAAAATCTGTGGGTTCCTTAATTAATTTCGGAGGACTTGAATATAAAGTTGTAAGTCTCGAAACTGATTTAAATATGCGACCTGACATTGCAATTTTTTCTGCTGGAGGTGAAACATCTTTGCTTTGGGCACCAAAATTTGCGGATGCTGGAACAACAGTCATAGATAATTCTTCTGCATGGCGAATGGACCCAACAAAGAAGTTAATTGTGCCTGAAATTAACGGTGAGTTAATAGAAAAATCAGATAAAATTATTGCCAATCCAAATTGTAGTACGATTCAATTAGTCTTAGCATTAATGCCACTGCATAGAAAATATAAAGTGAAACGTGTTGTTGTTTCAACCTACCAATCCATAACAGGAACGGGTGTGAAAGCTGTCAGACAAATGGAAAATGAGCGCGCATCAATCAATGGTGAAATGGCTTACGTTTATCCGATTGATAAAAATTGTATTCCACATTGCGATTCATTCTTGGATAATGGATACACGAAGGAAGAAATGAAACTTTCGAACGAAACTAAAAAAATTTTGGATCCTAGCATTCAAGTAACGGCCACGGCAGTTCGTGTACCTGTTGTTGGAGGACATTCCGAATCTGTGAATGTGGAGTTTGAAAATGACTTTGATTTGCAAGAAGTTCGTCAACTTTTGCATAATCAAGCGGGAATTACACTAAAAGATGATCCAACAACGAATAGTTATCCAATGCCGAAATATGCAGAAGGGAAAAATGATGTTTTTGTAGGACGAATTCGTCGTGATGAAACACAAGCAAACACATTGAATATGTGGGTTGTTGCCGATAATCTTCGAAAAGGTGCGGCAACAAATGCAGTTCAAATTGCTAAATTGTTAGTTGAAAAAGGATTGGTTTAATTTTTTTTGATTAGCCGATTCCTTGCCTCAGTGGTTTTTATAACTTCTAAATCACGCTAAGGCTGAATTCTTGGTTTTTTTATTTGGCTATTTTAAAATTTTGGGGTATGGAATTTGGTTGAATTTAGTTGCATTTAGTTGCAAAACTGGTTTTTTGATTACTCGTTTCCTTACCCCAGTGATTTTAGCATCAGTCACCCTCATTTTCAGTTCTAGTCCGATGTTTTTTTGGATACAAGTTCAGTTACTTCTTGGTTATTATTAACTGCTGCCAAATTTCGTCATAGCTAAATTCATCTGTTTCTTTTCGGTTGAATTTATAACAAAATTCGTCCAAATAGTTTTGCAGATACTCACATTTCACTTGATGATGAATGCCGTAAAGAACTCGCTTCACATTATCCAAACATTTGAGAGCAAAACGCGAGCTTCGTGCAGAATTTTTAATTTTTCGATCTGATTTAAGACTTTCGGGTTGCGAGCCGTAGGTTTGATTTATCGGTCTTCTCGTAACTTTCATTTCTTTATTAGCGTTTAATTCCGACTTTATCAATCTCATTCGCACTCCTTTCATGTACTTTTCTCTACCATCTTGGGAAATCCCTCTAAAATTCAAAGTTTCCAACTGAATTTCTTTCGTCACGAATTCCTTTTTCTTGTCTTCAGTATGTTCGAGTATTCCAGAAATATAACCAGTCAGAATATTTTCGAAAGCATCAATAAACATAACGTTTTTGCCCATTTGGGTTCTTATTTTATGCATCATATACCAGATGGGTTCATAGCGCTTGTGCTTCATTTGAATTTGAATTTCCCTAGCTGAAAACCCTTTAGTAGTAGAAGACATCAATGCAACGACTTGAAACCAAATTAAGAAAGGCATTTTTGTATGTTGCAGCGCTGTACCACTTCTTAATGTCGTTTTAAAATTGCAATTACCACAGCGCCAAAAGTTTTTGCGCGCACTCCAGTGTTGATTTGTTGAATAACATTTTTTGCATGTCACACCTAGAAGTTCTCTGTGTGCCTTGAATGCATTTTTACAACTTGCCTCACAGGCATGGTTTTGAAGTAGGTCGATAAGGTTCATAATCTATAATTTCCACTTAAATTTAAGAAAAAAATTCACTTCGATTGTTCTTTGCATGAAAATTTTTTGGTGAAAAGGCAATTTTTTTTGGTTAGTGTTTAAAAGAGTCGCAGAGCGATTGGGATTAATGGAGTTTTCAAGTAAGGGGATAATTTGGGGGTATGGAAGCGGATAATCAGACAACGGAAAACCGCACCTTTAAAATCGCTTAATCGTTACTATCACTGAAAAAATATGGGGTAAGGAAGCGGATAATCGCTGGGGAGTGTTCGGGAAAAATTCAAAATTGAAACTGTTCGAAAATCTCAAAATTTTCTGTCTGAATATTGGGGTACGGAAGCGGATAATCAGACAACGGAAAACCGCACCTTTAAAATCGCTCAATCGCTACTATCACTGAAAAAGTTTGGGGTAAGGAAGCGGATAATCAAAAAAGCCATTCTAAAATCAGAAATGATACCAATTTTACAATTTTAGAAGAGAGTCTAGACAAATAATCCGATAATCATATTTCATGTTTGCATATTCTACATTTTGAACAATCCAATCATGCTAATTCCATCCTTTTAGTTAAATTTGTGAAATACAAAAATGATTGAATGAGCATGAACATGGATCAACTTATTGCGGCATTTCCTCAAAACATGGAAGATGCTTTAAACATTGCATCAAAAGTTACATTAAAAGAATCTTCTAAACCAATTCTTAACATTCTAATATGTGGAATGGGTGGCTCAGGAATTGGTGGCAAAATGGTTAGTTTTTGGGTTCAAGATCAAATAAATGTGCCAATCCAATGCTTTCATGACTATTCGATTCCTGTTTTTGTGAATGAAAACACGCTAGTTATTGCTTCTTCATATTCAGGAAACACGGAGGAAACATTAATTGCGGTTAATCAAGCACATGAGAAAGGTGCTTTAATTGTTGGAGTTTGTTCTGGCGGTGAACTTGAAACATTTTGTAAATCAAATGGTTTCGACTATGTCCTAGTTCCAGGAGGAAATCCACCCAGAACAGCACTTGCGTTTTCAGTCGTACAGGTTTTAAATATTTTAATTAAACTAAATTTAGTTGACAATGGTGGCTTAAAGCAGATTGCTTCATCAAAAGATTTGTTGTTAACTAATTTAGTTGAAATCAAAACGCAAGCAAAAATTTTAGCGGAGTTTGTAAATGGTACAATTCCAGTTTTCTATGCTGCCGCAAAATATGAAGCCGTTACTGTGCGAGCTCGTCAACAATTCAATGAAAATGCAAAATTATTGTGTTGGCATCATGTAATTCCTGAAATGAACCACAATGAATTAGTTGGTTGGGGAAGAGGTGATTCACGTTTTTCTGCAATATTTTTCAATACCCAAGATCTGTTGCCAAGAAATCAAAAACGATATGAAATCACCATGGAGACCATTAGCAAGAAGACGAAAGTTCTTCAAATTACTCCCAAAGGCGAAAACTTCATTGAGCGTTCATTTTATTTAATTCATTTGGTAGATTGGGCTTCACTTTACTACGCAGAAATGAATAATATTGATCCAATTGAAATTGTAATCATTGACTACTTAAAAACAGAACTAGCCAATTTTAAATAATGACAAAGCCAGAGGTTATCTTTAAGTCGCTTGGGTTGATGGATTATCAAGAAGCGTGGGATTTTCAGGAGAAATTATTTAAAGAAACAATAGACCAAAAAATCAAAATACGTAACGGAGAATTTGTTGGAATCACCAAAAATTATTTACTTTTCTGCGAGCATCCGCATGTTTTTACATTGGGTAAAAGTGGACATGAATCACATTTATTACTGGATAATGATCAGTTGATACAAAACCACGCTAAGTTTTATAAAATAAATCGAGGTGGAGATATTACATATCACGGTCCAGGTCAACTTGTTGGTTATCCAATTTTTGATTTAGATCAGTTTTTTCCAGACATTCATAAATATATGCGTTACTTAGAAGAAGCAGTAATTCAAACACTTGATGAATACGGAATTGTTGGTGAACGTGTTGATTTAATGACTGGAGTTTGGATTGACGGAACCTTACCAACTGCTCGAAAAATCTGCGCAATGGGTGTGAAAAGCTCAAGATGGGTTACCATGCACGGAATTGGTTTCAACATAAATTCTGATTTGTCTTACTTTTCTCATATAATTCCTTGTGGCATTCAAGATAAAGCGGTAACTTCAATGCAGTTAGAATTGGGTTACGAAGTCGATATGACAGAAGTTTCCGAAATTCTAAAACAAAAGTTATCCCTATTATTTGATTTTGCCTATGTCGAAAGTGCTTCCTAGAGTTTTAAAACTCATTAAAAAAACCACAATAATTGTCCTTTATTCGATATTGGCGATTTTTGTTTTGGTAAATTTATTCATTTTGCTTTCTGGTAGAACGTATATTTACAAAGGAGTTATGAGCACTTACTTAGTAGGTGTCGCTGGACCAACGATTTATGATTTGGATAAATTTCCTTATCGAACATTAGAAAAAAGCACAAAAACTTCTGTTTTCGATTCTAATAAGAAAGAAATAAGTTCGCCCGAAGGATTTGAAAAATTTCAAAAAAAGAATCAAACAACAGCTTTTATCGTTTTTAAAGGAAACGAAATTTTATTCGAAAAATATTACGATAAGCACACAAAATCAACTGTTTCTAATTCATTTTCAGCGGCAAAAACAATGGTGGCTTTACTCATCGGAATTGCAATCGAAGATGGTGACATAAATTCATTAGACGATTCAGTTGGTGATTATATTCCAGAATTTAGTGCTGGCGATAAATCTAAAATTACGATACGAAATTTATTAAACATGGCCTCCGGATTGGATTGGACAGAAAGCGGTGAAAACCCTTTGTCGAATAATGCTGAATCATATTACGGATCGGATTTGTATGGTTTGGTTACGCGTCAGCATGTGATATCTAAACCTGGTCGTGAATTTATATATCAAAGTGGAAACTCACAATTACTTGGCTTTATAATAAAAAATGCTACTGGAAAAAATGTTTCAGACTATTGTACGGAGAAATTCTGGTCAAAAATGGGAGCAGAATACGATGCTTATTGGAGTTTGGATAAAGAAGATGGTAATGAAAAAGCTTTTTGTTGTTTGTATGCAACAGCGCGAGATTTTGGAAGAATTGGTCAAGTGATTATGCATCGGGGTAAATGGAATAACCATCAAATTGTTCCCGAATGGTATATGAATGAAATGTTTCTTTTACCAAAAGATATTTTAACTGAAGAAGGAATCGAAAATCATCAATACGGCTTGCATATTTGGTTATTTGACGGATACAAACACCCAGTTCAATATTGCCGAGGGATTAAAGGTCAATACATCATTTCTATTCCCGATGAAGATGTTGTAATTGTGCGTTTAGGTTCGCATCGTTTAGACAATTTCGACATTCCAAAAAAAGAAAAAGAAATTAAAAAACAACTTCTAAATATTGGTCACCCCAAAGATTTGCCAGCTTATATTAATTTTGCTGAAAAAATCATCAAGCAATCACGCAAATAATGAGAGAAGAATTATTAGGACCCAAAGTTGAAAATGTCGCTATTGCTGTTGTGCAACAAGTCGGCGAAGATGGAAGTCCAATCTATAATGTGTATTTATTGAATCTTCGTGATGATATTATGGAAGGAATTATCATCACATGTAAAGGTTACGGTATGAATCATACAACGGGCGAAAAAGTCGAAACTGCAACTTTACGTCATTGCTTAGAAGTCATGTTGCCAAATGAAGCGGCGAAAATTGAACCAATTATGGAAGATTTGTTCGCAATCTCGAACGAATATTGGGTAAGCTTTTGGGTAAATGATGTGATGTACGACAAGAAATTTGTGTTCGTGGCAGAATCAATTTCTGAATCTAATTTAAGAGAAATTCCAATTTTGGGAGTGAAAGGAGTGATGATAAAATAACGTTATTTTTTTTCGAGTAAGGCAATAATTTTATCTTTTTCGCTCAATAATTCTCGGTATAATTTTTCAACTTGCTCAATAGATAAATTGACAAATTTTGATGAACAAAAAATAGTTTTAGAAACGGAAATAAAAATTCAGGAAAATGAGTTAGATTTTGTAAATTTTATTGGTCAGGGAATTACAGATGAGAAAAATGATAGAATTTTTTGTAAAACCGATCAACGCAAAATTTCAGAATTAAAAATTTCAACAGGGGAATTGTTGACTGTTTTTGAACTTACAGACTCTGTAGTTGCAATACACCATCAAAAAATTAAGAATCGAAACCCTAATTTAGAATTTATGGATAGTGAAATAGATACCAATTCTAGATTTACGGCTAGTTTTAATAGATTTTGGTATGATTACGATTTAGATGAACTTATAGTTGCTTTCACATTTCAATTTCGGATAATAGGATCTTTAGATAATGAAGAATCAATAATTTGGGCTTTTTTTACTGACATTTGTAAATTGAAAAATGGTAAAGTTCAAGAAATTTATCATTTAAGTGATATTCAGGACACAAAAACACATTATTCAAGTAAAGATGATACATATCCATCATATTATTCAGGTGAGAAAGGACTTTATTTTTCGAAAAACAAATTTATTTGCGGCGTTAATAATCATAAGATTAATGATTCATCAAACCTGCTTGCCGCATTAGAATTTCGGGATAATAAAGTTGTAATTAATGAATTTTTACCAGTTTTTCCAAACCAGGAAATTCATAGAAGAAAGGATTATATTTTCACGAGCTTTACTTTTGTAGAAAAAAACGACAACCTTTATTTTACCGATTGCCGTTCTTTATTCAATCTCAAAACAAATAAACGAACTGATTTAATAACAGACAAAGTCTGGTCGGTAATAGATTTTAAATTCTTAGATGATAATCACATTCTCTCGTATCAAAAATGCGATACTAGCAAACAAAACGAAATAGGAATTTACAAATTAAAAAATAATCAAAGCTCATTTACTTCCTTGAAAAAATTTGATGATACTTTTTTTGCTTTTGGCGAGAAAATTTATGAAATAAAAAAAGTAAAGGACACTTATTTTTTACGAACATATACTTTAAAATAATGAAAATTCTCATACCATTTCTATTTTTGATATTTATAATTTCTTGCGGCGCTGATCAAAAAATAAGCGATAAGAAGAAATCAACTAAAAGTGTGCTGGAAAGTTATATTTCAGAGAAACAGCGAGAAATTGGTGAGAAGTGTTTTGTAATCGGTCTTATCAAAAAGAATGATTGTTTAAGCTGTGAGCAATCAACGGACAGATTTTTTTCGGATTCCTTGGCTTTGCAAAATTCTTTTTTGTTAAGTGAGGACATTCGCTCTATTGAACAAAGGGATTATTTAAAAAAATATTCGTTCCTAATAAAATCTAGGCATAAATTTGATGGAGAATTTATTTCAAACGCCTTGGAAGAATTGAAAATGAAATTCAGCTCAACGATTGTTATTGTCGTTGATGAAAAGGGAAAAATCATTCAAAAAGGTTATTTGAGGGATTTAGGTCAGAACGAATCATTTTATAATCAACTCTGCTGGAAAAAGTAATGCTCACTTATCAATAAACCAATCTTTTTTAATACAAATCTCGGCAAAAATCAAATTTGGAATCCAACTCAAATACGCAATCAAAATATACGTTTCTGTTGGTCCTAGAGGAACATTAAATAAATCAAATAAATACGCATACAATCTTAAAGTAACTGCTGAGAGCGTTAACGCATAACTTCGCATCATCCATTTACTATGGCTTTGGTATTCATGCTTGCGCACTTTCAAATATGCAATTAAGGTGAATAAAATCCAAGATGAACTTAAAACCACAAAACTGATTTGCGCAATATATCCACCATTAGCATACAAACCAAGCAATATTCCCGATGGACCAGAAACTAGAATCACGAAGAGAATATAAGTGAATCCTAAACTTCGATGTATTGACTTATAGCTTCGTAATATTGAGCGGTTAAATTGAAACAAACCAGATAAAATAACGATTGGACTTGAAAACACATGAATGTAGAAACTGATTCTCCACCAATCAAGATGATAAATTAATTCCTTCGTTCTTAAAAATTCAATCGATGGTTTCAATACCAAGTATGGAATCGAAAGTAATATCAGCAAATACGATGCGTAAATTATTCCCAGAAATAAAAGGGATTTAAAAAACCAAGTTAATTTAGCCCGCAAGTTGTGGGTGTAATGTGCGACCTTCACCTTTTAATTCAAAATTGTAATTTTCTGTGTCAAATAGGACCTTGAAAACACTTTTTCGCGTGGGGAAAACCAAATTTTCGAGCCAATTTATCGTTAGTGTTTTTCCTTTAACTGACCATGAGCCTTTTATTTCCTCTAACTGATCGGCATAATTTAAATTATCGGTTTTCGGATAATAGCTGTATTTCACAAAACCACCTGGCTCAAAATAAAGTGAACCGATTGAGTCCGAAACGTAATAGAAATAGTCAGCAAAATTCGAATTCGTTAGTGTTTTATCATCTTTGCTTAATTCAACTTTGTCCAAACTAAAGGCTTTCTTGCTCAACTCTTTTCTGAAAGGAACCCAAGTTCCATTCATGGATAAATCAGATTTAAGAACAACAATTTGAAATGAACCGTCGAATTTATTATCGCCTGGTTCATCCATGTTCAAAAGTATAGAATCTGCGGTTTCCCTCACTTTTCCCGAAATATTTCTAAATAGCCCTTTGTGAATGTTATATCCAACTACATTTTTATTAGAAACATAAGTAATATTAATTCGAATATCACTTCCAGCAAAATCGCCGATATAACTTCCTTTAAGTGTATCCCAATCAAAAGGTTCAATATTAGTTTCAGCAGTTTCGGTTGATTCTGCCGCAACAGCGCCATTTTTTATTTCACCTTTTCCACCACAAGAGGCAATAAAACAACAAAACAAATAAAGGATAATAAGATATTTCATGCTACCAAAATAACAGAAAAATGGATTGGTTGTTATTTAAAAAGCGCATTTTTTGCTAGCGAAGCGTAAAATCCATTTTTTTCAATGATTAGTTGATAGATCACTTTCGACTTTTCTCTTTCGCCAGCAGAAGCATAACTCTTCGCTAAAAACCATTCTGATTCCTCATTAAAATTGTCGTATTTCGAACCAAGACAGGCGTGGAATTGATCGATCGCTGATTGGTACTGTTGCAAATTGTAGTAACAAAGTGCTGAATAAAACAATGCGTTCACGTCATCTGGGTATGTTTCAAGAATAGTTAAATATCTGGTTAGGGCTTTCTTGTAGTTCTCTTTTGAGAAAATTTGTTGTGTTTTCCGAAGGTACTCTATGTAAGGAACATCTACGTCACGCCAGAGATCTTCTTCGTTTGCACTGTTTCTATTCTCACGACTTGCCGGTGTCCCGTCTAAATCCATTGCCTTACTTTTGATTTGTGGTTTGGATCTATAAGCACGGTAATCAACTAATTTTAGTTCAAATAAATAAATTTCCTTCGCAGAAAAAGAAGTTTTTAGCACTGTTTCTTTTGGCGTTTCTAACTTTAGAAGCGGCAAATCTGAAACCTGCAAGTTAGATTCATTATGGTTCTGAGTGTTTTGAATATTTTCAGGAGTTGACACTTTCGTTTCAAACGTGTTTTGAATCATTTTTGGTTTTATTGCTTTGGATGATGGCAACTTGACCATTGAAGCAATTTTTTCTGGAATTACAACATCTGTCTTTTCTAAAGTGATTTTTGAATTTTTTGAGTTTGGTGCGTTTTTGTCGATTTCAGGTTTTTGATTAGTAATGAGAATTATAGCGAAAACAATTGCGCATGTAATTAATGAAACTGCAACAATTGAAGAAATTTTAAAATTCTTGCGCAGGGCGAATTTACTGTCAATCGAATCTAGTTCAGAAATTGAAGTGCCACTTTCACTCCAGCCCTCCAATGCATCAGAATCAAAATTACTTTCCAATGATTTTTGTTCTATTGCATTCTTTTCCTTTTTATTATTGGTGGATAAATAATGCGCAATTTCTTCCCTCGATAAGTTTTTATCTTGGTGGAAAGAATTTTGGGTTTTATTTTTATTGCTTGAATTCATTTTCTTTTTCTAAAAGTATCTTTAAATTCCTTTTTCCATTTTGGATCTCACTTTTTACTTGGTTCAGAGATAAACTTAATAATTCCCCTATCTCTTGGTAGCTTTTGCTTTCGATGTAAAACAATTCTACGCATGCTCTTTGGTTCGTTTTTAATTCCGCCAATCTTGAAGATATTAATTCAATTTTTATATCCAAACTTTCATCCTCATCAATTTCTTCATCGCTGGCAATTGTTCGCTCATCTAGTGAGCCCGACTTTTGATTTCGCCTTAAGAACATAAAACATTCATTCCGTGTCACTATATATAACCAAGATTTGAAATTTGAAACTTCATGTGCTTTTAGTTTTTCAAATAACAACTCAAACACATGCATCGTCATGTCCTTAGATTCTTCCGTATTTTTCAAATATTTCAAACTAGCTCCCAATACCAAATGTGCATAACGCTCATACAAAACACTAATGCAAGCATTGTCATGTGTCTTTTTGTAAGAAACAACCAGCTCTTCATCACTCAGAGTTTTATATGATTTTCGATTAAATTGAAACATACTACATATAATGATGCTTGATTTGTTATTATTCCACAAAAGATATACGAAAATTTTGAACTTCTCTTCAATTAGTCAAAAATACGTTATCTTTATGTAGTATGAAAAAAATTGCACTTATAACTTCCGGTGGTGATGCGCCAGGAATGAACGCTTGTGTTAGAGCGGTCGTTAAATACTGTCTAAACCATAATTTAGAATGTTTGGGAATCAGTGATGGTTACCAAGGAATGATTGAAGGAAGAGGTCAATGGATGACCTATTTTGATGTGGACAACATAATTCATTTGGGAGGAACAGTACTCGGAACCGCAAGAAGTGAAGAATTTAGAACCCCAGCAGGACGAAAAAAAGCAATAGTTTATTTATTGAGCCAAAAAATAGATGGATTAGTAGTTGCTGGTGGAGATGGATCATTTAGAGGTGCACAGGCAATTGGAGAGGAAATGAACATACCAGTCGTTGGCATACCTTGCACTATTGACAATGATATTTTTGGAACTGACTTCACGATTGGTTACGATACTGCGTTAAATACAGTTGTTGAAGCAGTGGATAAAATTAGAGATACAGCTAGCAGTCATCATCGCATTTTCTTTGTAGAGGTCATGGGTAGAGATGCAGGTTTTATTGCGTTGAATTCAGCTGTTGCTGCTGGCGCTGATGCTGTTTTGATTCCAGAGGAAATTACAGATTTGACTAAATTGGTTCATGATATTAAGGAAAGCAACAAAGGACGACGTGGCACAATCATTATTGTCGCTGAAGGAGATGATGCTGGTGGCGCAATGGAAATTATGCAAAAAATTTCCCCCTTTTTTGAAGACAGGAACATGCGCTGTACAGTTCTTGGGCATATTCAGCGTGGAGGGAAACCTTCTGCTTTTGATCGAATTCTAGCGAGTAGAATGGGAGCCTTCGCTGTCTCACAATTAACCAAAGGGCTTTCTAATATAATGGTTGGATCGAAAGGAGAAGACCTTATTTACTCTTCTTTTAATGAAACAGTGAAGGAACATAGCGTTCCAAACATGAACAAACTTAAACTAGTCGAAGACTTACGCACCAATTCACAAAAATTTTAGAAGTCATTTTCAGCGAGTTAAGCGTAACATCAATTTTTTTCAAGAAAAGATTATTGAAAAGGCTTGCTTATAAAAAAAGAGTATCTATCTTTGTCGCCCGCTAAAGGCAATTAAGAGCGATTAATTGTAGGTTTGAGGATTGGTTTTGGAATGATTAAAAAATAATTCAAAAATAATTCAAAAAACATTTGGTGGAATAAAATTAGTGATTACCTTTGCACTCCCAAAACGAAAGAGTTTTGAGAAAAAGCAAGAGTTTTGTAAAGGGTTATATTCTTTAAGTGTTAAAGTTTAAAGCGTACAAAAGAAGTTCTTTGAAGTATTGAGAAATAAGGAAACAGCGTAATAAGAATTAAATAACGAAGCCACAACAAAATTCAAAGTTTTATACAACGGAGAGTTTGATCCTGGCTCAGGATGAACGCTAGCGGCAGGCCTAACACATGCAAGTCGAGGGGCAGCACGAAAAAGCTTGCTTTTTTGGTGGCGACCGGCGCACGGGTGCGTAACGCGTATGCAACCTACCTCTTACTGGGGGATAGCCCGAAGAAATTCGGATTAAGCCCCCATAGTATCTAGTCGTGGCATCACGATTGGATTAAAGGTTACGGTAAGAGATGGGCATGCGTCCCATTAGCTAGATGGTAAGGTAACGGCTTACCATGGCTACGATGGGTAGGGGGCCTGAGAGGGTGATCCCCCACACTGG
>Ga0105045_10000889_pt1 | contig 23237 bp, 27 predicted proteins | sample MAT02_FD_78089 | JGI IMG/M metagenome (GOLD analysis project Ga0105045, IMG submission 78089) | Freshwater microbial communities from Lake Fryxell liftoff mats and glacier meltwater in Antarctica - MAT-02 (megahit assembly) | ecosystem: Environmental > Aquatic > Freshwater > Ice > Liftoff... | reverse complement strand
TTAGTCATGATATTTACCCTGAACATACGATGAAAGCCGAGTGGAAATTAATCGACACCGCACCCAAAGACGGAACAACCATACTCGTCTGTGAGGGTAAAAATATTGAACCCGTTACCTGGGATAAAGACCTCAACGAGCAGTACGTGGATGAACCCGTCCTGGATAAATACGGCGATGAGACGAATTACATGACCACGGGCGGCTGGGCTGCCAATGGACTGACGAGCCACGAAGAAACCCGCCAGCTATACCCCACCCACTGGGATTATCTGCCCGAATTACCACTGGCCGCCGGAGCCAATGGTCAATAGTCAACTCACCTGATTCAGGTAAAGTAGATAACCGGGAAACCACGTCCAGTCAGTCTACTCTGCCGGGGGGGCTAAGGCGTAAAGCAAGTCGGGGGCGAGGTATCTTTATAGTAGCAAAAAATCTAAACGAATGGCAAGTATGACAGCCCAGACAGGAACCCAAAACCAGGCCGTGACGGCACCCCAAACCCGGATCACAACCCAGACAAAACCCCAGACAGCCGCCCCGCCACGGCCCGAGATTCAGGTTATGTTTGATTTGATCAGCCGCATGGGCTTTATGATGATGGGAGCCACCGGCATCATTTACGACAATGAAAATTACCGGCTGGGCTGGCAGATGGGAAGTGGGGCACTGTGCGACGCCGTAGGGCTAACCTATGATGCCGGTATGGACCTCTACAAGCTGGATTTTGTCACCCACGACCGCAACGACTACGTGAGCTTCGAGCAGGTGTATACCGACAACGTGCGGCCACTGATTGAAAAACATACGGGCTTTTACCTGAAACTGTTCTGAGTCAACCAGCCCCCGTGGCTGGCCAGGGTTACTTCACCGCTTCATGAAACAAAAGCTGCGCCGGGCATTCCTTTGGCTTCAATACGGCTAGTGATAAAGTGATCAGAAAAAGACGGGCGGCAATCACCGTTTCGGAACTACCGCACGAAAACCTGCTGAGCCGGTAATCTCCAGTCATTACGATCTGGACTGGCGGAAGGCGGACGGGCCACGCTGAGCAGCTATCCGCTCCAACCGGGAAACAAACCCTGGTTTGCAATGATGGCCACGCCGTAGCCGCAGCCATTCGCAGAGCCACCAGGCTACAGCGGAGTGCTGCGGCCGATCGCCCGACCCAATGCTGCGCACGAACTGCCAGATGATCCACTCGGCACCACCCGGATGACACCGCCAGCCCGCCCCAATGCGGTGACCCAGGGCCTGGCTGACCAGCCCCGGTAAACCGGAGGGTAGCCACCCACTCGCGGAGTAGGGACCCCTCAGTTCACCCTGTTGGATGGGCCAGTACCCTGCCCGTAGCCAGTTTATCCATACCGGCACGATGGCCGGGTAGGTGTCCAGCAAATCGTCGATTCGGTTGCGGATTGGTTTTAGCGATGCCTGACCCAACTGGGCAACGCTTACCGAGCAACCACCCAGGTAGGCCCCCCGTAGTTGTAGCTGGCTCAGATCACTGCCCCGCAGTATCGTCCCCAATAAATCAGCCCCTGCCAGGGAAGCTTCGCGCAGATCGCAGCCCGACAAATCACTCAACCGGACCCTGATTCCTTCCAGCCTGGCTCCGCGCAGATTACTGCCCGAAAAAACGACACCCCGGCAGTCAGCTCCCGGGCAAATCCGATCCCGTAAACCGGGCCTGCCTGAGGTGGCTACCCGACAAATCAGCCCAGATGCGGCTGTGGGTGAGGTCCGCCCCGCTCAAATCTGATTCCGGAAGGCCGATCCGGTGCGTTCCACTCAGCTGGATGCCTTTTAAGCGGGCACCCGGCAACTGAAGCGACGCGGGCAACAGCCCAGCTGCAAACGCATTTTCGATGATGCGCTTCTGATGAGAGGGTGCTGCCCTGGTCAGCGCGTCCCCTACGCCCGCTGATGCCCGCCGGCGCAGGGGAACAGCGCGAACCTCGCCCGTTTCGCCAGTCGGCGAAAGCACCGGGACGGCATAGCCGAACGGCCGCGCCGTATCCTCAAAAATACTGAGTTGGGAAGGAGCGTGATAAGCAGGCTGCATACGGTAAAAAGAGCAGAGATGAACGCCGACTTAACGCACGCAGAATTGGTGGGATAGGCGCAATGACGTAGTGGTCAAGTTAAATCATTTCGACCGGAAAAAAAATAAATTACCGTTTCAATTGGATTACCTTTAAAGAAATACTTTACTACGTAGTTTTACCTGAAGATTAGGTCAGCTACGAAAAAGGCCCACGAAAGTGGGCTGAGATAACCGGGGAAAGGGGTAGGGTGTACCATCATAAGCGTTTGACTGCCAACTGGTAAGCCAGACCTCTCCGACGTATCTTTATAGTGTTGAAAGAGTGCAAATTCACCGGGCGGAAAAGCCCATAAACCAACAAAGTCATGTCAGTACGGAACAGCATCGTTATCATCGGAAACATCGGTAAAGTCAATGTATTACCGGTTAAAGAAGGACGGGAACCAGCTACCGCCTTATCGGTTGCCATTGAGGATTCTTACAAGGCAAAGGACGCTGCCGAGTGGACCGAACGGACCATCTGGGCCGAGCTAATCGTAGCGAGCGATCGAAGCAGCAACTTGAACGTGGGCGACATGGTGAGCGTAAAAGGCAAGGCCATTGCCGATGCTTATCTCGATAAGGAAGGCAAACCCGTTGGGGTACTGAAAGTGGTGAACGCGCAGATCAGTGTGTTGTCCCGTAAAGACAAGAGTGAAGCAGGCCAGAAGGCCCCTGCTCCCCAGGCCCAGCCCGTCATCTACCAGACGCAGGATCAGGATGACGACAATGATTTACCGTTCTAAAAGTCTTAGTTTTTGAGTTTAGTTGAGCAAGCTGGAATACCCGCCCCGAATCGGAGCGGGTATTTTTTTTGCCAAAATGCTAAGGTCCCTTCTTAGTTGTACCCAGTGGCGGCTGAGAGTTCGAGGTGATATGAGCATGTCAACTCACTTCACCTGTTTCATTTCTTTTATAAGGATTTTCTGCCTTTTTACCCCCGTTGGGGAAGAGATAACAGGGAAAGAGTTTAAATCCGTGTAAATTCATAATAGGCTGATAACCAATAAGTCAAGGGCCATTATGGCGACCTTTAAGGTATCAGAATAGGGAAACAAATCCTTATTTATTCCCTATGGCCATGCTCAATAATGCCCTCAAAAATGTTAAAGGATTCGTCAAAAATTTCGCGCAGGGATTCACCAGCGGATTTTCTGAATTTATGGATTCAATCTATTATGAAGTCGAAGACACCAGTAATCAAGAGTTTTTTGACTTTGTAAAAGGCTTTTTGTTTGCGGCTTTCCTCATCCTGCTTTACGTGGTATGTACCGCCATTGCGGGCGTGTAAGCCCCTCCGCATGGCTGTGGTAGCCATGCGGGGTGTGCTTCTCACACATCACTTCACTTATTCATTTCGTACTGTAACCAACTCCGTAGCCAGGCTTCGTTTACTGAGCTGGGCCGCGTAATTGGCAGCGAAGATAACCGGGTAATGACAGCTATTTATAAAGCGCATAAGGTACTTATAATCAGACTACTAAAGGCAAAACTAACGACCTTTAAGGTATCAAACTAAAAGAAATAGTCTTCCCTTTTTACCGCGTACAACTATGGAAACCATTAAGAGCAATGAGGCCCGTGACCAGGTAGTGACGGAGATCGAACAGAAGATTGCGCAACTGAGTCAGAAGCTGGAACCCAGGGAGTACACGGTACTGGAAGCCTGCCCGTTTGTGGTGGTATCCCCTGATGCAACGTTCTCGGTAAGCACCGACTGCAACCGGAAATGCTTTATCGAGGCCGGGCGGGATCAACCCACCCAGTTTAGTGACCTCGTTGCCGATGATATCGTGGCAAACTTCAAAGCCTACAATGGATTCGGGCAAATAGACTTGGTTAAAATGACGCCCCGCCAGTATTTACAAATCAAACTTGACCAGGCTACGCACGTGTTGACGTTCCTCGCCAGCGCCCCCCCGGTTGCCTGATTGCGTCCCCCACCATCCAGTGGGGGACAGCCCAAACTTCACCTGCTGTTCAACGCTCCCTGCGGGGAGCGGGTAACGGGGAAGAGGCCCCAACCCACCATCCGTAAAATCAGCCTTTAGGCCCGCCAGGGCCACCGGGAAACGCGATCTTTAGCTATGGAAAATGAGCAACCAATGCCGCCTGAGCAAGGATCGGCGCCAGAGGATACCCAAAACTGGCATGTTGGCGACGTGAGCGAATATTTTTATCCGTCCAGGCACAAAGGATGGCAGACTGGCAACCGGCTCTGTCTAAGTGTAACCCCACCCAAGTGGGTGAATCGAAGCGGGAATCTCTATGACAATCCCGGCGAGGATGCGGCCATCCTGCAAAATACCGGAGCACACTACCGCTACCGTACGGATGAGCAGGTTGCCCTTGATTACCGGGCAGGCCGGTTCAGGGCGGCATTTAAGGATGTATGGTAAGCCCGGACGGCTTTGATTTACGATAGAACGTGCGACACAACTGACAACGCATACAACTGCTAAACCAATGACTGAAACGGTACCTTCGATGCCCGGGAGTGACCAGCCAGTTGAGCCGGGCCACCAGATCGTTCGCCTGCGGGCGGGCACTATCCCACTGCCCTATCCCCTTCAGGCGGGCCAAACCGGCGTATGGATTCGCGACCTGGGCGTGAAAGGACTCCACAATGTTCCTATGGCCGGCGTTCTCTTCGGTACTCAGTATTTCCAGATCCCGCTCGACAGCCTGGACAGGACTTCTGACCTGGACTGACCAAACCGGTACGAAAGGTCAATGAAAAACGAAGTCGGGGGGCTTGACATGCCTAGTCAAAGCGCTGGCTCGGCGAATAGAAAAACAAATCTGCCGTACCCCTTTAACTGCCCATAGCGCGTTTGAACCAGTGGGTACGGCTTAGAGGTCACCGGGAATAAGTTAGGTCCTTAGACGCAAGTGAAATGCGTCGACGCTATTGTTTACATCAGGATAGTCGTATCTTTCCGGTAGGAAAGTCGTCATTAAGGGCGCTTACCGGTATTATGTTTATCCTTTTGGTTATTATCGGATTCGCTGTTGGCTATGGTATCTTCAGCGTCGTGGCTGGTCTGATCGGCTCGACACTGCGGCCTGATATTGCCCCCGACAAGACGGAATCAGTTAAAGTCGTCGTTCGCAAGCGGGTAGTAACCGTCATTACCCCGGAGATTAATGCCCCCGCGCCCGTAGCCCGCAAGCCGCGGCCCGCTATTGCGATGGAAACCGCTTAGAAAAGCAGGAGTCTTGACTCCTGCCCGTAAATAGATGAGAAACTAAACAGACCCGCTGGTAAACCAGACGGGTCTGTTTAGTTTTGCGCGCCCAGAACAAGCCCTACGCTTAACCGCCCTAAACCGGATACGCCCCATGGAAGAAAGCCAGCCAGTCCCGGCAAGAGAAACCCCCGCAAACTTTTCGTTCTATACCCTGCTCGATCAGTACATCGCCATTCAAAACCTGCTGATGGTACGCATGGCAGAAATCAATTACCAGCAAGTCGCCCAGTCGATGCGGGGGGGGGCTGTAAATTACTATAAGAAACGGGCCGGGCAGGGGGAACTCTCCAGTTCGGAACTGGTGGTGCTGGCCAATCTGCTGGAGATGCCGGCGGCTTTGGTGGTGATCCACGATTTGATTGACAACCGCCGACGACTTCACGAGTTGCTCAGGGCGACTCCGCCTCAGCTCATCCGGGCGGCCCTGTCGGATCAGCTCACTGCGCAGAATATACTTAAGTTGCGTGTCAAGTCACCCGATCGGTGGAGGAATGATGATTTGCTTCTCGTGCTGGATACGCTGAAAGAAATTCGCGAATCGCTGCTCGGCCTGCTGAACGTACGCAGACGCCCAGGCAGCATTGCCTAAAAACGACTGTCTAAAATTTTAGACAAACGGGGTAGCCACGCAAAACGACCGGCTCCCCTTGCGGAAAACCGGTCGTTACGAGTGGTCAGACCTGCTGGATCAACGCGTCGTGGTATAGGTCAGCGTAGCGGACTGTAGCTGCCGGGTCTGGTCCCGTACCAACAGCGTGACGGTAGGTTGTCCCAGTGTATCACAGCGCAGACTCACTAATCCGTTCAGGGCCGTCAGCGGTTCCCACTGCCCACGGACCAGCGATTTACCGTCGAGTTTGACACCTACCGCCAGGGGAGTGGCGTTCTGGTAGCTAAGCTCGTAGCGGGCCGTACCCACGGGCTGAACCGGATTGACGGCCAGCCGGACCGTGACAGCCTCGCCCGCCACGGCAACGGGTTGCAGCGTACTCACCTCAACGGTAAAGGGCGTACTCTGCTGAAGCCCCAGGTCGTCCTGCCAGCAGCCGCTCAGGCCTAATCCTGCCAGTAGCAGGGCCCGGCTGATACCCCTCGTAAAAATGGTACTTGTGTTCATAGCTGATTAGAAAAGAGTGTACCGCAGGCCGATACTGCCCTGCGAATGCAGTTTGGATAGATCGGTCAGCAAGTAAAAGCGCTCCGAAACCTGCCCCACCAGGGCCAGTTGTTCCGTCAGAAATACCTCGGCTTCCAAACCCGCCAGCGCCCCCAGTACCCCCCGGCTGCGGGCCGTGAGGTAGCCCTGTTCAACCTGCCGGTTATCATTGTTGATAATCTCAAGGCCCGCCAGCACCCCAATCAGGGGGGAGATATAAAAACTTCGTCGGTAGTTGTGCAGTGAGACGGGACTGTAGCTGAAGCTGACCGTATAGCGATCGCTCACCAGGGGCTTCCTGTCCCCGGTCGCTACCGGTAGTCCGCCCATTGGGGGCAATCCAGCCGGGGCTTCTCCAGGCTGGGGCCGGTAGAACTTACGGTCGGCCTGAAACCCGATCATCCAGTAATGTTCCGAAGCGGTATAGCGCGTAAAATCAGCCCGGATCAGGTAGCCCTGGTTATCGGCCCGGGCCGCGTTCGGTCGCCAGGCCTTCATCGACGGGATCTGATCAACCAGACCGACCGACAGGCCGAACGCGTGCTGTCCCTTCAGGTGCCGCTGGGCGTAGCTGGCTGAGGTGCTGACGCCCAGCAATGTCAGGGCAGCCAGGGTAAAACTAGTTAGTTGGTTCATGCGTCAGACAAGTCTATAGTTTTCCAGAATGCATGATGTCTTCATTGTTCATCACAAAATTTAGCGCCCGGCCCCCGCCGGATTCGTTGATCTGAACGACGATGTGCTTATCGTCGGGGATGGTGAATTTTGGGAAGGCCAGCACGGTCTCCTCGCTGGATTTTCCGGCGATTGTCCGCTGGCTCTCTGGATAGACGTAAAAGGGCAATAGCTCCAGCTCCTGAAGGGTCGTCTTTTTCGCCTTCGTTTTGTCGACGATGAAAAAACGCATGTAGTCCAGATCGTAGTCGATGTTCGACTTGTTGGCCAGTTTGATCTTGACGTACATCACGTTTTCTTTCACGTAAAATCCGCGCACGCTGGCATCCATCAGGTTCGCGCTCACACCCAGGTGCCGCACGGTGCGGCCTTTGCCGAGTACTTTCTCGCAATTGGCCAGAATTTCCGTCTGGGATGCCCGGATGCCCGCGAACTGAATCGTTGCGTCCGACCCATTCTGGTTCTCCCGGCTCCCACCGGACCGGGCGGTAACCGATGGCTGGGTGGCCAGGTTGAGCGCCAGCACCGCCGGGTATTCGTTGTAGCCGGCGATAAACGAATAGAACTTGCCGTCGGTCGTGATCACCGAAAAATTGGTTTCATTAAAGCCGATCTGAGCGGCTTTGATCTTGAGCACGTTTTCCACGTCCGAGGCTTTATCGGCGATAATTTGCCGCGAACCCAGATCGACCGACTTGATGGGCACCGGAAAAATGATCGATACGGTCTTATTGTAAGGCAGTTCCAGCGCGTAGGAAGCAATGACGTTTTGCGGACGGATACTAATCATAGGCAGTGCCGATCGGCTGCTGGTCTGAGCTACCTCAACCGCTGTACTAACCTCCGTGGGCCACTCCGCCTGCGGACCGCCAGTTATGGGCAGGGGTGAATTGTCGATCTCGCTAACGGGTACGCTGCCGCTACTAATATTGGCTTCAGCCCGGGCTTCGGCATACGCCTGTGGACCAGGCCTGGCCGCGACCGGGGCTGAGCGTTGAGGCTGCTTAACGAACTGAACCGGAACCGCCGGTTTTTGCCCGGTTGGCACGGTATCCAGCCTAATGGCGTTCCGATTGATGGTCTGCGAGGGGACGCCTGCCGGTTCGCCTGAACGCGCTGGCTGGACGGGTGCCGCCGGATAGATCACCAGCGTCTGAGTAACCGGCAACACATCGATGAGGTACAGTGGACGAGCCGTCTGACGGCGGGCTTCGATACTCGCCAGTTGATTCGACATGTCCTTACGGAACAGCACCCGGCGTTTTTCCAGGGAGGGGCCGGTCGGGGGGCCGGGCGTCAACGGCCAGCGCTGCTGCCCGTTACTGTCAGTGGTGGCCAGCAGCATACTCAGGACGAGGCCGGTGGTGAGAAATGGGGTAAACATAGTGACGGGTTGGCGAAGTACGCGGGTTGGTGAAAGGGACATGGTCTGAATTAGTTTTGCTGTTCCTGTAAAATCTGCTGGAGTTGCCGAATCTGTTCCATTTTGGGGCTTGAGACGCCGTTCGGCCCTGGATCGGAAACGAACTGACCCGTGGCCCCGGGGGCCTGCGTGCGGTTCCCGCCCGAACCGGGAAGCTCATCCGCCGTGTTGCGCAGGAGCACGTAGTAGTTATTTTTCAGGTAGGCCCGTTGCTGTAGGGCTTTGCGGGCGACGCCCTGCTTGACACCCTGACTGACCTGCTGGGCGGCCTGAAGCCCGGCGTTGGCCAGGATTGCCGAGGGCGAGTTATTAATCGACACCCCACCACTAAGACCGCCCCCACCCCCGGACTGAATCGTCTGGGAAAGAACCTGCTTGGCGATATCCAAATTCTGCATGTTCGGAATGTACAGCCCGGCCATACCGTCCATGTCGAAGACCTGAATTTTGACGGGAAACAACCGGTCCTGGTACTGAATCTGGTTGATGATCAAGTTGACCCGCTGACCGCTGAATACGCCCATGCCGTAGATCAGCGTGTTGCGCGGAATGACGATGCCCCGCACGAACAGGGGCTCGAGCAACCGGATTTTGATGCGGGAACTTGTACCGTTAATTTCCTGATCGCCGTACACCATGGCTTTGATCGTACCAACTTCTGCGTCCAGTAGCCGCTGCTGTGCCTTGGCATGATCTTCGGTGTACAGACCAAAGAAACTGTTGCGCGAGCGCACCGGATTGCTTAGTGAACTAATGGGTACGGCGGGCTGCCCGTTCTCATCCACGTTTACCTTCTGGATAATGGTTTTGTCATTTTCCCGGTCCACACGGGCCTGCTTATCCTGGTTGTAGGCCGCCAGCGCGCGTTCCATCCGCGCCTGTTTGTCGACAATAGTTGCCAGCTTAGCCCGCTTAGCGGCCAGAGCGCGGCCGTCTTCGGGCGTGCGTACTTCGTCGTCATCGGTAATACGCATGTCTGATTCGGCGAAGGGCATAGACGGCGTGGCAGGCGTAGCCCGCCGGTTAACGCCACTTGGAAAGCCCTGCGATCTACTGCTTTGGAGCGGAGCCATGCCCGTAACCGGATCGGGCAGGGAAGACATAGTGGCCGCACCAGGGTTGCCCGTCTGGGGTTTGTAGCGCTGCCCATACGCGTATTTATCACCGCCGGGGATGCCCTGCATAGCACCGGGTTCGGAAGCGGGACCCTGGGTGCCTTCGACTGATAAGTCCAGCCGGTTACCCATGATGCTGTCGGAAGCCGCGTTGGGTACGCCCACGTTGAGGGCCGACGGCGTTTCCGTTTCTATCGGCGTTCCTGAAGGGTCCGCTATGATCCACAAAAAGCCGCCGGTTAGCAGCAGAAAGACGGGGATGGCCCACAGAAACTTTTTATCCTGAAACAGGTCTTTAAACGATTTTTTTTGCTGGTTTTCCATAGGATCGAATTGAGAAAAATACTGGTTAACGCGTTATTGATTACTTCCCTGACGCCGGGTTGGTGGCGTGGGTCCCCCCCGCAGCGAATCCAGGGCGGCCGGGGGGACCCACGCCAACGCTATGTTGGTGTTGCCGTAAAGCGGAATGATAGGCATTGGCGGAGCGAGCCGAGTCCGAGGGGCTGCCAGTCGCTGAGTTCAGAATTCGTTGGAGCGGGCGGCCAGCCGACGAGGGTGGGGCATTGAGCACTGAGATCAGGCCCCACACCCATAAACCCCCGGCCACAACGCCCGCCCCCAGCACCTGCCGCCGACGACGGACCAGGCTGGTGCGGGCCTCCCAGTGACGCACCGCCAGTAGCAACTGGCGCGTCAGTCGGCGGGCGTAGTACCGAAGATGCCGGGCGATACCCGCACGAACGGGGACTGGAGGGCGGGGCCTGAGGGCGGGTATTGCCTGCCCGTTGCTGCGGTGATTGCTGGTCGTTTCCATCACTGATCGCGGGTTTCGACGCGGATGTCGGTGTTGTCGGTGGGCACGAACCGCTCGATGGTAAATCCGTGGGGGTTGACGTCCGTACGGGGTACATCGATGAGCGAACCCTGCACTTTCAGGTTTCGCTCGGTGAGGGTCGTTTCCCGCACCAAAAGAATGCGCGCGGTCGCCGTAAACGGATACGGACTGCGGCTCATATCGACGTTGATGTCACTGAGTTCCACCTGGATGCTCTGGTGAACACCGCCCTGAATCATGTCCGAATAGAATTTCTTCTCGACCAGGTCTTTATAGAGCCGGGCCGCCGAATTGTCGGCCAGCATCAGGGCTTCACTGACCGTTTTGCGGATCTGATCGGGGTTTGGTTCGAGGGTGAAAAAAAGACGCATGAACGTGCGGATATGGTCTTTGGCTTCCACGTCCCGGTTGACGTTGTGATCCTGGGCGAGAGCCATCATGATGCTTTTGCCGCCTTCCATGACGTAAACGCGTTCCCGGCTGGCCTCCATGCTCTTGAATGCCCACCAGACCGTCACCGCCCCCAGGGCGAGCACGCCCAGGATGACGGCAAACATGACCGTCCGAATCATTTTAAAGCTGGTTTCGAGGTTACGCAGCGACTTGAAATTTATGTTTTGTTCAGCAGCCATTGGATTACTTGATTAGAGAGAGAAAAAAATTAAACTCGGTTGAGACGGGGTTGCTTGTCATTGGATTTTTCTGCGTCTCTACCCCTGAGACCCGCCAGGGCGAGACCCGCACCGCCACCAAGAGGACTTCCACCGGACCGGACTCCTTTCAGCGTGCGCGAAATGGCGTCACCCGCCCCCGAGGCCTCGACGATCCAACCGGCTGTCATCGGCACGGTCATGTAGGCCACCGTACCGATTAGGTAAAACACGACGATGGTGAAATTATCGGCCGAAAAATAGCTGGCGTTCACATCGGCCAGATTCTGGATATCACGTTCCAGCATCTTTACGTGCATGGCTTCCAGCATGCCGCCCAGCAGGTTGGTAATGGGTATCCACATGAGCAGATTCAGCAGACGACCCACCCAACTGGCCAGGCCCGAATAAAACCACTCGAAGGTGGACAGACCGATGGTAATGGGTCCCGTCAGCAGCATCACCAGAATAAAGAAGCTGACTAAAAATTTCAGCAGCACAAACGCCACCATGTACAGAATCTCACCAATCAGGGCCAGCAGTTTGTCGATCCAGCCCTGGATCGACGAATCGATCATGTCGGAGGCAAACTGGCTGGCTTTGGAGGTGTCAAACAGGGCCGCCAGCATCTCGATGCCATCAACCTTCTGATCGTTGTTCGAGTCGAGCAATCCCAGCGTACGGGTTTGGAGCTTGGCAGCGACCATATCCCGTTTTTTCTGGGTTAGCTGCTTCACTTTGCTTTCCTGCTTGACCATGAACGAGCTGGTGCTCTTCTCGAGGCCCCCCTGGAGAGCCTGAACCGCCTTGATGATGGGACCGTAGCTGGCCAACACCAGGGCGATGGCGATGGGCCGGAACAGGGGATAAATATCAATCGGCTCCGAGCGGATCAGATGCCCCCATACCCGGTTAAAAATGTAGAAAAGCGCGCCGAGGCCACCGATGGCTTTGGCCAGGCTGATAAACAGCGTGGCGTTGACCAGTAAATCATCGACCAGGGCGGAGAGTTGGGTAACGATAGCGTCTTGCATCAGAACAAAGCGGATGGAGAGCCAGTAGGCTGACTCGGTGGAAATTGATTAATTGTCGGTGTCCCCGTACCGGTTGCTGGTACCCAGGCTACGACCCGCTTTCCCCCGGTATTCAGCGTGCAGCTTGGACTGCACAGCCCGGTTGGTCTGGCCAGTGACAGTCCGCATGGCGTTCTTGTTGGCGTTTGCCTTATCGAGGGCCTTGCGCTGCAGCCGCATCCGGTCGTAAACCGACAGGCTCATAAGCTGGGCTTCAGGAGTATCGTCGTCACCTAGCTCAAACTTATTCTTCGAGATCTTTTTAGCCATCTCCTGGTACCCTTCCGCTTCCTGCATCAGTATCCCGGTGGTAACGGAGCTTATCCAGCCGTTTTCCACGACGTTGTCAGCCTGGGAGTCGCCCACGCTCATGTCGCGGTACTTGAGCAGATCGTTGGTGTGTTGATTGGGGTAATACTCCTCAATATTCGATACGTGCTCACCCCACAGCGTTTTGTTGACGGCATCCGTCTTTTTGACGATCAGGCCATCGACGACATCGGGATGGGGCTTTAATTTGCTGTTTGCCTTGGCCAAATCGACTTTGAGCTTCTGATAGCCCATCTTAATCTGGTTATTAAGGGCTTTTTTGGCAATCGCCTTGAGCCGGTCAATTTCTTCGGCCAGCGACTTGTCTTTCTTGTCCTGGTACTTTTTTATCACTTTAGCCCCCAGCGATCCGGTTGGCATCGCGTCTGCCAGTGCCTCAACCAGTTCATCCTTTAATTTATCGATGAGCAGGTCGGTGAACGCTACTTCGTACCCCTGGATGGCATCCATGAAATCACTCGTACTGCCCCGTAATATATTGTTGAGGTCTTTTTCGATTTCTTTGGACGAGCCAAAGTCAGAGCGCACGCTCTGGGACTGTGGAATATCCCCGGACGAAAGCTGGGCCATCGCGGGCGCAGCCAGCAGATACCCGCAAATTCCCAGGAAGAGTATTATAATCCGGGTAACCGGCTGAACTAGCTTACTCATAATGGTATCAAATTAAAAAATGAATGATTAGAGCTACCGGGACCGGCGCACCCGCAGGGCACCCCCGCCCTGCAAATCTTCTGAGCCTACCAATCCGTCGTAGGCCTTCATCCGGTTGACATCCCCGATCCGGTAGCGGGCTACCAGTTGAATTTGCTTACGGATGCGCTCCGCACCGCCGAACCGGGTCTTGATGCGACTCAGCGTCTGATCGAGGACCTCCATGCGGTCCCCTTCGCCCATGTAGGCCGACTCGGAGCCGTTATTGGTGACAATTTTGATTTCCTGGATCAAATCCGACATGTCCCCGTAAAGGGCCAGTGTCTCGTTAAGGCTACTTTGCTCAGCCGCTGTAAAGACGCTGGACCCACTACCACCTGGTAGCCGTTCGCTAAGCAGCGATTTGGATGTATTGATTGAAAACTCGACGGCTTCCGCGTGTTTTTTCAGTTCCAGGTTCTTATAGTACCTGGCGAAATTATCGGTTAGCTCGGTGTTGCTCTTTTGCTCGGCGACGGCTACTTTCAATTCGTTATACCCTAGCTTCTGCACCTTCGAATAAGCATCTTTCATCATGTCCTTGAGCTTCTCCATCGACCGAAGGGGGGAAGAACCCAGCAGCGACTGAAGCTGCTCCATCAGGAAGTTTTCCAGCAGTTGCGTCAGGCCGGCCATGATGTCGTCTTCGGTTTCCTTGATCAGATCCTCGACGTCCTGCTTTACTTTATCGGCGTAGTTACCAAGGATCTGACCGGGGTTAAACGAACCGGAACTGTTGTGGCCCGGCGTCCAGGGAGAGACTTCGGGCCACGTCGTTTCATCGAGCGGGTCGAAATTGGTGGGCAGCACCAGCGTGTCAGCCAGGGCCGTCGCATTCAGCAAGGCCGAATGCGGGGCAGGCAAATTTTTTGCCTGCAGGGTAAAGGCGTTCAGCAGGAACGCCGTAAAACCGGCGTAAACCAGCCACCGACGCCGGGGGAGAGAAGGTATTAGCTGCATACTTAATCGAGTTAAAATGAATTGATACGTGCTTCTATCCGGCAGCCAGCAACCGGGTTTCTTCCTCGGCGGCCAGCACTGAGCGCAGCCCCAGATCGTAATTGCCCCCGTTGGCGAAAACCGCATCTTTCACCCTGACTTTCTCACTCTGCTCGGTGGTGAAGGCCATGTACTCACCCCGGCTGACTTCCAGGCCGTAAACGGCGGCTTTCTGGGCCGCGAAACTCACGAAGAACTCTTTGTATCGGCGCGAGGGATCTAAGTCCTTATTCACGCTCAGGGCCAGGTTCTTTTCCGTGTCGGTCAGGGCCAGAAACACCTTTATCTGCTCGAACTTGTTGGCGTATTTGCTTTGGTCCATCAGAATGCGCGTGTCGGCGTTATTGATGATGGATTCCTTGACGATCTTGGACCCCAAAATATCATCAACCTCCTGGGTCACGATCCAGGCCTCGCCAAAGTGTTTGCGGACGGTTTTGTAGAGATACTTGATATACTCCGCCATCTTGTCTTTCATGATGGCTTTCCAGGCTTCCTCGATGAGCATGATTTTACGCACCCCTTTCAGCGTCCTCATCTTAGTAATGAAGGTATCCATGATGATGATGGTCACGACGGGGAACAGAATCGGGTTGTCCTTGATATTGTCAAGTTCGAAGACAATAAACCGGTCATTAGTCAGGTCCAGATTATCCCGCGAGTTGAGCAGGTAGTCGTATTCACCTCCTTCGTAAAAAGGGGCCATAACAATCATGAAGCTGTCGTAGTCGAACTGCCGCTCATTAATCTTTTTGGCGTTGATACTCTCTTTGAAAGGTCCTTCCAGAAACTTGTAAAAACTGTTGAAACACGGAAATACGTCCCGGTCGACCACATTGATGTAATCGAAATAGCCCCGCACGGCCAGGGAAAGAGCCGTTTCCTCCAGACGTGTGATGGTCTCATCCTCTTTCTTCCAGAGCGAGATCAGCAGGGCCTTGATGGTTTCGTATTTCTCGATGTCGGGCATCCCCCGTCCCATGATGTAGAAGGGATTGAAGGTGATCGGTTTTTCAGCCGTGAACGTCAGGTACTTACCACCCAGCATCTGACACAGTCCTTCGTAGGAATCCCCCACGTCGACGATCAGTACGTGACTGCCCTGGATATAGTAGCTGCGCACGAAATGATTGGTCAGGAATGACTTGCCACTGCCTGAGGGTCCCAGAATAAATTTGTTCCGGTTGGTAATCCAGCCCCGTTTCATGGGTTCATCGGAAAAATCGACGAACATGGGTTTGCCACTAAGCCGGTCGGTTACCCGGATGCCGGTATCGGAATGACTGGTCGGCGAGCAGCTCTCCTGGTTGAGCAGACACACCGCCTGGGGAATGAACGTCCAAAACTTATCCTCAATGGGTAGGTCGGACGCATTGCCCGGTATACCTGCCCAGAACAAAGCCAGCGTATCGAACTCGTTGGTATCCCGGGGGCGGATGCCCATTTTGGCAATGGCCGCCGTTACCTTGTTGCGGATTTCGGGCAGCTCAGATTTGTCGGTGGTCCACACCATGAGGTTGTAATGAACCCGCACGGGTGGGTAGCCGGTGTCGGCGGCATACTCCAGAAACTCATTGATCTTCTGGGCGTTGCTGGCGTTGCTTTTAGTGAAACTGGCCAGTGCCGTCATTTGCTGGGCGCGGGCTTCGAGCTTAGGGGTTATCTGGTGTTTATCTTCTTTAAAGATATACTGGTTATAGACGTGGTTGGTATTCAGCATCAGGCCTACTGGTGCGGCATAGCCTACGGTGACCGTAGAATTTTCAGTCGAGAGGGCCGCTACTTCATTGTGCGTATAGACCTGATCGGGCATGTCCTCGATGTCGGACAAGGCATAAAAACTAACAATTTTATCGCCCACCCGCAGGTGTTCATCCCGTCGAATATCACAGTGAGGTACAATCTCGGCCTCGGGTTCGAGACTCATGTACCGCTCGAAAATACCAGCCTTCATTGGATCGGCACTGTAGAGTTCGTCGTCTTTGAGCCGCCGTAACGAGAGGTTACGGGCCGAGTTCATAATGGATACGAACTGCTGAATAGCCGAAAAAAACTGTGAGAGCTTACCGGGGTCATTGATCTCACGCGGAACGAAGGTGCCCCGTACCAGACTGGTGTGCGCAGTGGTTACCTCCGAGCGGGACGAGTGCGTTTTGCTGATGTAGAGGTAGCAGCGGTGGTTGAGATAAGAGCGCTCATTGAAATGCTTGTTGGATGACTTATCGAGGTACGTCGTGCGAAAATCACTTTCTCCGTCCTGGGCCGCGTCGTAGGTTTCGGTCGTGAACCAGTCCTGCTTGTGGATGATCGTATGCTCGGGCAGGACCGAAATGGCTTTGCCCCACAACTCGTTGAGTTCGCGAAAATCACCCGTCTCGACTGTACCCGAAGCCGTTTCAATTTTGGAGGCCGACAGCGTATAGATTTCGGGAAGGGTCACCTCGAAGCACGCCGTGATATCGCCCCACTTGGAAATGATGCAGTCATTTTCGACGGCACGGATGGGCCAGTACTTGGACAGGGGGGCTGATTCATTAGCCATAAGGAGAACGGATAAAAAGTTAGGTGATGCCAAAACCTGCGGCAGTGCAGGGAAAGATCGCGCTTCGGTGATGCGCCCGGATTAGGCTTTACGTTTCCGCTTGAGTTTGTCCCAGCCCGAGGTCTTGATCTTGTTTTTGTCGGGGTTGATCATATCCCGGTATTGACTGGAGGACTGCACCCGGATCAGGAGTGGATAGCGGTTCCGCGATTGAAACTTGATGAGGCCCCGCTCCCCATGCTCTTTGGAGTACGAGGCCAGCTTGCTGTAGATGCCAAACAGGACCAGACCCACGCCCCCGTACGCAATGAAGCTGTTGAGGCCAAGTACCATGAAAATCGTGGCGAACACCATGCCTACCACCGCCGAGCCGGCGAGGTATAGCAAATAGTTGATGCCCCTAATGCCGAGCACTTCGGGCGGTCGGTCGACGCCTTTGTTTACCTGATACATAATGGAGAGGATTACCTGAAATAGAGGTCGACGAAATACAAGATCGACACGCAGAAAAAAATGGTCATAAACCAGGTGAAGGCAGCTATTGGCGCGGACGAGTCGCCCTGGGCAAATTTGTTGTAGACGCGGCTACCGCCGATTAATCCGGCTACCCCGGTGAACAGCATAGCAAAGACCTTGAATGCCTTATACATGCCCGAGACTTCCATCATAGCGGCGTTGTCGGCAGGAAGTGTCGACTGAGCGAAGACAACGCCCTGAATCAAGACAAGACTTAACGCCAGGAAAAACGTACGGTACCGAACGGGAAACGTCATAACCATTGAAGAGGGGTAAAAAAAACCCTCTCCAGATACACACCCTATTTGTTAAGGGTCTGTATAACCGGAGAGGGAAGGAATGACGACTATCGCAGGTTGAAAACGCTCTCCAGCATAGCGACCACGACACCAGCGAAAATTAGCGCACCTACCCACGAAGCGACAGCCTTGCGAGTGTCCGGGTCGCCATTGCTCCACTTGGAATAGCAGGAAGCCGCCCCGATCATGCCCATGATCCCCATCACGATCAGGATAATGGTCTTCAGGGTTTTCCACATGCCACCAATGTCGGTAGAGGCTTTCTCCAGCGCGGCACTGGCTGTGCCCACCTGCGCCCAGCCGTCCGTGCTGACCAGCGTTGCCCCTACCAGCAACAGGGCCAGAAAAGCGTACCGCTTGCGCGGTGAATCCAAAAAAGTTGCTGATGCCTGTTTCATAAAAAATAGTTTTTTGGTTTTTCAGCCGACACCCTGCCAACCGTAGCTGATTCAAAAATAGAATTTACAAATTGTTAATTAGATACAATTCCTTATTTATTTTTTTTTCGGTCGAAATTGGGTGTTTTTCGGTCGGTTTATTGATTTGAAAAGAATACATCCCTTATGATTTCGGCCTTCACCAGCCAACCTGTACGACTACTCTTCGTCGTCGGGATCAGGAAAATCCCAATGAGGTCTTACAGTTGGAAGGATGGACGATTCGTCTGTGACAGATGCACCGTCAACTGCTGATGCCGAGGTATCGTCAGCGTGAGCAGGCGACGTCTGGATTAATTCGGAACCCTTAACGAATCGTTCAGTGGTTGATGACTCAGGTTCTTCGGCCTCTACCGGATTAATCAGTGATAACTCATCGTCTGCCGGCTTGCTCATGCCTACCAATCGCCCAATGGTGGCCAGATCCTCGTCGTGAAGACGTATCTTTTTTTCGGGCAGCGTGCCCAGCATACTTACCATAGCCGCAGCTACATTAGCATCACGATGCTGGCCGTAGTAGTCAATACTTCGGCCAACCTGCCGGGTATGGTGTCTGACGACTTTTTCTGACTTGCCCTGTCTAATCGCTTCCACCAGACTATGGGTCATCTCTTTAGTCTTCAGCAGTGAGTAGAAGTACTGATTAATTTCGATGCCACGAACTGAGTCATCGATTGGTTCTTCCCTGGCATCGGCTAAGTCCATCTCAATGACTGCACCGGCAGCCAATGAACCACCCGCCTCAATTAAATCCACGAAACCCCCGACTTCGCCACTGAGCTGGGCGGTCAGCCCGTTGCCTACAAGCGGGTTGTCATCGTTTAGACTCGATCCGAAGTCTGATTCTACCCCAGCCGAAGCGCCCGTGTTATTCTCCTCTGCGACATTCCGATCTGCCGATTGGGCTGAGGAGGATGACAGGCTGTTCATTTGCTGAAACTGCAACTCGTAGAGTTTTTGCATCTGCTGTTCCAACCGGGTAACCGACTCCTGAATTTTAGTATATAGTTCGTCAGCACCCGAAGCAGTTTGACTACCAGTTGGTCCTGATTCCTCTGACTGATCTAAAACTACCTGCGTAAAACCTGAGACGACCTGGATAGTAGGGATGTGCTGCCCTGAAAAATCTTCGAAGTCTGCGTCGGTGAGGACCTGGTCAATTTCATCTCCTTCTTTGGAGGAGTCGATTGGCACTGGGGAACCGTCGGTAGCCGAAGGCGGATCGATGGCCGAATCTGAAGCATCATTTACTGACGTGGAAGAATCAGTATCTGTAGTAGAGGGGATAGGTGACGGTGCTGGACGCGGGGAGATATCGTTCCCGGTAGGTTGCGGTTCCAGGTTCGCCGTCACCAGGCCACGCAGGTAAATCAATACCTTATCTTTGGCCTGGGGACCCATTAGTTTGATTAGCTGTAGTACGCCGACCACACCCAAAACGATGCCAATAAAAGCGAGTATATTCATGATAAAACGTGTTAAGATTTGACGTGATTGAAGTCATTGCTACGGATGCATTCAAACGTAGTTGGTTAGTCAAGTAGTGAGTTGATGGCGGCTGCAAGCCGAGCCTGCGCATCGAGCTGATCCTGGTAGTCATCGGCAGCGAGTCGGGCCATCAGTGTCTCGACACCCGTCTGATGTTCATCCAGAAACTTATTCAACAGGTAATACACCAGTGTTTCGATACGAAACGAATGCGGTTCTTTTTCGTCAGGAAACATCCGGGCAATGGCTCTTGAGACGGAACTCACCCGATGAGCAGTTTCACCAGTGATACACAGATTAACATCTCCCCTGCTGTACCTTCTGGTACGCCTGGGCTTAGAAGGCAGGCTTAGCAAGAAAGCCGTTAACTGACCGGCCTGATCTGTTTCGGTAGGTGCTTGACCGTTGGAGAACGCTCTATTGTTTTTCATACTGGTTTAGTAGCAATTGGAAATCTGTTGATTCACAGCAGGGGTTGCAAAAACAGAATGTCTAAAATTTTAGACAAAACTTCAGTTGGAGGAAAAGGCGTCCGATCGGGAAGGCGCTGCGGGTAATTTCTTCAGTTCCTGTAAGGCCTTTATATGGCTACGTAGAAATTGCCGAAACAGATAGTTCGCCAGATCGTCCGTTCGAAAGGAAACTGATCCCTCCCTATCAGAGGGCCGCAGGTTAGATAAATAGCTTTGTAGGGAGCGAAGAATGTGGGCGGTATCAGGGGAAATACGTATGTGCATTTCGCCTGTTTCGCAAACTTTCCCCCCTGATTCGGGATCAGAGAGACTCAGCAGAAAATCAGCTAATTCCGACAGCGACTGGTATCCCACTGATTCAATCGAAGACGCTGGAATTAACTGCTTCAAAAGCAGATCAGGCCGACGGGCAGGGGTACGGGGCGTAGCTTTCTGAGGAGAAAAAGAAGGCGCAAGAGTGAGCTTTGCAGGCACAACTGGAATGCCGGGTTTTACGTTGGACTCATCCAATCGAGAGGTATACTCATGCCTTGACGTCTCACCAAAAGCAGTTTCAGCGGATGAGGAATCGTCCGCCGAAACTGCTTCGGTTAACTGACCGCCTGGAATTGAGGGAACCGGTTCTGTCTCTGGTTCAACAGGAATCGTTGGTGGGGCGTGGTCAGGTTCTCCCCTTGATTCGGAAATCAAACCGCTATTGGTGACGGGTTCCACGGGTATGGTTACGTCCGCAGGCGCGGGCACATGAATAGCTGGTACCTCCAATGAATCAACTGGACTGACCTGCTGGGCATCCTCAGCTTCCCCTTCCGCCTTCAACTTCGCTGCGAAGGCCAGAAAGGTAGCGCTGGTTTTATAGTCTTCAAACTCAATAGATTTCTTACGTGTCATACCAACAGTGATAATCGGTCTGTGTACAAAAAGAAGCGGTACCCGTTAAGCAGGCACTCATGGCTTACTCGGTCAGGACCGCGCCGACGGGAGAGTCCAGGAACACTGCCAGCTCATCCATGAATGGGGATAGTGCATCAGGGGCTGGACCGATGGTCGTTATCTCCCGAAATTCCCGGTTTTTGAAGGCTATGAAATTGAAGATATAGACGCCGGGGCTATTCCTGCGTATATAATCTTCCAAACCTTTACGCCCCGTTTCCGAGTGGTTACGGTCCAGTCGAGACCACAAAAAACCAATCCGAAGCTCAGACCGGAAGTCGTGCAGGATATGGATTGTATCCAGTGCAGCCTGGATACTCATTACCTCCATTTCACAGGGTATTATCGCCAGATCCAGATGCTTGACGATTTGCCGAATACCCTCGACATTCAACGTTCCAGGCAAATCTACCAGCATGAAGTCTATCGCTTTACTACTGGTCATCGCCGTTAGTCGAATACCGCTCGTTTCGACATTCGAAGGATCAATTGGGTAAGGTTTGACGCCCACTTCCTGCAATGCTTCGAGCGTAGGCAACCCGTTGCCTTCAGTACTTAATTTGTACAAGTCCCGCTGACGCTGATTAAATAAACTGTGCTGCGGAAAGTCAGAATCAATTACCACACAACTCATGTTATGATCATTCAAGAAAGCAGCCGTTGCTTTTGTCAACGTTGATTTTCCTGTACCACCTTTCTGGCAAATAAAACTTAAGACTTTTGGCATAATTGATAATCGAATTATTAGTGAAACACTATTTAAAAAAATGAATTATTGTTATAATCTGATATTAAAATCAGGTAATGTCTGTTCAGTGAGTGGTCAATTTTGTACCCACGACAGGCTCCTATTCTATACTCTTTGATTCGACAGTGTCCAGTTCGGCACCCACCGATTTGTTACTTTCCGTGTTGAACCTCTCTTGTTCCATACTCTCCGATTGGACATGTTCCTATTCGTTACGTTTCGATTGCAGACCTTCCGATTTAATACTTACCGGTTTGAGACCTTCCGATGGCAGACCTTCCGGTTAGATACCATCCGTTTATATACCATCTGGTTCGAGACCCTCCGAGTCGGTATCATCCGGTTCGAGACCCTCCGAGTCGAAGCCTTCCGGTTCGAGACCACCCGGTTTGATACCTTCCGATTTGGCACTTTCCCGCTTGAGACCATCCTGTCCGAAACCTTCCGGTTCGGTACCCTCTGATCGGAAACCTTCCAGCGAGTCACTCCCCAGTTTGAGACCGTTCGCTCAGAGACTCACCAGTTGGCTACCTTCTGCTTTTATACCCTCTGATTTGATATCCTCCGATTTGAGACCCTCCGATTCGAAACCTTTCGATGGCAGACCTTCCGGTTTGAGACCCTCCCGCCAGATGGCTTTAAAGAGCATCTTGGTACTGCCGTCAAAAGTAAATTTATTAATTCTCATTTCAATTTAGCTTGTAATAATATTTTTATTCGGTCGAAATATACTGAGAGATTCCCTCACACGTCAGCCCCAAATTCAGTCATATTGACGAATCTGAACAACATCTTTACTAATAGCTTATGAGTATATGAGCCATTTTATTCCATGTCTTTTGTCCCATAAAGCCAGTTTAAGCCCTATTTTCTTTGTAAGTAGCTTGTAGTAGAACTCTTATCCGGCGCTTAATTGGTTACCCTTACCGACCAAAGTCGAACTGAAAGCCGCCTATGAACGGCCTAATTTCGACCGAATAAAAAAAAGCCCTAAAATCATTGCATCTGTCCTGAAATGGACGCTCTTTTGTGCCGGGCCCCATCGCCAAAAGCGATAGCAAGATGTGGAACTTGGTCCCAAATGGCTTCCTAACGTCAGCCCTTTGCGCCCTGCTTTCCCGATCTTGCTCTGCGAGGCCACCAGCATCCGCTGCGAAAGGCTCGTTAACACATTCGCCTTCCTTGCGGCTGAGATATACCCACCTGCGGCCACTTAAGAGATGGCCTTTTCATCTTACGGATCACCGAACCGCTACGCTTAATACCCATGAAAACGACAGCAAAACCGCAATCTGATCTTGACTTCGAAGGGGAGGTGGTAGTTAAAAAGAGGACGAATCGCTACTCGACTCCCTTCAAAGCGGAGGCTGACAAAGCCACGAAGTTGACCAAGACCTACCTGACTCCCGGGGAGTCGGAGACGTTCGAAGGCAACTATCGCCTGGCTTGTCTGGGGCGGAAAATGTCCAGAAGCCAATTCATAAAAGAGCGAATTCTAATAAAGGAAAATGAGGA
>Ga0105045_10000888_pt1 | contig 23244 bp, 21 predicted proteins | sample MAT02_FD_78089 | JGI IMG/M metagenome (GOLD analysis project Ga0105045, IMG submission 78089) | Freshwater microbial communities from Lake Fryxell liftoff mats and glacier meltwater in Antarctica - MAT-02 (megahit assembly) | ecosystem: Environmental > Aquatic > Freshwater > Ice > Liftoff... | reverse complement strand
TGGGCAACCATCTGCGCGACCGTCCAGTAGACCGCGTTCGAGGATCCGCCGGAAAGGCGCATTTCGGGGATGCCCTGTTCGCGCATCCGGGCCGTTTGCAGCCATACGCCCAGTATGAGGGCGAGGCCGCCGTGGGCCTGGTCCTCTTCGTCCGCGAGATAGGGCAGGGGCACCGGTTCGCCTTCGCCGCGTTCGAAGGCGGGCGCGCGGAACGGCGCCAGCGCCTCGGGTGTGATGATCCACGGGCTGACGGTCGTCAGGAAATTCTTGGCGAGAAATGGCCCCAGCGGCTGGTATTCCCATGCCTGGATATCGCGGGCGGACCAGTCGTTCAGCAGGCAGAAGCCGGCGATATGCTCGTTCGCCTCGTCGATCGGGATGGGGCTGCCGAGGCTGTTGCCCGGCCCGATCCAGACGCCAAGTTCCAGCTCCAGGTCGAGGCGTTCGCTCGGGCCGAAGCGGGGGCCTTCCGGGCCGGGAAGCTGGCCCGATGGCCGGGAGACGGGCGTGCCCGTAAGCACCACGGACGACGCCCGGCCATGATAGCCGATCGGCACATGGCGGTAGTTCGGCAGCAAGGGATTATCGGGCCGGAACAGCTTGCCGACGCGGGTGGCGTGGTGAATGCCGGCGTAGAAATCGGTGTAATCACCGATTTCGCACGGCAGGTGCAGCTCGGCACGATCCATCGGCACCAGGAACAGGCGTGCGGAATCTGATCGGGCCGGGTCCGTGAACAGGGCGAACAGCGCCTTGCGTAGGCCCTGGCGGACTTCTGCGCCCAGTGCCAGAAGTTCGTTCAGCTGTTCCCGGGTGACATGGCCCAGCATTTCGAAGCCGGGCAGCAGGCCGTTGTCCACTGCGCCGGCCAGATCGAAAATGAATTTGCCGATGGCAACGCCTGCGCGCGGGCCGGAACCGCTGTCGGAAAACAGGCCGAACGGCAAGTTCTGGACCGGGAAGGACGGATGGACGTCTGCGCCTTCCACCCAGCTGCGGGCGTTGAAGTCGTGGGTTTCGTCGATCGTCCGGAAGCTCACGATTGTCCCTTTGAAAAGCCGTTCCAGACGGCATCATAATCCTGTTGAAGCAACGGCGTTTCATGGGACCACCGCGTGAGCCGGAAGGGACGCACGGTTTCGAACATGAACGCAAGCCCCGCATCGAACTTTACCGGTTTCAGATCGACGGTGGTTGCCTTTTCGAAGGTGGCGGCATCCGGCCCATGGGCCGACATGCGGTTGTGCAGGCTGCCGCCGCCCGGCAAGAACCCGCCGCCTTCCTTTGCATCATAAGCGCCGTTGATGAGGCCCATATATTCGCTCATGATGTTGCGGTGGAACCAGGGCGGGCGGAACGTGTCTTCCGCGACCATCCAACGGGACGGGAAGATCACGAAATCGCAGTTCGCAACGCCGGGCAGGCCCGATGGCGAGGTGATGACGGTGTATATCGATGGATCCGGGTGATCGTAGCTGAGGGTTCCCATCGTGTTGAAGCGGGCAAGATCGTAGCGCCAGGGCACCAGATTGCCGTGCCAGGCGACGACATCGAAGGGACTGTGCGGCAGCGTGGTTTCCCACAGCCGGCCGCCAAGCTTGGTGACCAGCTGGGTCTCGCGGTCGTCCTCGAAGCTGGCCTGCGGTGTTTCGAAATCGCGCGGATTGGCGAGCCCGTTCGAGCCGATCGGGCCAAGGTCGGGCAGGCGGAACAGCGCGCCGTGGTTTTCCAGCACATAACCGCGAGCCGGTCCCTGAACATCGACGCGAAACTTCACGCCACGCGGGACAAGGGCGACATCGCCGGGCGGCACATCCATCGCACCTAATTCGGTGACGATGCGAAGCGTTCCGGCTTGGGGAACGAACAGCATTTCACCATCTGCGCTGAGGAAGGCCTTGTCCATCATCCTGGCATTGCAGGCATAAAGATGGACAGACACGCCCGCGCCGTCTTCTGCGGAGCCGTTGCCGGCCAGCGTGCGGAGACCTTCGAGCCAGTCTGTAGGGTGTTCGGGCAACGGCATCGGGTCCCAGCGCAGGCGATTGGGATCGAGAATGCCATTTGCAAAGGGTGGAGCGGCGAGGCCGCCGTGTTGCAACGGACGCAACGCGCTGTGGGCAGCGCTTGGCATGCGCCGGTAGAGCCAGCTGCGGCGGTTTTCGTGCCTGGGCGCTGTAAAGGCGGTTCCTGTGAGCTGTTCGGCATAAAGGCCGAATGCAGCTCGTTGCGGCGAATTCTGCCCGACAGGCAGCGCACCGGGAATCGCTTCGGAATGGAAATCGGAGCCGAAGCCCGTGAGGGCGGATCGCGTTTGCCCCCCGCTCTTTTCAGCGTGGCCGGGCGCGTTTCCGGCCGGCGTCATGCGCGCATGCCTGCAGGAATCGCACCGCGGCGCATCTGATCGAGTTCCAGGCTTTCGAACAGGGCCTTGAAATTGCCCTCTCCGAAGCCGTCGTTGCCCTTGCGCTGGATGATTTCGAAGAAGATCGGGCCGACCATGTTTTCGGTAAAGATCTGGAGGAGAAGCCCGCCACCGGTCTCGGGTGCGCCATCGATCAGGATACGGCTTCTGCGCATGGCCTCCACATCGTGGCCGTGGCCGGGCAGGCGCTTGTCGATGAGGTCGAAATAGGTGTCGGGGCTGTCCTGAAAGCGGATGCCGTTCGCCTTCAGCAGGTCGACCGTCTTGAAGATGTCGTTGGTCGCCAGCGCGATGTGCTGAATGCCTTCGCCACTGTAGGCCTTGAGAAACTCCTCGATCTGGCTGTGTTCATCCTGCGATTCATTCAACGGAATGCGTATCTTGTTATCGGGGGCTGTCATGGCTTTAGAAAAGAGGCCGGTCTTTTGGCCCTGGATGTCGAAGTAGCGGATTTCGCGGAACCCGAAGATGCGTTGGTAATAGTTCGCCCATGTCTCCATCCGCCCGCGGCCGACATTGTGGGTGAGGTGATCGAGCGTGTGCAGGCCGACGCTCCGGTCATCCCGCTTCGAGCCGGGCACAGCGACGAAATCCACATCATAGATTTCGGCCGCGCCGTAGCGGTCGACGAGATAGAGGTTGGCGCCACCGATGCCCTTGATAGCCGGAATATTGAGCTCCATCGGGCCGAGCTTCCCGGAAACGGGCTCCGCACCACGCAGGATTGCCTGTTCGAACGCAGCGCGCGCATCCTTCACGCGGAATGCCATGGCATTGGCGCTGGGCCCACGTTTGGCGCGAAATTCGGCGACCTGTCCCTCGGGCTCGAAGTTCAGCAGGAAGTTGATATCGCCCTGGGAGAAGCGCCGCACATCTTTTGAACGATGGGTGGCAACATGGGTGAAGCCGAGCTTGCGGAACAGGTCCGCCAGTGCATCCGGATCCGGGCCGGTGAACTCGACGAATTCGAAGCCATCGAGCCCCATGAAATTCTCGTCCGCCGGCGGTGTTTCGGCTGCGGTTTCCATGCTGCATTCTCCTGTGCGAGTATCAATTATTTCGTAACATGTGTTACGTTTTGGCACAAGCTTCCAGCCGCAGTAGCAGGGCGATCAGTTGCGCGTGTTCGGCCGGCGTGAACCCTGCCAGCAGCTCGCTTTCGATGGCCTTGGCGAGCGGCGAGATTTCTCCGTGGAGGGCAGCGCCTTCGGGCGTTAGGGACAGCGCGAGTGTGCGCCGGTCTCCAGCGCGGATGCGCGCCAGCAGCTGCCGTTCCACCAGCGCGGCCGTGGCGCGGCTGACCGTCATCTTGTCCATCTGGGTTGCATCGACGAGGGCGGCCTGGGTAGCGTTGTTGCGCTCGGCGACGACCGCCAGCACGCGCCATTCGGGCACCTTGAGGCCAAAACGCGCCTGATAGACTGCCGCGACCCGTTCCGACACCGCGTTGGATGCGATGGAGAGCCTGTAGGGCATGAAGTCCGCAAGTTTCAGCACGGCATCAGTCTGCCACGGCGGCGCCGTTGTTCAAACCACGATGTTCGCCGGGGCTGCCAAGGCGTTTCCATTCGACGCCCGCCCGGTTCACGCGCGCTGAACAGCTTGCCCGGCCAGCCAACTTTCACACTATAGGCGCGGGCAAGGGCCCACGAGAAATGCGCGCTGCAGCAAGTGCCCCCTGAACGTTGCGTTGGTGCGGATGGTCGGGGAAAGAGGATTCGAACCTCCGGCCTCTGCCTCCCGAAGGCAGCGAATTACCGTCCAGAGACGTGCTAAGTCATTGATTCCTATTGTGCCGGGGTGCGGGTTAGTCCATAGAAATGCGGGTATGTTTTCCGTACGTTTTCCGTACAAATGGAAAGGCAGCTAAAATGGACTTGTCGAGGGTAGCCGATCGAGAGAACTTGAAGGCGCAGCGTGAACCCCATTGGCACCGCCTGAGCCCCGGCCGGTTCCTGGGATATAGGCCATCCGCCAAGGAGGGCGCGGGGACGTGGATTGCGAGGGTCTATGACGAGGCCGGGCGGAAGTATCGCCTGAGCGCGCTTGGAGACTTTGCCGGCCATCCATCCCGCGAACGCTTTCAGGCTGCCAAGCAGGCCGCTGAGACGCTTGCCGCTTTGATCGAGCGCGGAGGCGCGGCGCGGGCTGAGACCGTCAAGGATGCGGCGGCGCGCTATGCGGAGGCGAACCCTGAGGCGCTGGGGCGGTTCAAGCGTCATCTGTTTACCGATCCGCTTGCCGCCGTATCGCTACCGAAGCTGCGAAAGTCGCACCTTGAGGGCTGGCGCAAGCGGCTTGCCGCCAAGCCTGCCAGCATCGCGCGGCGGAACGGCGGCGTTCAGGTCACGCGGCCAAGGGCGGCGGCATCGGTTAATCGCGAAATGGCCATGCTGCGGGCGGCACTGAATGCAGCTTTTCGGGCTGGCGACATTGCGACCGATTTGCCTTGGCGAGAAGCGTTGCGGCCGATTAGGGCGGCTTCCCGGCGGCGGACACTTTACCTTGACCGGGGGCAGCGCCGGGCGCTCTTGGACGCATGCGATGCCTTCGCCTTGCCCTTCGTGACTGCGCTATGCTTGCTCCCCCTTCGCCCCGGCGCGCTGGCGTCACTTCGCGCGGGTGACTTCGACAAGCGCACTTCTGAGTTGACGGTAGGAAAAGACAAGGCGGGCGGCGACAGGCGGCTGTTGCTTCCCCCCGTGACGGCGGCGCTTTTCGCGACGGCGGCCAAGGACAAATTGCCCGCGGCCGTCCTGTTGTGCCGACCGGGCGGCGGCGCGTGGTGCCGTGATAGCTGGAGCGTTCCAATAGAGCGCGCTGCAAAGGCGGCTGGCCTGCCCGTCGGGACGTGTGCCTATACCCTACGTCACAGCGTCATAACCGACCTTGTCGCGTCCGGGCTCGACCTTATGACTTGCGCGCAAGTTTCGGGGACGTCGGTCGAGATGATCCAGCTACACTATGCCCATCTTCAAAAAGAGGGCGCAGCGAAGGCGCTTGCGGGGCTGGCGCTGTGAGGGGCGGGGCTTCCACCGCCGATATCAAGGCCCGCATGGACCTTTGGGGGGTTCACGGCCTCGGGAGCGTCGGCAACATTGTCGCGCTACTTAGGTCGGAGGAGCCCCTTCAGCCAAAGGTTCGAAAGCTGATCGCAGATGCTCTGGAAGGAACAAGCGAATTCGTTCGGCTGGAAGTCCATCCCCCGAGCGCCACTCGAAGCGACAAAACCGTCTCCGCGCGGTTAACAAAGACGATACTTAGGCGACAGATCGGGGAAGAAATGTTCATTCTTCGCGGTCTGGGAGTCGCCAGCAAGCAGGCGCTAAATCGCGTCGCGACAAAGTTCGCAGTGAGCGAAAAAAAAGTTGAAGCGGCCTTCACGGATTGGAAGGCGTGGCACCAAGGCCTGCTCGACAATGCTGCAAAAATTGAAGCCGAGATAGAGGCGTGCGGCGGTTATCATGAATGGGCGGCGGCTAACGGATTGAGCGAGAAACCCTAAACTTCCCCCGCTAACTTTTAGGGGAAATTGCTTTTCCCTTAGCCCGAATCTTCGGACATATGGACAGCCGTCCAACAAAATCCGGAGACGGCCCATGCAATTCATTAGACTTCCCGCAGTGATTGAAAAAATCGCCGCAAGCCGTTCTTTTCTTTACCAAGAAATTGCCGCAGGTCGCTTTCCCAAACCCGTGAAGATCGGGCGGCGGGCGGTGGCCTGGCCAGTCGCGGCCGTGGAAGCTTGGCAAGCCGAGCGGGCCAGCGAAGCTTGATGCGCAGCACCCCCGGCTTTCGGGCCGAGGGTGCGCGCGACTGCTTGGCGGCGTCCCGTTCTCCCTACCAAAACCCCCACGAATCCGCAACCGCCCGGCCTTGTGGCGCTTGGCGCACGTCGGAGGGCGCGCGATGACTGACAGCCCCAGACCGTCGGACTTCCTGGCCCCCGGCAAGGTTGCGGCTGCGATGCGCGCGCAATCTGCTGAACAGGACCGGCACGACGCCGAAAACCATTGGCCAAAAATCGAGACTTACGCCCGCCACGCTGAGGAGGCCCGGCAGGCCGACCACATGGCGGGCAACGAAGACGAGGCTGACGAGCTGGAGCTGATCGACTGGCCCGCGCTGGCCTCCTATCCGGTGCCTGAGCGCCAATGGATTGTTCCCGGCTGGATATTGCCCCGCGCGGTGACGCTAATTGCTGGCGGCGGTGGCACCGGCAAGAGCCTTCTTGTGCAGCAATGGCTGACTTCGATCGCGACCGGCGGCGAGTTCCTGGGGCTGCGGCCGGTGGCAGCGGTCCCGACATTATACGTAAATTGCGAAGACCCGACCGACGAGCTTCACAGGCGGCAACATGACATCTGCAACGCCTTTGGCCGCTCGCTCCACAGCCTGCAAAACCTGCACACGCTGCCCCGCATGGGGCTGGAAAACGCGCTTGGCCATTTCGATGACAAGGGCCGGTTCATCGCTGGCGACCTGTTCCACGCTATTCGGGACCACGCGCAACGCCACGCAATCCGGGTTATCGCGCTGGATAACGTGGCCCACCTGTTCACGGGCAACGAGAACGACCGGCAGGCCGTCACTCCGTTTGTGAACGCGCTGGCCCGGCTGGCGCTCGAAATCGACGGTGCGGTAATACTTGTGGGGCATCCGGCAAAGTCGGCCGGATCGCAGTTCAGCGGATCCACGGCCTGGGAGGCGGCGGTGCGGATGCGGCTCTTTCTCGACCGTGAAAAGGACGGTGACGGCAACGAGAGCGAGGGCAGCGCCCGCCGAACACTGACGCGGGGCAAAGCCAACTACGCAGCCAAAGGGGAGCAACTGGCGATGGAATGGCGCGCCGGGGCGTTCGTGCCGGTGGGCCATGATACGGCTGATATGGGCACCGATGAACGCCACGAGCTGGCCTTCCTGGCATGCCTGGACGACGCCACGGGCCAGCGGCGGAACGTGTCGCATGCGACCGGCCGAAACTATGCACCACTAGCATTCGAACGCATGAAAGCAGCGGGCGGCGCTAGTAAGCGCAACCTTGGCCTGGCGATGGAACGTCTATTCAAAAGAGGCGAAATCATCGCAGATTGCGACCTCTGGAAAGACGCCAACGGGCGCCATAAAATCGGAATTACACGCTCCCAAGCGGTCCCCCGAACGGCCCCGAACGGAACGCCTCCCCTAGACCCGAACGGTTCCCCCGAACGGTTCCCGAACGCCCCGAACGCCTCCCCCGAACGGCCCCCCGAACGCCCCTATGTATTACATACATATCCGGCGGGGCCTGAGGGCCCCCCGCCGTATTGTGAAAATGAGTGGGCGGCGCGGCAGGCCGAAGACGACGCCATCGCCGATGCGAACGGCTGGGAGGCTGACTCGTGATCGAGCCCGATCGGTTGCCAAGCGCAAACCGGGACCGCGTCTGGCGAGGGCTGGCGCTGAAGCTTGAACGGGCTTCGTTCCATGCAGACTGACCTCGGTTTAGGACGCATAGGACGCATTGGACACCGTTTGGCTGTTAACGGTCTTACTCGGGCGCGCGCGTGCGTAAGAGCGTCATGCCGGATTTGCTGTCCGAAGCGTCCTAAGCGTCCGAGCGTCGCTGCACCTCTCGCACGTCCCGACCCGGCAACCGGCTTCCATGCTCAGGATTTCCAATGTGGGGGGGTCGGAAAGTCTGGGACATGCTGGCGAGAGACTGCCCCATAACTCGAAACTCAATTAGTAAAGCGTCCCGGGTTTTCCGGAGGCTGTTTCGTTTAAGTCATGCGACCATATCGAGGTTCTCGATGGCTGCATGGGGTGTGACGGTCAATAGGCAAAAATGGAGCCGGGCTAAAGGGGTGCCTCCGGGATTTGGCTGAGAGATTTTTTCCTTTATTTTAAAAGGACTTGGGGCGCCGGCCTGTCGACCTCTACGGGCCGGCTCGAGGATTCAAGGCGGGACCTAGTTCCGCATTTACCCCTGATATGTTCCGTTTCAGGTAACAAATAGCCATCATCCATCCGTGAATTGGTCGCGAGCTGAGAATCCGCTGAAGACCCCTGTGCTCGGGTGATGGTTCTGTCAGCTGTCGAGTCTTCGAGGCGCTACTCGGCCGTGCGATGATACCGCCTTGCGGCCCCTGCAGCGGGCAGGACGGGTCAAGCTGCGGCTCTTGAATTCCAGTCAAGCAAGTGTTCCGCCTGCGGTGCCAAGGCGCCGGTTAAGGACCTCGTACTCGCCCGGTAGATGATCGCGATGCCGGTCCAGGTTTGCGTCGTTTGCACTGGTGCTCGACCGGACCTGAAGCCGCTAGTTCGACGTTTGGCAATCATGTCCCATTGGTCGCGACTAAGCCTAGCCGTGACCTGCAAAGCGCTGTCTGATCTCGCCTTGTCAGCCCCGATGCGCGATCTTGCAGCGCATATCGGGATGTCGCAAGAAGGCCTCAAAAAGCTGCTGAAAGACTACGAAATAGCAATACCGCCGCAGGGTCATTAGAACCGCGAAGCCGCCGGACGAGCATTCCCCAAGCCGCCCTCCACGGCTCCACGCCGACGTGGCCAGCACCAATACGTGTATGTCGGCCGGGCACGTCGCCGAGGCGCGGCCGCTGCTAATCGACGGGCCCTCTCCATCGCCGCTCGTGCCTGCCGATCTTGAAGAACTACGCGCCCGCGTCGCGAATGCAGTTGGCCGTATAGCGGTGCCGCGCAGCTTCGAACGTTACCCCGATGGGCTGGCTTACATCATCGCCCGCCAAGCCCAGCTGCGCGCCATCCTGGTCGTGTCGTCTTACGCCTGGACCAGCGGCGATGAGCTCGATGGCTCCCTCAACGAGCGTCGGCTTCACATCCTCCGTGGGCTGCTCTCGGCATTGCAGAAGCAGGGGTGCACCAGCCTGGCGAAAATTCGTGATTGCGAGCTGTGTGCGTGCCCGCAGGTGGGGTATCTTCGGCAGCACGCGCTGCGACTTCAATCGTGACACCCGACTGTTGTCGACGAAAATGGTAGGACCATGATGGTTCGGTATCAGGCCCCCTCGGTCGGTGGTCCGTCAAGCGAGCAAAAACACTCCCCCCGCGACCCGCACTTGCAGACCGATCCGTCTCGCCAGCTCTCTGGCGCGCTTGAGCGCCGAGTGGGCATAAGGCGTTGGTAGCTTCCGGCTAAGTCACGTAGGCAGGTCAAACAAACATCCTTATCAGCTTTCGCAGTAACGGTCCGGTATGATTGGAAACAGGGAATGACCATAGAAGCAGTGCTCCTACACCCAAGCAAGAATGTAAGCGGCAATCTTCGTTGGCCGGGAGAGTTGCCGGAAGCAGAACGGGGCGCGCTTGAATCCGCCATCATTTCCCTCCGTGCTAAGGGTTATTGGGCTAGCGCGTTTCCGGAAGGCGACGGGGTCACGTTCAGTAGCGAGCTTAAAGAGGGTTATAATCCCGACCGAGCACTTGCCGATTTTCGCGAGACTTTTTCGTTCCTGACGATTTCGATGCTCGACAAAAACGAGGGGCTTGCGGATACGTTGGCGAGGTTTGCGACCGATCGCACGGTTATGTGCCGTTATCTCACGCCCGTGGAGTCGATCCGCCTCGACACAGCGATCGAGCTCGGCGAGACGCGGTTCCATCCGCCGGTCGACGGATATGAGCATCGCCTTGCCGATCATGCCTGGCAGGAGCTCTGTGACGTCGTCGGTGCGGATGCTAATCCAAACTGGGCGCCAGGTGCACACGCCTCGGGCACGACCGAGCTGCTTGCCTATCCGCTGATCGAGCGCACGGTTGAGGTCCCACTCGCCCTAATATATGCCGCGACGGGGTCCTACGATGCGCAGACGCCCTTGCTTCGGCTGGTGCTGGAGGATGCGGACAGCGCACTCGATCCGATCCGCTTCAACACCTGCCATTATCGCAAGCTGCACTATCTGCCTGCAAAGCCCGGTTGGATCGGCGACACGGCGATCGTCTATCTTATGCCTCAGACCCGCGCGGCCGACCCCCGGCTCCTACAGGGCAAGCCCTATGTGCTACGTGTCTCCAACAATTGGCTGGGCCTGCAGGTCGACGAGACGCTGTCCGGCCCAAATCCACTAGCCGACATCGTCGACAGCACCGACACAGATGAGATCACGCTGGCGCTCAAGGCGGCGCTGCGCGCTTGGAATCGCTCCTTCTACCTTGTCGACCTTGAGGCTTCCTTCCTGCACCTCGTCTACGCCACCGACGCGCTTTGTGCTCCCGGCAAACTCACGGGAGACCGGCAGCGGCTGTGGATATCCGCCTTCGCCACTGGGGGGGATGCAGCGCGTTTTGCCACACTGCTCGATGCATTCGACCAGCACTACAAGCTACGCAATCGGATCGTGCATGAGGGGAAGACCTTCGCGGCCCTCGGCCTAGCCGGTGAGGACCAGTGCCAGTTCATGCTCGGGGTGCTGGCATCCTGCATCCGGCGGTTTTCAACCGAAGGATTCGCCTCGCGAGCCGATGCCAGGGATTTCGCTTTCAAGCGTCTGAATGAACAGGCGCTCGCGTCTGTGATTGACGGAATGGTTGAACCCAAATTCACACTGCCACTTGCGGCAGACAAGGGTTTCAAGAAGCATATGGGCCTATGATTTTTCTACAACTCTTTCTGTTGCTGGTCACGACAGGCGCACGGATCTCTCAGTTAAGGAGCCGGAAGGAGGATTCTGAGCCGAACGTCAGGAAGCTCACCTCGGATGCGGCCCGCTCGCCAGACACCTGGCTGCTTGCGGCCGAAGTGCCGGGTTATAAGTGCGGTCGCTGATCAGACAGTCCACCGGAATCAACTTCGCGTTTCCGAAAGTCGTGGCTAAAGTAGCTCCAACTCTGGGGGCCCTATGCAGCACATGTCGGCGCGTGACGCCAAAAACGGCTTTGGCCGGCTGATCGATCTGGCCCGGGCCGCCCCCGTTTCAATTGATAAATATGGACGGCCGGTGGTCGTCGTTCTGTCGGTTGAGGAATACGAGCGTCTGGCTGCGTGCGCCGGCAAGACGGGAACAAACGCCTGATGGCCAACCATAACGACCTTGCGAATCTGATCTGGGACATCGCGAACCTTCTGCGCGGCCCTTATCGCCCGCCGCAGTATGAACGGGTAATGCTGCCACTCGTCGTCCTGCGGCGCTTTGATTGCGTGCTGGCCGATACGAAGGACGCTGTCGTTGCCGAGGCCAAGCGGCGTGAAGGCGGCAAGATCGACGGCGATGCGCTCGACAGCAAGTTGAACCAGGTCGCCGGCCACCGCTTCCACAACCGGGCGCCGTATGATTTCAAAAAGCTGCTGGGCGATCCGGACAACATCAACCAGCATCTTCAGTCCTATATCAACGGCTTTTCCGCTAACGTGCGGAAGATCTTCGAATATTTCGAATTCACCGCCGAGATTGAGCGGATGCACGAGGCCGGCATCCTGTTCCTGATCGTGAAGGAGTTTGCGGCCGTCGATCTGCATCCCAACGTCGTCAAGAATGACCAGATGGGGCTGATCTTCGAAAACCTGATCCGGCGCTTCAACGAGCTGGCGAATGAAACCGCCGGTGATCACTTCACCCCGCGCGAAGTCATCACCCTGATGGTCGATTTGCTGTTCATGGAAGATGACGCGCTGTTTCAAGCATCTGGCGCTGTAAAAACCATGCTCGATCCGGCCTGCGGAACTGGCGGCATGTTGGCGGAAGCACAGTCGTACATGCGCAGCCGGGGCGCGGCCGCCAAGCTGTATGTTTATGGCCAGGATTACAACAAGCGCGCGTTCGCAACCGCCGCGTCCGACATGCTGATGAAGCAGGTTGACCACAATGGGCATGGTGAGAACATCCAGTTCGGTGACACGTTCACCGACGACAAATTCGAAGGCCTGGAGTTCGATTATTTCATCGCCAACCCGCCGTTCGGGGTGGATTGGAAAAAGCAACAGAAGGAAATCGTGGCGGAGCATGAACGCGGCCTGTCGGGTCGCTTTCATGCCGGCTTGCCGCGTGTCAACGATGGCTCACTGCTGTTTCTACAGCACATGATTTCGAAGTTCGAACCGGTCATCCCGGCCAAGCAGAAATTCGGATCACGCGCCGCGATTGTTTTCAGCGGTTCGCCGCTGTTCACCGGCGGCGCCGGCGGCGGGGAAAGCAACATCCGCAAATGGATCATCGAAGAGGACATGCTGGAGGCGATTGTCGCCCTGCCCGAACAGATGTTCTACAACACCGGCATCGGCACCTATATCTGGATCGTCACCAACCGGAAGGCCAAGGCGCGCAAGCGCAAGATTCAGCTTGTTGATGCGCGCGACACCTGGATCCCCATGCGCCGCAGCCAGGGCGACAAGCGTCGCAAGATCGGCGAAGGGCCCGCCGACATCGGCGATGACCGCGGCGATGAGCCCGACCAGATTGCCGACATTGTCCGGCGCTATGGGCAATTCACCCAGACCGAACATTCCAAAATCTTCGACAATGATGATTTTGGTTACACCCGTGTCACCGTCGAGCGGCCCTTGCGGCTGCGCTATCAGATGACGGTGGAGGACAAGGCCCGCTTCCTCGATGCCGCACCGCACCTGCTCGATGACATTCAGGCCATCGACAAGTCGCTTGGCCGCGATCCACTGATGGACTGGAACAAGGTGTCGAAGGACATTGCGCGGGTCGTGAAGCAGCGTGGATCGAACTGGCGCGCGTCAGATGAGAAACTCTTCCGAAGCGTGTTCACCGCAAAGGACCGGACAGCGGAAATGGTGAAGAAGGGCAAAGGCTTCGAACCCGATCCCGATCTGCGCGATTTCGAGAATGTGCCGCTCAAGGTGGACATCGATGCCTTTTTCGCGCGCGAAGTGCTGCCGCATGTGCCCGATGCCTGGATGGACCGGACCAAGGACAAGCTCGGCTATGAAATCAACTTCAACCGCCACTTCTACAAGTTTGTGCCGCCGCGTCCGCTGGCGGTGATCGATGCCGAGCTGAAGGAAGCCGAAGAGGAAATCATGCGCCTGCTGCGGGAGGTGACGGAGTGAGCGCGGTCGATCAACTGCGCCAGATGGTTCCAGATTATTGGCAACTAAAGCCACTGCGTTCGGTCGCAGATTATCAAGTCAGCAATGTCGATAAGCTCGTGTTGGAAGGCGAAGAACCTGTCCGGCTCTGCAATTACGTGGACGTATATCACAACGAAAAAGTCGATCTCACCCTCTCATTCATGTCCGCAACGGCAACCGCTACTGAGATAGAGCGGTTCGGGCTGCGGGTTGGCGACGTTCTGATTACGAAGGACTCGGAATCCTGGGAAGACATTGGGATACCAACACTTATCAGTGAAACAGCGGACGACCTTGTTTGCGGCTACCACCTTGCCATGATCCGCCCCAATCCAGATCAGATCGAGGGCGAATTTCTGCTCAGGTGCATTCAGGCCAAACCTGTCGGCGTTCAGCTCGAATTGGCGGCCAATGGAATTACGCGCTTTGGCATTCCCAAAGGTGCGATTGGAAGTCTTGCGATTCCTGTCCCGCCGATTTCCGCGCAAAAGCAGATAGTTCGCTATATCGCAGTGCAAACACAGGTGATCGACAACCTGCTCGAAGCCAAGCAAAATCTGCTGAAGCTGCTCGCCGAAAAGCGGCGGACGGTGGTGGCAGAGGCGGTCATGCGCGGACTTGACCGCGCCGCCCCCTCCCGCCCCTTCGGCATCGACTGGCTCGGCGATATTCCTGCCCATTGGGAAGTGCGCCGCCTCGCTACGCTGTTCGCCGAGAAGGATGAACGGAACGAGCCAGAATTGCCCTTGCTGGAAGTATCGATCAACACAGGCGTGTCCGTCAGGCAATTTTCGACCAACCAGATTGAGGGCACGGCAGCCGATTTCAATACTTACAAGGTCGCGCGAAAAGGCAGCATCGCGTTCAACAAAATGCGGATGTGGCAAGGTGCCGTGGGGGTCACGCCCACGGACGGACTGATCAGCCCGGACTATGTGGTTGCGGCCCCATCACCGGAGATTGATGCTGCGTTTGCAGGGCTACTGTTCCGCACACCGGCGTTCAGCGCCGAATGCGCGCGCAATTCTCAGGGCATCACTTGGGACCGGCTAAGGCTGTATTGGGACGGTTTCCGCGACATCTCCATCGGGCTGCCACCGTTGAAAGAGCAGCAGCAGATTTCTGAACAGATCACGTCAGAAGTGTTGAAAATCGACAAGCTGGCATCCGCCACCGAACGCTCCATCGCCTTGCTCAAGGAACGCCGCAGCGCCCTCATCGCCGCCGCCGTCACCGGCCAGATACACATCCCGGAAGCCGCATGAAGATCACCAAGCTCGATGTCACCAACATGCGCGGTTTCGAACATGCCACGTTCGAACTCGATCCATCATTCACCCTGCTGGTTGGCGTCAACGGTGTCGGCAAAAGCAGCGTGCTGGAGGCCCTGCGGATTTCCCTGTCGCGCGTGATGCCGAAGTTTACGGCCAGCCGGGCCATACCGATCGCTTTCACCGAAGATGATACGCGCATTGGCAGCCCGGCCCTGACTGTTAGGCTGGACTTCCAGTTTGCCGATGGCGGACGCCACTTCCTGATGCACTTGCCGCGTGAGAAATATGTCGCGGATCAGGAAGGCTCTGTGCGGCAGGGAGCAATGGATACTCCCGACCGTGAGGAAATGTCGGAGCCGTGGCCGAAGGTGGACAAGGAAGGCAAACAGCCGCTGGCGCTCTTTTTCGGCGTTCGGCGTTCCTACCCGACCGACGAGCGCATCAACACCGGCCGAACCGCCACGGGCCAAGCCAACGCCTATGCCGATGCACTTTCCACCGTCCGCGCGCTGCACCTGGCCGACATGGCATCATGGGTCCTCGCGCAGGAAACCTTGGCGGACGAACTGCCGCGCGCGCGGATGCACCTCGACGCTTTGAAATCCGCCGCCGCGCGTTTTCTGCCAACCTGCACCGATCTGCGCGCCACCAATGAAGGCGACAAGCCCCGCCTGCTGATTACCAAGGGTGGCACAGAACTGGATGTCCGCTTCCTGTCAGAAGGGGAGCGCGGCATGCTGGCACTGGCGCTCGACCTAGCCCGCCGCCTGTCACAGGCCAACCCCGGCCTTGACGATCCTGTCCGCGATGGCGTGGCAGTGGTGCTGATCGACGAGCTCGACATGCACATGCATCCCACATGGCAGCGGCAGATTGCAGGTCTGCTGACCGAGACCTTCCGCAGTTGCCAGTTCATAGCCTCCAGCCACTCTCCCCAGATTATCGGCGAAACACAGCCGCACCAGTTGATCCTTTTGAAGCAGGCCGATGGTCGCGTGGTCGCTGAGACATGCGGACAGGCCTATGGTTTGGACACGAACTATGTGCTCGAACAGATTATGGATACGCCCTCTCGCCCTGTGCCGGTAAGCGCGGCAATCGATGCAGTGGAGGAGGCGCTGGAAGCCGCAGATTTGGATCTTGCACGCCAGACACTCGATGAACTGCGCGCATTGCAGCATGGGGATGACCCGACTTCTGTCGGTCTGGAAGCCGCCATCAACAACCTAGAAGCCTTGGCCGATGAGGCAGATTAGGAAGCAGGCGCCCCCCCCAGCGCTCGTGAATTGGATTGCTTCCAACCGGAACGGGCCGAACTGCAACTATCGCTCTTTAGACACAGATCTTCGCCGAACAATCCGTGAAGCCCTCGTGGCCGAACAGGGACACCTGTGCGCATACACTGGCCGCATAATCGAAACAGAAACGTGTCACATCGAGCATTTGAAGCCGCAGGCACATTGCGAGGCATTGGAGGACGTGACGTACCGGAATCTCGTCGCGGCAGTGCCGCAGCCAAACACGCCGAAACTGCCCTACGGTGCGCACCTGAAGGACAATTGGCCCTCGGATGCTGACGCGGCGCTCTTTGTGTCACCGCTACAGAACGGCTGTGCAGCTAGGTTCTCGTTCAGCTTCAGCGGTAAGATTCAACCGACAAATCCAGCGGATGCTGCCGCATCGGAGACAATCAAGCGTCTGGGCCTAGAACACGATGTGTTGGTCGGATTCAGAAGGGAGGCGATCAAGCGAACACTTCAGGCACCGGGCAAGGGGCCAGCTTCGCTGAATGCGAAAGCAGCTCGTCAGCGGCTTCAAGGCTTGCAGCAACAGGAATTGGATGCTCCTGCTTTGGAGCAGTTTTCCTTTGCGTTAATCAACGCTCTGGAGAAGCATATCGAGCGGATACAGAAAATTAGCGCGAAGAAGAATCGAGCATGATGCACGCCCGCCATACTGAAGGTGCGTTCGAGACCGTAATCGAGAGCGTTCTCTTGGCCTCGGGCTATGATTCTCTTTCCTCGGACAAGCTCGACCGTGCATCGGCCATTTTCCCCGATGCAGTGCTCGACTTTATCCGCGCCACCCAACCGAAGGAATGGAAAGCGCTGGAGGCGCTCCACGGCGAGAAAGCCGGCGCTCAGGTGCTAGCCGATCTGATCAAGTGGATCGATGCCAACGGCTCGCTCGCGACGCTGCGGCATGGCTTCAAATGCTACGGCAAGACCTTGCGCGTGGCGACGTTCAAGGCGGCGCATGATCTGAACGCCGAACTGGAAGCGCGATACGCGGCGAACATCTTGAGCGTTACCCGCCAGCTTCGCTACTCCGTCAGGAACGATAACGAGCTGGACCTGGTGCTGAGCGTCAACGGCATTCCTGTCGTGTCGATCGAGCTCAAAAACGCCATGACGCGCTCGACCGTGGAAGACGCGATCCGCCAGTACCGCCATGATCGCGATCCGCGCGAGCCGATCTTTGAATTCAAGCGGCGTATCCTGGCGCATTTTGCGGTCGATACCGATGCCGTGTTCATGACCACGCGGCTTTCTGGCCCGGCGACAAATTTCCTGCCGTTCAACCGCGGCGACGGCGGTCGGGCAGGCAATCCGCCTGACCCCCAGGGCAGAAGTTATCGCACGGCCTATCTTTGGGAAGAGGTGCTGCAACGGGACAGCCTGCTCGACCTGTTGGCCCGGTTCATTCATTTGCAGGTTGAGGAAAAGCGGGACGATGCCGGCCGGAAGGTCAAGAAAGAAACGCTGATCTTTCCGCGCTATCACCAGCTTGAAGCCGTGCGCGATCTGGTCGGGAAGGCAAAAGCCGAAGGACCAGGCCACAATTATCTGATCGAACATTCGGCCGGCAGCGGCAAGAGCAACACCATCGGCTGGCTGACGCACCGCCTTGCATCACTGCATGATGACGCAAACGAGCGCGTGTTCGACAGCGTTATCGTGATTACCGACCGGGTTGTCCTCGACAAGCAGTTGCAGGACACGATCTATCAGTTTGAGCACAAACATGGGGTTGTGCAGAAGATCGATGACAGCTCTCGGCAATTGGCGGAAGCGCTTGAGGGCTCGGTGCCGATCATCATCACGACGCTGCAGAAATTCCCGTTCGTTTCCCGGCAGCTCGTGCGCCTCGCCGAGGAACGGGGGGCAGACGGGGACGGCGTTCTCAAAACGCGACAGTTCGCCGTCATCATCGATGAAGCGCACAGTTCGCAGGGCGGCGAAGCAGCCACTGACCTCAAGGAGGTTCTGGGCGGCCAAGCGCTTCGCGAGGAAGCACTTCGGAAAATGGCCGAAACTGAAAGCACCGGCGAGGAGGATCTTTTCCGGAGCATGGCGAAGCGAGGGCGCCAGGCCAATCTGAGCTTCTTCGCCTTCACAGCGACGCCCAAGCACAAGACGCTCGCGGTTTTCGGCAGGGACGGCAAACCGACCCATCGCTACACCATGCGGCAGGCCATCGAGGAGGGCTTCATCCTCGATGTTTTGAAGCATTACACCACCTATGCGACCTATTATCGTCTGCTGAAGGCCAGCGATGACGACCCGAACGTCATCAGAAAAAAGGCCGCGTTGGCTCTAGCCAGGTTTCTGAAGCTGCATCCGCACAACATCTCGCAGAAGACCGAAGTGATGGTGGAGCATTTTCAGGTGGCCACGCTGCACAAGGTCGGCGGGCGAGCCAAGGCCATGGTCATTACCGGATCGCGCCTGGAGGCCGTTCGCTACAAGCAGAGTTTTGATGCCTATATCAAGACGAAGGGCTATGCGATCAAATCACTCGTGGCGTTCTCGGGTTCAGTGCCGGACGACAAGCTGAAAGACGTTGAATACACGGAAGAAGCCATGAACCTGGGCGTGCGTGAAAGGGAGCTTCCCGAGGTTTTCGCGACATCCGAATATCAAGTGCTGCTCGTGGCGGAGAAGTACCAAACCGGATTTGATCAACCTCTGCTTCATACCATGTATGTCGATCGACGGCTCTCGGGCATTCAGGCCGTCCAGACATTGTCGCGCCTCAATCGGACCCATCCGTTCAAGGAGGACACATTTATCCTGGATTTCGTGAATGACCGAAGCGAGATTCAAGAGGCGTTCAAGACATACTATGAGGGTGCTGAAATCGGGGAAGAAGTCGACCCGAACCGTATGTACCAGATCAAGGGCGAACTGGATTCAAGCGGAGTTTATGCTCTCCGCGATGTGGAGCTGTTTTCCGATGTCTATTTCAAGCCAAAACTGAAGCAAAGCCCGGCAGACCATCAAAGAATGAACGCGATCATTGATCGCCCTGTCAGCAATTTTGTTGAAACCGCCAAGAACGACCCTGCGGAAGCTGAGGTTCTGCGCGGCAAAATTCTCGCGTTCTGCGCTGTCTATGGTTTTCTGAGCCAAATCATCCCGTACCAAGATTCCGATCTGGAAAGGCTCTATGTTTTCCTTCGCCACCTGGCGTCAAAACTGCCCAAAAGGGGCGAAAGCCCATCCTATCAATTCGATGACGATGTGAGACTGGATTACTACCGACTGCAAAAGGTCAGCGAGGGCTCAATCAGTTTATCGGACGGAACGGCCAATCCACTCGACGGCCCGTCTTCCGTTGGTTCAAAGATCGCGCGTGAAGAGGAGGTGCCGCTTTCCCGGTTGATCGACGTCGTCAATGACCGGTTCGGTACCGATTTCAACAACGCCGACCAGCTGTTTTTTGACCAGATCGTGGAGGCAGCCATGGCGGATGCTAGCTTGCAACAGGCAGCCATTGCCAACCCGGGAGCCAAATTCGAACTGTTGTTCAAGAATTTGCTGGAGGCACTTTTCGTTGAACGTATGGATCAGAATGAAGAGATATTTGCTCGTTTTATGAACGATAAAGCCTTTCAGGGGATGGTAACGAACTGGCTTGCGTCTGAGGCGTACCTAAAGCTACGAAAGCCGCATCAGTAACCGCGTCGCGGGGGACCGGCTCGGCTCGCACTCAAGATATCATAGCGTTCTGCTAAGGCCAAAAGGATAGTTTCCGCGCGCCCATGAGCACCAACAAAAGGGCGAAAGCCTACAGCTACGCGATCGCCGCCAAGCCGCTTCGTTGCACAATCGACAGCAGCCGTAGCGCCGGCCCACCTGGCCGCTTCTTTCCACGCTCCCAATCCGACACCAGATTCCGCGACACATTGAGGTAAGCCGCAAACACGGGCTGCGACACCGCCTCGCGCTCGCGCAGCGCGCGGATTTCCTCTGGCGCCAGTGGGTCAGCCTGGATGAGGCAAGCCTCGTCGAACTGGCGCAGCGTCGTCTTCGACACCACGCCGACGCTGGCGAACCCGGCGACCATCTCATGCACGGCGCCGGCAATCTCGCTCCGGTATGCCGGTTTGTCAGTCGTCATCGCTCAACACCTCGATCAGTTGGCCCGTTGCAACAAGCCGGGCAATGTCATCCTCGGTCAGCGCCAGCGTCATGCTGGCAGTATCCTTCAGCAGCGCCAGATCGGCCGGCGCGATGTTCGCCTGGTCGCTTTTCGCGAACCCAAACGCAAACACCGCGCGACGGCCGACCCGGAACAGGATCAGCGTCCGATACCCACCGGACCGACCCTGTCCAGGCCGTGCCACCCGCTGCTTGATGACGCCGCCGCCAAGGTCGGCGTCGATTAAGCCGCGGTCGGCTCGCTCAATCGCCTCGATCAGCGCGACGTTGCCGATACGCTCCTTGGCGGCAAACCGCTGGAACCAGCGGTTCATCAGGATGCGCGTCACTCCGCAGGCTGTCCGTGACTCCAGTCCAAAGCATCATACTTAGCGGTAGGGTAAACCGGCGCTTCCCCTGAGTCCATCATCTTCTCGATGGCGTCGGCGATCTGCTGAGACGCGGCAAGCGCATGGGCATCGTCGAGATGTGCGTAACGCAGCGTCGACGATATCTTGGCGTGACCGAGAAGCCGGCCAACCATCGGGATCGTCTCGGCGCGCTGGACGGCGTGGCTGGCAAAGGTGTGGCGCGTGTCATGGACACGCAAGCCCGAAAGGCCAACACGCGCCTGCACCGTCTTCCAATAGCTACCAACACATTTGATCTGCCTGCGGTAGCTGTAGTTCCAGAAAAGGAATTCGATCTTGTTATGGCGCGGTATCGCATCGATGATGGCGCGTGCTTCACTGCCAAGCCAGACGGTGCGGCGGCCCTTCTTGGCGTCGCTCAGCCGGATTCGCTGGCCGTTGATATCAGGCCATCTGAGGTTGAGTATCTCGCTGTGGCGGCAACCGGTAAGCAGCAATAGCAACATGGCATTGGCATAGCTGCTTTTCGTGCGGTCGGTACCGTCGCGGTCGGCGATGAGGACCTTGCCGACGTCGGCCATTTGCTCCGGCGTCAGATAACGCTCGAACCTGCGAGCGCGATTCTTGCGCTGGCCAGTGCAGGGGTTGGTATTTTCGATGCGATAGCCCCATTGCTCGGCTTTATTGAACATGGTGCGCAAAATATCGACGCACACGTTGGCGCCGCCAGGACCGGAGCTGTCTGTCGCGCGCGCAAACCAGCGCGCAATGTCCCCCGGCATGATGTCGTCGATATAGCGTTCAGGAAATGCGCCATCGATCAGCATGCGGCGATAGACCCCCCATGATCGCCGCGTCGACGGTTTTCATGAAGACTCGCACTTCTCCCAATACTCCTTGACGAAGTCGTCAAAGGCCGGTGCGTTGCGGATGCGCTTGCGGTCCTCGGCGGGATCATTGCCCACCAGCGCATGGGCGATGACGCGCTTGGCAACGCTCGCCGCCATCGCCTGGGTGAGCACACTCGCGGGACCAATGGTGACCGTTCGCACCCTGCCATTCATGCGCGACTGGACGATGTAGACGTTTCGGCCAGAGGCGTAGCGGCGCATGCCAAAGCCCGATTCCATCGGGAACCAGACGGTTTCGCGCGGCCGTCCGCGTGTTGGCGGGAAGGTCGCTTCGTCGACACCGACATCGGCAAGCGCGCCAGCGACAACGGCTTTGAGGGAGAGCGCGTTCACCGGCCGAGCCCCAGATGACCGGCGATTGATCCGGAAACCCGCTGGGCAGCATCGCAGACGGCACCGTCGGCGACATGGGCATAGCGGGCAGTTGTTTCGTGCAAGGCGTGGCCGAACAGCTTGCCGATCGTTGCCAGCGGTACGGCGTCCATGATCCCGGCGGACGCATAACTGTGCCGCAGATCATGCAGCCTCACATCGGGGACAAGGGCTTTTCGCCTGACCTTGTTCCATATCGCAGAGGGATTAACACCCGAGCTGCCACTGCGATTGGGAAAGACCAACTCACTTTCACGCGTGCGTGTGACTGAAGCCAGCAGCGCCTCGGCCTGCCGGTTGAGATAGATGTACTTCGCATTGCTCTTGCTGTCCCAAAGCTGAAGCCGGGGCGGCTGCACCTCGCTCCACTTCAGTTCGGTAATTTCGGACAAGCGTGCACCAGTGAAGACCAGCAAGCGAAGGATCGCCACCTCGGTCGGGTTGGCTTCTTCCGCTGCCGCCAGCGCGGCGGCGACGCGTCGATATTCCATCGGCGTCAGATAGCGCTCGATAAGCTCGCGCTTGTAGCGAGGCGTGCCTCTGGAAACGTTCGATCCGACCCGGCAATAGCCCAGCCTCGCCGCATATTGCAGCATCCCCGACAAAACCGGGATGCAGCGATTGAACACGCCCTGTTTCGCTGAAAGGCTATCGCGCCAGCGGATGATATCGACCTTGCGGATTTCGTTGACCGGGATATCGCCAAAGTTGGGAATGAGCTGACGCTCGATAGCGCCGCGGTTTGATGCTTGTGTCGCCGGCTTCCACTGCTCGAAGCAGTTGGCGTAAAATTCGCCAGCATAGTCCTTGAACAGCGGAACAGGCTTTGCCTTGACCGGCTTGGGCAGCCCGTCGAGCGCTGCGGCTGCCAGCATCGTCCGCGCCCTGGCGCGGGCGTCGTTGGCGTCAACGTCAACGCAGCGGCCCAGCGTGACCTTTTTCAGTTTTCCGCGCTGGCGATACTGCACGATCCAGCTGTTGTTGCCTGAGGCGCGGACCTGAAGCCCGAAGCCGGCAAGGACAGTGTCCCACACCACATGATCGACGGTTCCCGGCGTCGGGTTCCGCCGGGCAAGATGGCCATTGATCACGGCCTTTGGCGCCCGGTTTCGACGCTTGGGTAACAGCACGCCCTTATCTTTTAGCGTTTTGCCGGGAAAGTCCGTTATAGTAGAGCGAGATACGGGTATCAGATGGCCACCATCAGCGGGCAAATTATCAGCGCGTTTCTTCGAATCAATCATTGTATTTACTCCATTTTCTAGCCTCTCCGCACTTATAAGTGCATGGGGTGTGACGGCTAACGCCTTCCCGATCGCCTTTGGCAACTGGCAGCGCGGCTACATCATCGGGGATCGCACCCCACTGGGACTGCTTCGCGAACCCTACTCGCACCGTGGTTTCTTGACGCTATA
>Ga0105045_10000886_pt1 | contig 23263 bp, 21 predicted proteins | sample MAT02_FD_78089 | JGI IMG/M metagenome (GOLD analysis project Ga0105045, IMG submission 78089) | Freshwater microbial communities from Lake Fryxell liftoff mats and glacier meltwater in Antarctica - MAT-02 (megahit assembly) | ecosystem: Environmental > Aquatic > Freshwater > Ice > Liftoff... | reverse complement strand
TTTCTTCTTGCTGCGTGCTTGGAATCCCATTTGGTATATGGGGCATCATTGCCCTCAACTCGGATTCTGCGAAAAGGTTATTCAGTTAGGCTGTCATGGTTCTAACTCCCCTAGACATCGCTGGTTGGTATCTGTGGCATCCCGCCAAATAGTAGTCACTTTGTTAACCGAAAGCCCTAGCTTCGGGCCTCGTCGGTGTCAAGATGCCTCGATACATGCAACACCGACGCCCCCGCAATTTACATCAGCCGTTATAATACTTTCCAATTCGTTTCGTGTCATCGAGTCTACGGGGGCTAGCCCAACAGCTTTACTTAGAGAGCACATCGTGTAACAGATGTCCAGCGCTTACGGCCACCGACGAATGTGTTTAGAACGACTCCGTACAAACTCGTACCGTTCAACGGTGTATTGTAGGATTTGCTTTGCAATGCCGTTGCATCCACTTGCCATTGCCTATCCGCTTCGATGATGGTGAAGTCGGCTTGCATGCCGACTTCTAGACTTCCACCTTGTTGCCCCAAAAGCTTCGCCGGATTGAGACTCATCTTTTCGAAAGCTTGGCACCAAGTCAAAATGCCGGGGCGTATAAGATACGTGATCACTTGCGACAAAGCGGTTTCCAAAGCGATCATCCCAAACGGGGCCGCGTCAATCTCCAGCATTTTCTTTTCCAACGAACATGGCCGGTGTCCACTGCTGATGATATCAATGGTGCCATCTCGAAGGCCTTCCAAACAAGCTTCGATGTGGTCTTGTGATCGCAAGGGCGGATTGACTTTGCAATTGGCGTCAAAGGACCGCATCAAGGTATCGGACATGTGTGCGTTAGCGATGAAAATGCCAGATGTAAATTGGATGCCGCGGGCTTTGGCCCGTCGACACAATTCGACGCTCCCAGAAGTGCTTATGCTCGACAGGTGCAATCGTCCTCCAGTCGCCTCCACGAGTCGAAGATCTCGAGAGGTGGCTAAGTCCTCCGCTTCGGCGGGGATCGGAGATAGACCGAGCTTCAACTGCTCCAATCCCTCATGCATCACGCCACCTCGGGACAGCGAGGCGATTTCGGGATGATCAAAAACGACTCGATCGAACATTCCGCAATATTCGAGTGCTCTCCGAAGAAGCGCCGTGTTTTCGATCGGTCGTGGACCGTCGCTTAGGGCTACCGCGCCAGCCTCGACTAATGAGCCAATTTCGGCAAGCGATTCTCCAAGTTGATTTTTGCTGACACATCCTAAAGCGTAAACTCGACAGTTGTCCGCTCGAACCCCTTTCTGACGAATAAACTCGACGCTAGCGGCGGTATCTATGGGTGGTTCTGAGTTCGCCGAAAGTGCAATCGCCGTATAGCCCCCGGCCAAAGCCGCCGTTGTACCGGTTACGATCGTTTCGTCCTCTTCGCGGCCAGGCTCGCCAAATTCGGTCGCTAGATCAATGAGTCCGGGTCCTAGGATACAACCAGACACATCCATTCTTTGAACTCGATCCGGCAAATCGCCATCCGAGATATCAATTCCCGCGAAGCGTCCGTCCAGAATGAGCAGTCGCCCATGACGATCCATACCGGTGCTCGGGTCTATGAGCCGTGCGTTTTCGATGAGCCAACAGGAGTCAGGTTGCATGGAGTCTAGGGTGAGCAGGGGAGTAAATGGAAATTGGATTCGCTTTCATGGATTGCACACATTCTCGGTTGCTACGCGCGACCATTGAGCAGCAGCCAAAGAGTTGCCATTCGGATAGCAATACCATTGGTGACTTGCTCGAGAATGACCGAATGCGGTCCATCTGCAACCTCTGGGGTCAGTTCGACTCCACGATTGATTGGCCCAGGAGCCATGATCAGTATTTCAGGCTTGCTCCGACGAATCCGTTCTTGATTCATCGCATAGAGTAAAGTGTATTCATGAACCGAGGGGAACGGTCGAATCGCTTGTCGTTCGAATTGAATTCTCAGAAGATTCAACACATCGCATCGGGGAAGGATTTTGTCCAAGCTATAAGAGACCTCCACGCCAAGTTTCTCCCAGTTTTTTGAAACCAAAGTGGCAGGTCCGCAAACAATCACTTTCGCACCGAGCGTCAGCAGACCCCAAATATTTGATCTGGCTGTCCTAGAGTGTGCGATGTCGCCGACCAGTGCGATCGTCAATCCAGACAACGAGCCGCGGTGTTGACGGATGGTCAGGATGTCAAGCAATCCCTGTGTTGGATGCTCATGTGGGCCATCTCCTGCATTGATAACGCTACATGCCAAGTGATTCGACAGCATGTGCGGCGTGCCGGGTGAACCATGACGCACAACGACCGCGTCTACCAGCATCGCCTCGATGGTCTTTGCCGTATCGATAAACGTCTCGCCCTTAGCGACACTGGAGCCGCTGGACGAAAACTCAACCGTGTCCGCGCCGAGCCTTTTGGCCGCGAGCGAGAAACTATTTTTGGTCCGGGTGCTATTTTCAAAGAACAGATTTGCAATCGTCCTCCCTTTGAGCAAATCCAGTTTAGTGCGCCCGTTGCATGTCGCTTTATGCAGGAATTCCGCGAAGTCTAAAATCAAAGTGATCTCGCTAGCGGTGAGATGTTCCAGCCCCAGCAAATGCTTGTGTTTCCACGAATCAGGGATCCGTGGAGCGTTGATTAGTGAATGAGGTGTCGTTGCGACCAATACCGACTCGTTGGACATAAACCTTGCTCTCAGTGCTTGCAAATGAATAAGCGACTGATTCTAAAGTTCATTGCCCGGATAGGGAAGGAGCATGCTAAGCATGAAAACCGAAGGTTTATGAATTGCGGACGGCACATGGAATTTGCCTGCTATTTTAAACGCACAGCCTCAGAACTGCACATTTACTTAAATCCCAAAATTATCTTCGTCCTTCTCAAGAATTACTTCCTTCTTTTCGCCAAGGATTTCATCGCAATCAGCACGGAGTGCCGTTAGCGACTTTTTCACGGCTAGATTGAGGGAGGTCAAGTCGGTCACTTTGTCGTCGTTTAGGTCCTTTTGGAATTGGTCGACCTTGTCCAATAGCTTTGTCAAAGTCTCCTTTTCAATAGCGGGGATCCATACCAAGAGGGCTCTGTCGGCTTTGTCTTTTGCCTTCTCTTTGTCTTCAGGCTTCTTTTTAAAGGTGGGATTGAGAAACAAGCCATTTAAGGCCAGATGAATTTTCTCAAATCGTTGATGCGCAATGCGTCTCGCATTTTTGACTTCTTTCGGCTGGTCCTCAAACGGTCTTTTGGGCTTCGCTGGTGCGCCACCACCGCTACCGCCACCACCTGGGTACCCGCCTTCCATCCCTTCGCCGCCTCCACTCGAACTAGCTCCACCTTTTTTCGAGCCGCCAGCAGGACCACCAGACGACATACCTCCAGGGGAACTTCCGCTTCCATATTGCCCTCCACCTCCGCCGTATTCGCTTCCGCCCCCTGCTAATGCGCCCGAATTCGCGATACGGTTCTTCCAGTCCTTAATCGATTGTTTGATGAACTTGGCAATAGCTTTTTCTAAAACGACCGCATCCTCTGCCGAAACATTTGTGTGCTTGATCGTGCCGAAACTAGTCAATGCAGTTTCGACCAACCACTCGGATTTTTGCTCGTCGATAATTTTGATCAAAGCCGGCGTAAGCACCGCTGTAGCGAGCTTCGCTGGTCCTTTCTCCTTATCCTTGTCTGTCTCCAATTTTGCGATTTCGGTAAGGCACTCGATGACCTGCGATGTAAGGTAATTCTGTGCTTCTGGGTCTCTTGTCACAGGAGCAGGAGTCGTAAGATGGACCTGCAAATGTTGAACAAATACCCCCCGAACCTGTTCCGTTACCTGCGGGTTTTTGACATGTTTGAGGAAACTGGTCATGCCTGAACTTACGACACCGTCGTTGTCTTTTTGATCTACGAAGTCAAGGATACTTTTTAGAACCGCAGGCTCAGGACTATTCAGTCTTCCCACGAGATTCGCAGCATTGATCCGAGCAGGTGCGGAATAGGTTTTTCCGTCAGCTCCTCTGAGGGCGAGATCCCGCATTTCCTTGACGAAGTATGTGCTAAATTTGCCGCTGAGTTCCTTGTTCTTTTCGATCGTATCAATATCGTCGAGAATTTGCTTGCGAGCGTTGTTGATTTGATCTGGAGCGTCCTGCGTCAACGACGGAATAAGAAAATCACGGTAGTATTCCTCGATTGGCCCAAAGTCGGGCTTTTCCGCTTTGGGGCTCCTGGCTTTGGTCTTCTCCTTTAGCTTGTCTTGCTCAACTTGGCCCTTGATTTTTACTTCCCGCTGTTTGAAGGTTGGGGGTGCCGCTTGAGCATGCACTTTGGCCTCCAAAAGCACCGTACCGGCCATCAAGGCTATGGCACCAAAAAAAGACGATTGAACGACCAGACTAAGTTGTGTTCGTCGGCGCATGAGGCAACCTCATCGGTAGTGAAAAGAGGAGCAAGTTTTCCAGAAAAGCAGTTGCGGGCAATCCCACCCTATTAAGGTACGGTAACTGCCTACCCAATGTCAACTTTTCCCCGGGCGAATCGCGTCAGATCGTCGAATATTTATGACCGAATAATCAGGAAATGCGTTAAACGGGGATTAACGCCCTTCTCGCAGTCGTTCACCCAGAAAATTGTCCAGCTCCGGAATGGCGAAAATTTTGTTCACGGCAGTGTCGATATCGTACTCAATTCTACGGAACTCAATCCGTGGGTACTCGAGTATGACAAAACAGCTTCGCCAGTCGCCGTCTCTCGGCTGGCCAACACTTCCAACGTTAATCATGGCCTTGTCTTCGGGCAAAGTCATTTGATAGTCGAACTCATCCGGACGCATAAACTGCATGTTCGTCGTGAAAACGCCGGGAGCGTGAGTATGCCCTTGAAACGTATATCCTTGAACCATGGAAAAAAGCTTTTCCATTTTGCGTCGGTTGAAAACGTCTTCAGGAAACACATACTCGTTGAGCGGGTTCCGAACCGAACCATGAACGAACAAAATGTTCTCTTCAGCAATCATCCTAGGCAACCTTGCTAGGTATTCAAGACGCCGCTGCGCGGCTCGGGGATGGGTATTGCATTCCAATTGCCTACGCGTCCAGAAAATCGCTTGCTCGGCGGCTGCGCTGAACCCCTCAGGATCGATTAACGCACCATAGTCATGATTTCCCAAAACACACTGCTCAAATGTTGAGACAATGTCTAAGCATTCACAGGGATTCGCACCATAACCTACCACATCTCCTAGGCAAATGATTCGATCGCAATGCTGGGACTCTATATCCTTTAGAACAGCTTGCAATGCTTCTAAATTGCCGTGAATGTCGCTTACGATTGCAGTGCGCACGAATGGAGTTTTCTTGTGTTCTAAAATGAAGTCCGTAAAAAATTCTGCTTAGCGCCCAGTACGCAAACGATCGCCCAACATGTTATCTAATTCTGGCACACCGTAAATCTTTTGGCAGGTGGTCTCGAAGTCATACTGGACACGACGAAAATGAATCTTGCGAGCTTCATGGTCAATGATCACATAACAAGCACGGTTATCCTCGTCGCGAGGCTGACCGACACTCCCAACATTGACCATCAGTTTTTCTTTGCCCAAAGAAAAAACGCCATCGCATTGCGAAGGCTTAATGAACTCAAGATCCGGAGTAAACACACCCGGCATGTGGGTGTGCCCCTGGAAACAATACTGCGTCACCTTCGTGAAGATGTTCTCCATCTTGTTCTTGTCATAAATCGTTTCAGGAAAGACATATTCGTTGGTCGGATCGCGTGGTGAACCGTGAACGAACATGAATTTGTCCTGGTGCTGCAACTTGGGTAACTCGCTCAAATAATCCCAACGCTTATTCACGACATTCATCACACCAGCATCCAACCGATCGCGAGTCCAATAAATGGCCCTCAAGGCCACTGGATTGAACCCTTCGGGATCGAACAGCGCCGCCTGATCGTGGTTTCCCATGATCGTCAACGACGTTTTTCGCATAACTAAGTCCAAGCACTCACAGGGGTTAGGGCCATAGCCAACGATATCCCCCAAGCATACGACTTTATCAACAGATTGGCTGGCGATATCCGTCAGCACTGCTTGCAGCGCCTCGAAATTACCGTGAATATCGCTAATCAGTGCTTGCCTCACTACGGGCTCCTCGACTGGACGACTTGCGTTTCCGCCAAGGGCGGGTAGGACAAAATATCAGGAAAAAGGAAACAACCCTGATTCTAGTCCGAGTCTCAGGACATGGGCACCCCAGATGGTCTCCGGCTCAAACTAATTTGTACCTTGCGCCCATCCAATCCACCGATTCCCGATTTTTCCACCTAAGATACTCTGCCTGTCCTGGATTAGCGAAAAGTTATCCTAAACTCAAAAAAACGGGACTTTACTAAGAAACAACCCAACCGTGTTAGGGAACAAACAAAGATGCCTGAGAAGAAAGTTGCTTGGATTACCGGAAGTGGAGCTCCACGCGTCGGGCAGGTCATCGCAAAGCATTTTGCATCGCTTGGCTTCCAAATCGCGCTTCATGCAAACACCTCCGTTGAAAGTGCAGCCAAATGCGCTGACGAACTGAATCGAACAGGCACGGAGACAATGGTCGTCGAAGGAGCAGTCGAAGCCCCCGAATTCGCTCGGACTGCGGTGCAACACATTGTTCAGAGATTCGGTCGACTCGATGTTCTAGTCAACTCCGCCGCTATCTGGGATTGGCGATCCCTTGAGGAAACGACTGCCTCGGATATTCAACGTCAATTTCAAGTTAATACGCTTGGGACCTTTCTCTGCAGCCAAGCGGCTGGCTTGCAAATGACCAAACAACCCCATGGTGGCGCCATCGTCCTGATCGGAGACTGGGCCGTGCTTCGTCCCTACCCCGATTTCGCAGCCTATTTCGCAGGGAAGGGCGCTATCGAAACAATGACCCGTTCCCTCGCGGTCGAACTGGCTACAAGAAATCCAGCTGTCCGTGTAAACGCAATCCTTCCAGGGCCCGTAATGATGGATCCATCCATCTCGCTTGAGAAGGCTCAAGCGATTCAAGAACAGTGTCTACTAAAACGGCACGGCAACCCCGAAGATGTGGCCCATGCAGCTTACTTTCTGGCAACTCAAGAATTCATTACCGGTGTCTGCCTACCCGTCGATGGAGGTCGAAGCATTTATGCCGGTCACTCCACGGATGCAATAGCACACCCAACACTTCCAAATGGCTAGCGGAACGGCGGGAGCCCATAGGCCATCAACTTAAAATTGAGCCACTGAGCGTTAGTTGCTATAGTCACAATAGTCACAAATAAGCGTACTTCAAGAATCGACTATTCCGACTTCTTACCGACCAATTCTTTTAGCATCTTTTTCACTTCGGCCATTTCGGACTTGAGTTCTGCCAAATCCTTCTTCAGAGAATCCGATTCGGTCTTGAAAGTCAAAACTTGGGAAGCAGTACCGGGACCTGACTTATCCCCCATGTCAAACTTCTCCATCCGTTCCTTGACGATTTTTATCGCGTCTTCGTTTAGGACAAAGCCTTCTGTGGGCAATGCGAGTCGAATATCTTCCAACCCAATATCGGACGATTTCATTTTCGTCGGCTTGATAGAAACAATGATGACTTTCTCATCGCGTTTGGCTTCGATTGTTACTTCTTGCTCCTTCTTGCCCGCTTCTTGCAATGCATTTGACAGATCAGAAATCTTGTTGATCTTGGTCGCATCGACAGTCAACAAGAAATCTCCCTCCTTGAGACCCGCCCTACTGGCGGGCGAGTCCTCAAAAACGGCCTTGACCTCTAGCCCTTCTTTGACTTCAGTTGCATCCTCCCCATCTACAATTTCCGATTGGATGCACTGAACACCAATACGGTAAGTGTCGTTTTTCGGGTCGACGAAGAAATGTGTCTTGAATCCGCCTGCGGGATTCGCCTTTTCAACCTTTTCAAGCAATTGCATTGCCCGCTCCTTGGCCGCAACTGCGCCCGCGTCCCCCTCCGCTAGGTTCATCCGCTTCAAGGTCGTTATCTTCCGCGTTTTCACTAACGCCTCTTCGACATCCTTCAAAATGCGAGCCTTGACTTCTTCGGAAATTCCCGAGTTCGACAACTCCTTCTCGACTTTGTCCAGAACGTTCTTTGCTTCATCTTCATGCGACTGCTTGATCACGACATTCAGATTTCGCTTTGCTTTGGCCGTCTCCTGAGCATGTAAACTCACAGGATTCCCCGCAAACATCGTTGCAACACATGGGACAATGAACCATTCCAATCGCTTTTTCATTTCGCATTCCTTTAATTTGAATAAACCACTAATGAATCGACACTACAAACCGTATGGCTTCAAACCAACTTGCTTAACTGGAACAATCAGTTTTCGACCATCATGAAGTTTCCCGGTGTAATATTCTGGCTTCACGTCCAACTCAAATCCTTCTTTCCGAAGTCGCTGGTTGAGCCGTGCGACTTCATATGCCTGCTTTGCGACGAAGACGTCATGATCCATCGCATTCAAGTCATAAATAGGAATCTCTGCCCTCTCACTATTCGGGCCCGATACCAACATTCGCATGTTCGTATTCGAGCTGTCCTGGGTAAATCTCAATCCATTTGAGCTAACAGGATTCTCGGAAACGGCTACCGTTTCTTGATTCGTGGCGTTCGAGTCCAAACCGCCAAAACGAGGCGAATAGGAACCGCCATAGAATCCTAGTCCCAACAACACACTCGCAGCCAAGACTGATAGCCATGGTGCGTTAAATGATGTCGCGTTGTCAGAGGGTTTTTCGGTGCGTTTTACTAAAGTTAGCGCCGAACCAGAATCGATTTGTGAATCGCACCGCGCTAACTCACAATCGCTAGCTGGTCCAATGCTTCGATAGCTTGACGTATTGCGATTGGGCAAGACAGAGACTTGTCGAGCCCACTCTTGCTCTTCTAAAAGCGACAGGGCAAGAGTTCGCCACGTCGAAGGCTCCGAATCCATTTGCCGAAGGAGTGCCGCACGCATTTCGTGCGAACACTCTCCGTCAACCATTACTTGAATTTGTTCTTTGGTAATCATTTTCGCTTGACTCTAATGCACTGCATTCAAAAGGGCTCTCAGCGCCCGCCTTGCCTTTACCAGCCGATATTCCACCGTCTTTATTGTGGTTCCAAGATGCTGCGAAAGCTCAAGGTATCCCCAACCCTCGGTGTACTTGAGCATCAAAATCTGACGATCTTGGGGCTCCAACCGATTCATCATCTCAGAAACTTTTTGTCTGCTTTCCACCTGCATTAACCATTCACCTGGACCAGCCTCGTTTACCTGATCGACCGCTAAGCCAGTCGCAATCGCACTATCGATTAGCTTTCGCCGCCGCCCCGTTGAACGATGATGATTAATCACTTTTCGCAAGGCTATGCGGTACAACCACGGCGCAACTTTTGCCGGGTCCGTTGGCCTCGAAGTCTGCCGAATCGCTGCCAAGGCGACTTCCTGCAAAACATCTTCGGCCGCTTGATGATCCGAGAGGCGCGCATGAATGACCGTCGCCAACCATCGACGGTTGATTTCAAGGGCGTGCGCCCAATCGATACTTTCCGATTTCGGCGCATCCATGGCAAATCTCAGTGTAGCAGCAGTCATTATGCTTTTTAAGTCGCTCGCCGCCGCTCGGTCCCTGAGCCCCCCAGAACTTTTAGAGCTTTTCTCCTTAAACCGACCTCATCGTCGGGACCCCTTTTCTCAATGCCCATACAGCAGCCTCCGTTCGGTCGTTCGCCTTTAGCTTTCGCAAGATATTTTGCACGTGTTCCTTTACCGTTTCAAGGCTAATGCTCAAAACACTGCTAATTTCCCGGTTGCTAAGTCCCAATGCAAGATGCGTTAAGATTTGATTTTCTCGTTTGGTCAGATGTGCAGTATTAGGATTGATTGGCTGAACCTGACCTGTAAGGAACTGTGACGACATTCTCAGCAATGACTCTGGCGGAACGGCTCCTGCCTTCGACTCTGCAACCGATCGCAGCAAATTCGAAGTACTGCTTGATTTCAAAACAAAATCAAAAATTCGGTTGGCCGTCGCACGTGCGAGATAGGTTGGGTTGTCGTGATGCGTATAAACCAAGATTTTGAGGTCTGGCCAAGCTTTAACGAGTTCTTCTGCGACATCCAATAGCTCAGCATCCTCAAACCGTAACTCGGTAATCAGCAGATCAAACGGCCTGGAAGCCAGTTTCTCTTTCATTTGAGCGTAGTTTCTCGCTAAAGCCACATCCTGATAGCCCTCGACTTCTAGCAAAATAGAAATACCAGCGAACGTTACCGGGCTGTTTTCAGCACACAGGATTTGCATCGATATCGCCTAATCGAATTAGGGTTACTGATCGCTCCTCCATCCATAATATGTTTGAATTTAGAGGGACGACCCCTAATATACCAAAAAACGAATCCATCCGGGTTCCTAGCAGATTGTTGATTTGGTGGTGAACTCAAACGTTACAACAGCCGAAGAGCGCAAGCGTAAGCTGTTACAAAATACGCAATTTGCGGAGTTTGAAAACGGAAGGAACCTGCGGTTTTTGGCCCCAGCGCTCATCGGGCAGCCGACCGGCGCTGACGCCGTACGGCTTATTAAATCTTCAAGCCCCAAGCGAGCACGGGGAGCGAATTCACGCGTCGCTTATGATAAGACGAGCGTTCACGGTCCACTATTTACTGGCGAGGTAGTACCGCGATAACTTGCTGGGTAGCGGGATCATTGACATTGACCATCCCATTATTGCCAATGCTAGCATTCACGCGTCGTCCATTCCCACCCGACTCGGTACCTACGGCTGTATATCCCTGCGGTAGAAACTCCGTATAGAGCACTTTGCCGTTGTTGAGGTGCACAGCATACTGAAGCATATAGCTGCCGCGATCAAGCGGAGTCGTGAGCTTGTTCACATAAGAGATCCCTGGAGCCGGCGAAGTTGAATGCATTGTTGCAGGCATCGACATTGTCGGCGTTGCGTAAGTCATCGGAACAACTCGCGTAGAGTAGCAATGTGGTACGTACGAGCTTGTACTGCAACCGCATTGAGCATGCGTGGAACCGGCCAAAAATGCAAAACCAATTACGCAAAGACCTGTCATCAAAATCTTCATTACTAACTCCAAATAAAAAACATAGGTGATGCACGGAACGTGCAAACAAAGTTGCCAATAAACGCTCTTCTCTGAAACACGGAAAATGCCTGCCAAATGCATTAGTCTTCCGGGTAAAGTTTACCTAATATCTGCACGTTTGGCATGATCGAGGATGAAACATTTCCATTTTCAACAGAGAAATCACCTTCGCAAAATTCGGAACATCACTTAGACACTCTCTTTTTTAAGAGTTGGCAGTCCGCAGTAATGTGGTCACTAATACCTCAATCGCCGACAGCGCTGTTTCTTCAGAAACAGCCGCTTGCTCCATTAATCTGACAATTGCCGAACCGACAATCAGACCGTCGGATACCGGAGCCAACAACTTAACATGCTCGGGTTTAGAAATCCCAAATCCGATACAGATCGGCAAAGGGGTGCGTTCTCGCAACCAAGAGACTCGCTCAACCAAGTCTGGCGGAAGCTCAGTTCGCTCGCCAGTTATCCCTGTCACACTGACAAAATAAAGAAATCCACTGGACTGCTCAGCGATCTTGAGAGCCCGCTCGCGAGGGGTAGTTGGGGTTACCAATTGAATCAAGTTGAATTGCTTGGAAGCACAAATCTTAGCAAGCGAGCCGCTTTCTTCCACCAACAAATCGGGAACAATCACGCCCGCAAAACCTGCCTTCGTCGATTCGTCGACAAATCGCTCAGGCCCTTGCCGATGGATAATCGCATAGCTAACCATCGAAACCAACGGCATCGTCAAGTTCGAACGCTCTAACTCAATCTGCTCAAAGATGTCATGCAGCTTGACCTTGTTCCCAAGCGCCCGAGTATACGAAGCTTGAATAACAGGCCCATCGGCAATCGGATCGCTATACGGAATTCCAATTTCGGCCATGGAACAGCCAAGCTCATTCAGCTTGCGCAGAACTTTCCGTGTGAATGCCAGATTCGGATCCGCGGCCGTGATGAATGGCATAAATGCTTTCTTGCCCTCTGCCTTAAGACGGACAAACAGATCGTCAATGGATGTCATTTCGTGTTCCAGACTTACTATGGTTGAAAGTGCGACGTAGGAGAATGCGGCCAAGCTACCATGCTTGACCGCGTAGCCGCGCAAGTTCGGCAGCATCTTTGTCTCCCCGACCGGAAAGACAAATCACCAAATGTTGATCGGGGGACATGGCCTTTGCCGTTTCTGTCGCCTTCGCAACAGCATGGCAAGTTTCCAACGCCGTAAGAATGCCTTCGTTGCGAGCCAGGAAGTCAAATGCCCCTAACGCTTCGTCGTCGCGGCAAGAGGTGTACTCAACGCGATGAGTATCCTTCCAGTAGCTATGCTCAGGTCCAACACCAGGGTAGTCCAAGCCAGCAGACATGGAGTGAACGTCGCTCGTTTGGCCATCTTCGTCCTGCATCACGTAGCTGTAAGAACCGTGTAGCACTCCAGGAGAGCCATAGCTCAGCGGTGAAGCGTGATCGCCCGCCGCAGAGCTTCGGCCACCTGCTTCGACTCCAATAAGCCGAACGCTGTGATCGTCTACGAATGGGTAGAACATCCCTGCTGCATTGCTGCCACCTCCGACGCAAGCCACGATGGTGTCGGGTAATCGGCCTATCGCGGTCAAGCATTGTTCACGGCACTCGCGTCCGATCACACTTTGAAAGTCTCGGACCATCATTGGAAACGGATGAGGTCCAATTACGGATCCGATAATGTAGTGCGTATTCTCAACGCTGGACATCCAATCTCGCATCGCCTCGTTGACTGCATCTCGCAAGGTACGTGAGCCGCTCTCTACTGGTCGGACTTCGGCCCCCATCAAACGCATGCTGAACACATTTGGCTTCTGGCGTCGCACATCTTCCGACCCCATGTAAACCACGCAGGGCAGTCCGAAGTGGGCACAAGCGGTGGCCGAGGCAACACCATGCTGGCCTGCGCCGGTCTCCGCAATCACGCGAGTCTTCTTCATTCGAAGCGTCAACAACGCTTGCCCTAGTGTGTTGTTGATTTTGTGGGCGCCTGTGTGATTGAGATCCTCTCGCTTCAACCAAATCTGCGCGCCACCGAGTTGCTTACTTAAACGCTTGGCATGGTACAACGGCGAGGGCCGACCGACAAATCGGTGCAACAATTCGTTTAACTCGGCGTGGAAATCAGGATCCTTCATGGCTCGATCGTATTCGACCACCAACTCGTCCAGCGCGCGTGTCAACGTTTCTGGCACATAACGGCCGCCGAAGTCTCCGAAGCGTCCACTTCGATCAGGAACCTGTTTGGTTGCGGTGGTTTCAGTCAAGGTATTTAATGCTTCTTGGGGATGGGCAAGACTCATTCGGTCTCAACGATCGTTGGAGGGAAAGTCATTCGGTCTTCTCAAGTGATTTCAGGGCGTGCATTTCAGGGCGTATCAAGCTAGGCATGTATTGTCGAGCGGTTGCAAATTTCGGTCAAGCTGCAAACGACGCTAGTTTTGCATGTGCTTTACCCAGCCAATCGGCGGCCATGCGAATCTCAGCCTCGGTCGTAAATCGTCCCAAACCAAATCGCAAGCTTGATCTGGCCTGGTCGATACTAAGCCCAATTCCTAACAAAACATGGCTTGGATGGGGCTCCGCAGACGTGCAAGCGCTACCGCTGCTCACCGCGAGGTCGGGCACTGCAAGCATCAGCGATTGCCCCTCTACTTTTGGGAAACCAACGTTGAGGTTGTTGGCAAGCCGCTTTTCGAGTGTCAATTCGGGTCCATTCAGCACTAAACCGTCAATTTGCTCGTTTAACAACAACCACAGTAAATTGCGAAGCTGTTCTTGGGTCGCCATTTCGCTCACTCGGTTCCGAGTGCCAATCTCCATCGCCTTGGCCATTCCGATAATACCAACGCTGTTCAGCGTCCCGGAACGAAGGTTTTGTTGCTGCCCGCCCCCCAAAATTTGAGGCTGCAGCTGGACCGGGTTTGGGGACTGACGAACGATCAAACCGCCGATACCTTTGGGCCCGTAAAATTTATGAGCCGAGAAACTGACTAAATCCACACCAAGGGACTGAATGTCGATCGGAATTCGACCCACCGCTTGGCTGGCGTCCGTATGAAGCGGCACGCAAAAACGTTGACAAATTTTCGCGATTTCGGATATCGGCTGAACGGTTCCGATTTCATTGTTCGCCAACATCACACTTACCAAAGCCGTCTTCTCATCGATCGCATCGGCAATGCGATCCAGGTCGACCATTCCGGTACCTGGATCACCGCACTGACGAACGGGAAGCCGGATGACCTCGAAGCCGCTTTTCTCAAGTCTCGCAAGTGGGTCCAGCAATGCTTGATGTTCGGTAACCAAGGAAACGATGGTTCGCCTTTTCTGTTTCGGATGCAACGCAACACCGAACAACGCAAGATTATTGCTCTCCGTAGCACCGCTGGTCACGATGAGCTCGTCGCTATCTGCGTTGAAATGATTAGCCATTTTGGCAATGGCGTCGTCCACCCATTCGCCAACCAATCGCCCAGCCGCATGACTCGAACTGCCTGGATTCGCATACTGCGTTTCCATCAATGGCAGCATGGCCGCAATGACAGCCGGATCGACTCGCGTCGTCGCTTGATTGTCCAGGTAGATGGCCATCCTTACGCTTCCGCAGAAACGAGAACGCCAACACAATGGCCCTGGTGCGTTTGCGAGATTTTAATGAAGTGCTCTTTGGTGCGTGGCTTGGCTTGTTTCGAAATGACCTGAATGGGACAGTCCCCTGCGGTGGTTTCGTGGTTTGGAGTCGGCGCGATTTTGCCCGCTTGCATTCCTGCCAACGAAGCGATCCATTCAATTAACCCAGAACCGCTCATGGAATCACCGATGGCTCCTTTGTAGGAAACGACCGGTACGTCTTTCAATACCTTGGCAATCGCTCGAGCCTCGGCGGCATCACAAGCGATCGTGCCGTTGGCAGCTGTATTGATGTGGTCGATGTCATCGATTCCCAGTCCCGATTTCTTCAGCAAATTGGTCAGCGCATTTTCGGTAGCCAATTGAGTTCCACTCCATCGCGTCTGGGTTCCTTTGCCGAAGGTGTTGGCCCATGCATTTATTGTACCGTGAATAGTTGCGTTGCGGGCTTCGGCGTGCGAGCGTCGCTCTAAAATGACGGAGGATGCCGACTCGCCCGATACAGAACCATCGCGGTCCTTGTCGAACGGTTTGCAAGCGGAGGCTGGGTTCGCATACGCCTTTGAGTAGTCATCTTCATGACGTTGTAACATGCGCGTATATGTGTTTTGCGAGGCGGTCGAACCTACTACCATCACGTCCGCGTTGCCCCGACGTATCACGTTGATGGCTTCCAGGGTGGCGTTTAAACCGCTGGTGCCAAGCGTTGTAATCGTGTTGCAGGGACCCCGCGAATCAAGTGCAATTCCAACGTGGCAAGCTGCCATGTTGGGCAGCGATTTGAGCATCCAAAGTGGATACATGTTCTCAATCGCTTCGGCCGCCCATTGGCCATGGTTCATGATGCCGTCGGCCGCACACAGTCGAACTATACTTTGAACATCTTCGGTTTCGCTGAAAATGATGTCGCCCGAAAATACGGTTCCAAGCCGATCGGATGCAACCGACGCCTGTGAAACCCCCGCCATTCCGCAAGCTTGCATGGCGGCACCGAAACCCAGTTGTATCTCCCTGCACATCACCTTGATGATCTTTCGCGGCTGCACATGCTGCTTCGGGTCGAAGTCGCCAATGACCGATCCCATCCAAAACTGGCCATCGACTCCCTGTTCCGGTTTCAAAAAAACAACTGCGGATTCGCACCTGAGAAGGGACTGGTAAAAGCTATTAACAGTATGACCGAGAGGCGTGATGGCTCCATAACCGGTGATCACTATATCGTCTGGCCCGGGGGCTCTTTTCGAGTTCATCAATGGACCTAAATCTGGTAGTTCGAGTCGTATCCTAGTTCGTCACCTTGGCCGCTTCGAATGCGAAGTTTGGGCTTTTCCAATACAACTGTGGAATGGGGTGTAACGCTGCTCGTTACCCATACACTTGAACCAATCACGCTGTCATGCCCGACGGTTGTGCGTCCACCTAATATGGTCGCATTTGCGTAAATCACAACGCGGTCCTCAATGGTAGGATGTCGCTTCGTGCCCCGGATGAGCTGGCCTTCTGCATCGGTCGCGAAACTCAGGGCGCCAAGCGTCACTCCCTGATAGATTTTAACATGGTCGCCAATGTCGCATGTTTCCCCAATCACAACGCCGGTTCCGTGGTCGATAAAAAACGATTCACCTATCGTAGCCCCCGGATGGATATCGATCCCGGTTTGCTTGTGAGCCCACTCGGTCATCATCCGCGGTATAAAAGGGACCGCAAAATGCACGAGCTCGTGGGCAATTCGGTAGATCGTGACGGCTTCAAGGCCAGGGAAGCAAAAAATGATTTCGTCGCGGTTCGAAACGCTAGGGTCGCCGTCATATGCTGCCTCGACGTCCTTAGCCAACGTCGCTCGCAAGTGCGGAATTCTTTCAAGCAGTGCAATCGCAATCGATTGCCCTTTGGCTTCGTAATCAACCGAATCGTCGCACGAGTTGACATTGGGCGTTTTGGTATCGACTCGGTCTGCATGAAGCAGCGCACGAGCAATTTGGGTCGTTAATCGATCATGCAGCGAATCCACAAGATTTCCAACATGGTAGGTGACGTTGCCAGCATGCAACCCCTCACGACGGCGAAAGCCAGGATACAACAGATCCTTGAAATCCTCGAGAATTTGGACGATCACCTCGTACTTTGGAAGCGGGCAGTGCCCAAGGTGATTGATGCGGTCGCGTGCGTTGTAGGTGCGCACAATCGCATCCGTCAGGCGTGGAAGCTGTTCCTTGAGTCGAAAATCAGATGCCATCTTGTTTGTCGACCTTTGCCGAAAAGTTTGCTTCATATGGGTTGTGAATCAAAGATCGATTGTTTGGAATCGGTTAGATGGATCGCGCCCGGCAAGAGTTTTTTGGCTACACGGCCATGTAACACCACACCGCCTAGTATACCTATCTTCCGCAGCTTTCCCTTTCCGTCAAGTTTGACGTTTGCGATCGCCCAGGGGCACTCAATTTCAAGTTGAGTGAACCGAAGGCGGTAGCCGCGGGCTGCCGTTTAGTCAACTTTTCCATTCATGTCAGCCCGAAGCTGTCGCTTACGGTTCACAAAGCGAGTGCCATAGGGCGAACGCCATAGCTTGGAAAGTGTTTTTATCAAGGGAAACATTGGTCTACGTCTCAAAAATCGCACTTGCCAGGTGCGATTTTGCATTTTAAACACCCCAAAAAAGGCTGCTGTTTAATATTGCAATAAAAGCGTCCGTCAGTTAAACCATTTCAGGTCGAAACTTTTGCACGTCGACTGTGTTTAAATTAGGTCAGCCCTTTTCTTTGCCACGAATGAGCCGCAATCTTGCAATTCGCTGTAGTATTGCATTTGACCCTCATAGATAATATGCGAACTTGTTGGACCCAGCTTTTGCCGGCGGCCGCATTACCCTCCATTAACCCTCCTAATAAAATGAATCTCAATCTCCCAAGGCTTTCGATTCGAAAACGCGGATCGGCCAAAGCAATTTTGATTTTGGTTGTTTTGCTCGCTGCTTGCGGGCTAGGGGGCTACGCTTGGTGGCAATCCAAAGGGTCCGGAATGTACTCCGCATCCGAAGATGAGCCAATTTTGCATGAAGTTCAGAAGGGACCGTTTGACCACATTGTGCTTGAACAAGGCGAGATCGAAAGCAGTAGCAACAATGAGGTCAAGTGCGAAGTAAAAGGCCGAGGCGGTAGCGGCACGCCGATTCTCTCCCTCGTAGCAGAAGGAGTCTACGTGAAAAAAGGGGATAAGCTCTGCCAACTCGATTCGTCCGCACTTGAGCAAGACGTCAAAAATCAGCGAATCGTTGTTAGCACCAGTGAGTCCAATGTTATCAACAGCGAAGCCGCAGTCAGCAAAGCGGCTATCGCGAAGCAAGAATATCTCGAGGGAACCTACCTCACCGAACGCAAAGCTTTTTTGAGCGAAATCGCACTAGCCGAACAGTCGCTAAGGAAAACGGAATTGTCGCTGCAAAGCGCGGAACGACTTGCTGCCAAAGGAATTCTCAAGGCCCTCCAAATCGAGTCGGAGCAATTCGCGGTCCAAAATTCTCAGAACACCTTGGAATCATCCCAAGGGAAACTGAGAGTTCATGAAAATTTGACCAAGGAAAGGATTCTTGTCCAACTAAATAGCGACATCGAAACAGCTCGCGCCAAACTCGAATCGGACAAAAGCACGCTCATCGAAGAAAAAGAAAAGCTGCTGGAAATTCAAGCGCAGATCAAAGCTTGTGCAGTCGTCGCACCCGCAGACGGTCAGGTTGTTTATGCAAACAAACAAGGTGGTCGAGGCGGTTCCGACTTTACGGTTGCGGCAGGCGCTCTCGTCCGCGAACAACAAACGATCTTCTTGCTCCCCGATCCAACTCGTATGCAAGTTAAAGCAAAGGTCAATGAATCGCGAATCACCTTGATCCGAGACGGCATGCCGGTCAAAATCAACGTCGGTGCTGCGGCCGATGAATTGCTTGGTCGCGTTACCAAAGTGAATAAATATGCTGAACAAGGAAACATGTGGGGCCCAACCGTTAAAGAGTACGTTGTGATCGTTCAGATCATCGAGCCACCTCAAGAGATTCGCACTGGCATGACGGCCGAGGTGAGGATCTTCGTCGAGCAAATTGCGGATGTGGTTCAATTGCCAGTCCACGCTGTCTACGAAACCAAAAAGCACCATTTTGCGTTGGTTAAGAATGGCGATGCTTGGGATACGCGCGAAATCAAAATTGGTGCGACCAATGACAAATACGTTACGGTGGTAGACGGTGTTAACGTCCAAGACCGGGTGGTCCTCGACCCACGAAATCATTTAGACAAAATGGAAATCCCTTTCATCCCTGAAATAGACGATCGCGAAAAACTTGTCAAAATTGCTGCTGAATCGCCGAATGGCGGCGCAGGTACGAGTCCAGAGCCAAACCGTTCGGGAGGACCGTCCGGTGGCCCGCCGGGAGGAGCTGGTGGTATGAATCCTGACACGATTGCGGCAGCTATGCTTAGCCGAATGGACACGAACGCTGATGGGAAACTCTCCGCTGCTGAAGTGGCCGATAACGAAAGGATGAAAAACAGTTTCGGTGACTACGATAACAACAAGGATGGCTCGATCGACCTAGCCGAAATCGTGGCAGCAATGCAAAAACGAATGGCTGCAGGAGGCGGTCCTGGCGGTGGCGGAGGAGGCGGTAGCGGAGCTTCGCGTGGAGCGCCGTCCAACTAATGGTTTCAGCAGAAAAGGCGGAAGCGACACGATTTGCTTGCCGCGTCGCAGATCTAAAAAAGGAGTATGTCTTAAAAAGTGAAACGGTACGAGCCTTGCGGGGTGTGACGTTTGATGTTCCCGAAGGTGACTATGTCGCGATCATGGGTCCGTCAGGTTCCGGCAAAAGTACACTCCTTAACATGCTCGGCTGCCTCGATCAGCCTACCTCAGGCAGCTTGTGGCTCGGTACGGACGACGCCGCCAAAATGAACGACGATCAACTCGCGGATATCCGTTCGCAGCGCATCGGTTTCGTCTTCCAAGCGTACAACTTAATTCAGCAACTAACCGTTGTGGAAAACATCCAAGTGCCTTTGTTTTATCAAGGAAAATCGCTGACTAAGCAACAAAAAGAAAAGAGCATCGAACTCGCCCATTTAGTAGGCCTGGGCGAGCGTCTTGGTCACCGTCCGACCCAGCTCAGCGGTGGGCAGCAGCAGCGCGTTGCGATTGCCCGTTCTTTAGTAAACGATCCATTCTTTATCCTGGCTGACGAACCGACCGGAAATCTCGATTCTCGAACCGCCGAAGAAATTTTGCAGCTCTTTGAAAAGCTTAATAACGAGGGCAAAACAATTATCTTGGTCACACATGAAGATGAAGTTTCGAAACGAGCAAAACGCGTCGTGCGGCTGAAAGATGGTCGCTTGCAATGGGACCGCCAAAACACAGAGGAAGTCCGACAGGCTGCCGCTAAATTTGCTTTTGAGAACTTGCCGGTGGAAGAATGAGCCTTTGGATCGGAACTATACAGCTTGGTGTCAAAAGTCTTTGGCTTCACCCGCTCCGCTCGCTGTTGACCGTTCTAGGTATCTTCATCGGCGTGGCAAGCGTGATTTGGTTGCTGGCGATCAGTAAAGGAATCGGCGACGAAGCCCAAAAGCAAATTGAAAATCTCGGCGCCGACACGATTATGATCCGCACGATCAAGCCGCCAAGCGCCAAGATGGCCACCACCGGCTTAACCCCTTACGGACTCACTCGCGAAGACTACGACTTGCTCGTTGCGACGGTCCCCACGATTCGCAGCGCATTGCCGATTCGTGAAATGCGACGTCAGTTTCAATTCAAAGATCGCAAACTCGACGGTCGCTTGGTTGGCTGTACCCCGGAATATGCCGACGTCACTCGTCTTAAACTTCGTTCAGGTCACTTCATAACGGATGCTGAAAACTTTGCGATGGACACGCACTGTGTGATCGCGGCCAAAGTAGCCGACCGATTGTTTCCTTACGAGGATCCAGTGGGCCAGCGTATCTACATGCCTGAGAACAAAAATTTCTACCTGGTCGTCGGCGTGCTCGAGCCAAAGAGCGCGACCGCTGCTATAGGTGGATCGATGGCAGCCCAGGATTTTTCGAACGACGTTTACATCCCTATTAGGACTCTGCAGCAACGCATCGGCGACGTGGTAATGAGCTTTAGCGCAAGCTCTCGCGAAGGCGAAAGCATCGAGCTCAATCAAATTACCCTTCGCGTTCGAGAAGTTGCGGACGTCAAGCGAACTGCCGTATTGGTTGAGGATGCACTTTCGGGTCACGACAAAATGGAAGATATTGCCGTTGTCGTTCCCCTCGAGTTACTCGAACAAGCTAGAACCACGCGAGCGATGTTTATGGTCTTCATGGGGATGATCGCAGCCATCTCGCTGTTAGTTGGCGGTATAGGCATTATGAATATCATGTTAGCCACTGTAACGGAACGAACTCGCGAAATCGGTATTCGGCGTGCTTTGGGCGCAAAGCGACGAGACATCATTCGCCAGTTCTTGGTTGAAACGAGCGTATTGAGTTTAGCAGGCGGGATATCAGGGATTCTGTTCGGATTACTGTGTGGACCTGCCGTGAACGGGGCAAGAATCCTGGCCAATTTTTGGTTCGAAAAGCAGATGGCTGGACTTCCGGACGTCGTTCGGACGGTCCAACCAGCCGTTGTACCCGAGAGTATTCCCGGTGCGTTTTTCATCTCGCTAGCAGTCGGGCTAGTCTTTGGGATTTACCCAGCCATGCGCGCTGCGAAAATGAATCCAATCGAAGCTCTGCGACATGAGTAAGCCGAGTAGTCCGTCATTTTTTATTTAAGGGTTGTGAGCGGCACGGCGCTGGCCCAGAGTATTCATAACCCAAAGCGTAAGCGATCGACTTCCGATAAAATTCCTCGCTCACGCTGGGGTTATGAAAAGCAGTCGGAATTCGCAACGCGCACACGCTTGCCATCGGCTTGAAAGGCCGTTTCAACATCTCGACGATGACCAACATCGCACATCAACTTGAATCCATCCGATCTCAATTTCCTTCTCTAGCTCGAACCATCAACGGAACGCCAGCCGTTTACCTCGATGGCCCCGCAGGGACCCAAGTTCCTCAGCGCGTAGTAGATTGCATTTCGAATTCCATGCTGCACCACAATGCGAATCGCTCCGGCCGATTTGCTACCAGCCGAGAGGTGGACGAGCAGATGAGTCAAAGCCATCGCGTTTTCGCAGATTTCTTGGGCGCTGCGTCGCCCGACTCGATCGCGTTTGGACCGAATATGACTTCCTTGACACTCCAGTTTTCGCGAGCGTTAGCTAAGCAGTGGAGGCCGGGCGATCGCATTCTGGTTTCGAGCCTGGACCATGACGCCAACTTCACTCCGTGGGTGTTGGCAGCAAAAGACGCAGGAGTCGAAGTAAAAGCCATCGGTATTCGATCCTCCGATGCAACTTTGGACATGAACTCGCTGGACGAACTGCTGACGGACCGAACGCGTCTCGTTGCCGTGACGGCCGCATCGAATGCGGTCGGTTCGCTGACTCCGATTCGAGAGATAGCCAATCGGTCCCATGCTGTTGGCGCTGAGTTATTTGTCGACGCGGTCCATCTTGCTCCACATCGCTCAATCGATGTGACCGAACTGGATTGTGATTTCTTGGTATGTTCTGCCTACAAATTCTTCGGGCCACATATCGGAGTGCTTTATGGTCGCACCCAGCGAATGTTGGAGTTGACACCGTACAAACTCAGACCTGCTCCAGATAGTTTGCCGGGCAGATGGATGACAGGAACACAAAATCACGCGTGCATTGCCGGAGCGGCCGAGGCAGTCGAATACATAGCGTCCTTGTCAACGATTGCAGACAGTGGTTCGAACCTGCGATTTCGCATTATGGATGCGATGAAGGCTATTTCCGAATACGAAACGCAATTGGTGGCTCATCTTATTCAAGGGCTGGCCAGCATTTCAGGTATTCGAACTTTTGGAATCACAGGAAGTCAGCGAATGGTAGAGCGTGCTCCAACGGTCTGCTTCCAAGTAGACGGGCGAAAGTCGATCGACGTCGCGCAGTATCTTGGGGACAATGGAGTGTTTTCATGGCATGGCAACTACTATGCCTTGCCATTGACTCAGGCGTTGGGAACCGAACCCGACGGCATGGTTCGACTTGGGTGCATGCACTACAACACCGTCGACGAAATCGATCGGACGCTGGAATTGATCAATCGCCTTAGCGCGCGGTGAGATCAGGCATTCTAGAAAGTAAAATCAGGACCAAAAGGGCCGACAGAGGGCCAACCGGTCGTTACAACAAGTGACAACCACCGGACGAGGCCCTGCGTTTCAACAAGCTATCGGCTTTACGCCGATAGTACTGACCTTCACCCTAGAGTCAACGCCACCCTAGAAGCAAGCTTCCGGCTTTAGGCCGGGAAAAATTGACGTCCAACCTAGATTTTATAAAACGCGAGAGAAGGACGACCGCAACCAACGG
>Ga0105045_10000883_pt1 | contig 23297 bp, 26 predicted proteins | sample MAT02_FD_78089 | JGI IMG/M metagenome (GOLD analysis project Ga0105045, IMG submission 78089) | Freshwater microbial communities from Lake Fryxell liftoff mats and glacier meltwater in Antarctica - MAT-02 (megahit assembly) | ecosystem: Environmental > Aquatic > Freshwater > Ice > Liftoff... | reverse complement strand
CCCCAAGAGGTGGAGAAGGTCTGTACCATCAAGTCGCGCCGGGGCAGTGAGGAAGTTGAGACGGTCATTCCCTGCCGGGACTGACGAACGTCGGAAAATTTGGGGGCGCGGCCACAGCATATGGGGTCGCGCCCTTTGATTTTTTCAACCCGTTGCGATCTGTTGCAGTTTATCCACATCAACAAAACCTTCCAACCAGTTGATTATTGCAAATAATCCGCGACTCCTGCATTCTGTCCGGGATAAGGGCATGCAAGACCCTAACGAGGCGTGGTCGAAAGGGCAGATCACATGAACATGAAACGAATTCTAGTTGCAGGTTATCTCGGTGCGCTTCTTGCATCGACAGTCATGACTCCAGTTTCAGCCGAAGTCCTGCGTGTGATGCAGGGGCAGGCCTCTGGCGTGTTGAACGTCCCGATGAACCGGGCCGTTGTGGTTGAAAGCGAAGTTCCGTTCGCGGAACTGTCGATTGCCAACCCGGGCATTGCCGACATCTCTACCTTGTCGGACACTTCGATCTACGTTCTTGGCAAGGCTCCGGGGCGCACAACGCTCACGCTATTGTCGCCAGATGGGCAACTTATCTCCAACGTCGATGTGCAGGTCACGCCCGACGTCGCCGAGTTCAAGGAGCGGCTTCAACAGATCCTTCCAGGCGAACAGATCGAAGTTCGCACCGCAAATGACGGGATCGTCCTGTCCGGTCAGGTCTCATCGACCGCCAAGCTGGACCGGGCGCTGGATCTGGCCAGCCGATATGCCCCTGACAGGGTGTCAAACCTGATGGTCGTGGGCGGCACCCAGCAGGTGATGCTGAAGGTTCGCTTTGCCGAGATGAACCGTTCGGTCGGCAAGGCACTGGGTAGCACTTTGCAAGTTACCGGAACCGGGTCTGACGCCAGTGGGTCGATAAGACTCGGAGGCGGTGTGGATGGAAGTCCGACTGGGTCGCTCGGCCTTAACTTCGGGATCGGCGACTTTGCCTTTGACCTTGCATTGGAAGCACTGGAAACCAAAGGCATGGTCCGGACTTTGGCGGAACCGAACCTGACGGCGCTCTCGGGGCAAGAGGCGAGGTTTCTGGCCGGCGGTGAATACCCGATCCCGGTTTCGCAGGAAGAAGGGACCATCACCGTTGAATACAAGCCCTTCGGTGTGGAACTGAACTTCATCCCCGTCGTGGTGGATGGAGACATCATCAACCTGACGATCAACGCGGCGGTGTCCTCGATCGACAACAATGTCATCGTGGAAGCTGATGGCATCACCCTGACAGGCTTCAAGCGCCGCGAAACGTCGACCACGGTCGAAATGCGCGACGGGCAGAGCTTTGCGATTGCCGGCCTGCTTCAGGACGACTTCAACGACACCGCCTCGCAGGTGCCATGGATTGGTGACGTTCCGATCCTGGGCGCGCTGTTCCGCAGTTCGGCATACCAGCGCAGCCAATCGGAACTTGTGATCATCGTCACACCGCATCTGGTGACCCCGGTGTCCGGCGAGGCGCTGGCACTGCCGACTGATCGTGTACGGATCCCGACGGAACGCGAACTGTTCCTGTTCGGCGACGTTGCCAAATCCCCCGGTGGCGCTGCGGGCGAAGTTGCCCGGCAGGACTTCAGCACCTCCTACGGCTATGTGATGGAGTAAGATGATGACCGGTACGCTTATCAAGCTGCTCGCCGCCACAAGCCTTTTTGCTCTGGCCGCCTGTGGGGAGTCTTCGACCAGTTGGGACAAAGAACTGGGCTCGGAAGTTGACAAGGGCCAGTTCGGCAACGCCACAATGAACAATACCCTGATCCAGTCGGGTCAGATCGAATACACCGTCGCCCTGGCCGAGCGGTTCTCGGCCGAGGTGCCCGACACGATCAACTTTGCTTTCAACAGCTCCGAGCTTTCGGAAGAGGCGCGGGCGATCCTGAAGAAGCAGGCCGATTTCATCCGGCAGTTCCCGGAAGTGCGGTTCCGCGTGTTCGGCCATACCGATCTGGTTGGGTCGGCAGGCTACAACCAGCGGCTTGGCCTTCGCCGGGCCCAGGCAGCGGTGGCTTATCTTGGCACGCTTGGTGTGTCGAGGTCGCGACTGGAGGCGGTAGTGTCTTACGGCCAGACCCGCCCGATCATCCAGACCAACGAGCCCGAGATGCGCAACCGGCGCACGGTGACCGAGGTGTCGGGCTTTGTGGAATCGCACCCGCTGGTGCTGAACGGCAAGTACGCCGCGATCATCTGGCGCGAATATGTCAACAGTGCCATCGCGCCCCATCCGCAGATTGGCGGAACGACCACTGAAGTCGCTGGTGGCGAGTGACCAGAAGAAATCGACCAAAAAGGCCGGGCCCTGTGCCCGGCCTTTTCGTTTCCAAAACAGCTCGAAATCCAACAATCAAGCATTTTTAGCCCCATTATCGCCACCATTCTTGACCATGGTCTGAGAGTCGGCGAAGGTCGGGGCCTGCATCTTCAGGGCGGTTGCGTTCGGCAGCGCCGTTGTGCAATCTCCAAGTAGTTCAGGTAGTTACGGTCCCGCACTGAAAGGACGCACCGCGAGATGACGAGCAAGGCCAGTGTACAAAGTGATCCCGCGCCAATTCTGGCCTGCACGATCTCACGCGATGTGCAGCGATTCGATCTGCTGATTGACGACATGGAGCAGGAACTGGGCGAAGCCTGGGGCGACCTCAACTTCGAGGATGCGCTGGTCTTCCTCAAGCAGCCTGACAGTTCCGGCATGCAGTTCGTCGCCATCGCCGTAGACAGCGAGGATGAGAGCGAGCTGTCGAAGATGAATGACGTGATCAAGGCGGCCAAGGCCAAGAAGATCAAGGTTCTGCTGATCGCCAATCAGGTCAGCCCGTCCATTTTGCACCAGATGCTAAAACTTGGGGCCGATGATTTCGTGCCATACCCCCTGCCCGAGGGGGCGCTGCACGATTCGATTGAGCGGCTGCGCAAGCCAAGTCCGGTGATGCCTGAAGGCTACGATCCGGCAACCGGCCTGTTCTCCGGCAATACCAAACCAAAGGGCGACCGCAACGGGGTTATCCTGCCGGTTCATGGCATGGCCGGCGGTGTCGGTGCCTCGACCTTTGCAGCCAACCTCGCATGGGAACTGTGCAGCATCCCCGGCTCCGAAGGCACCCGCGTTTGCATTATCGACCTTGATCTGCAGTTCGGGTCGATCGCCACCTACCTGGACTTGCCCCGCAAGGAAGCCGTGCTAGAAGTTCTCAGCGATACGGCAGGGCTCGACAGCGACAGCCTGATCAAGTCGATGCTGACGTTCAACGACAAACTGCATGTGTTGACGGCGCCGTCCGACATGTTGCCGCTCGAAATGGTATCACCCGAGGACGTGGGCCGCATTCTGGAAATGGCCCAGGCGAACTTTGATTTTGTCATTGTCGATATGCCATCAACCGTCGTTGCCTGGACCGAGGCGGTCCTGACCCGTGCGCACGTCTATTTTGCTCTGCTGGAGCTTGACCTCAGATCGGCACAGAACATCCTGCGCTTCATTCGCGCCCTGAAGGCCGAGGCGCTGCCGCATGACAAGGTGCGCTACGTCCTGAACCGGGCGCCGAAATTCACAGATCTATCCGCGAAGGCCCGCGTCAAGCGGATGGCGGAAAGCCTTGACATTGACATCGAGGTGCAACTGCCCGATGGCGGCGAACAGGTGACGCAGGCCAATGACCATGGCCTGCCTATCTCTGAGAACGCCGCGAAGAATCCGCTGCGCAAGGAACTGCAAAAGCTTGCCAAATCCTTGTATGACCTGAACAAGTCTGCCGAAGTCGCGAAAACCTGACGCAAAAGAGGGGTTGAACCGTGTTTAATCGTTTCTCCAAGAACACGCCGCCCGGTCGTGCCGGGGCCCCCGCTGCGGTTGCCGCCGCAGTGGTCGAAAAGCAGGGAATCGGTGCCCGCGCCGCTGCCCCGGTTGCACAAAAGACGGCTGCGGAATCGCTTGCCGCCGACCGCGACAAGAAGCGCAAGGAACGCCTGACCGAGCTTAAGGTCGAAATTCACAAGCGCCTTCTGGAGGATCTGAACCTTTCGGCGCTTGAGTCGGCCAGCGAACAGAACCTCCGTCAGGAGATTGCCTCGCTTGCGACCGAGGCGTTGGACGAAATGTCGGTCGCCCTGAACAAGGAAGACCGCCTTGCCCTGACGCAAGAGCTGTATGACGAGGTAATGGGGCTTGGCCCGCTGGAACCCCTGCTCAAGGATGATACGATCAACGATATTCTGGTGAACGGCCCGCGGCGCATTTTCGTCGAACGCGCGGGCAAGCTGGAACTGTCGGACGTGACATTCCGCGACGAACGTCATCTTTTGCGCATCATCGACAAGATCGTGTCCGCCGTGGGCCGCCGGGTGGACGAATCCAATCCCTATTGCGACGCCCGTCTGCAGGATGGCAGCCGCTTCAACTGCATGATCCCGCCGATTGCGGTGGATGGATCGCTGGTTTCCATCCGGAAGTTCAAGAAGGACAAGCTTCGGATAGACGATCTGGTCCGCTTTGGCGCCTTCACCGACGAGATGGCGGCCTACCTGCAGGCCGCCGTATCCTGCCGTCTGAACATCATCGTTTCTGGTGGTACTGGTTCGGGGAAAACCACCACGCTGAACGCGCTGTCTTCCTTCATCGACGACCAAGAGCGCGTGCTGACGATCGAAGACACCGCCGAGCTGCAGCTGCAACAGGTTCATGTCGGACGGATGGAAAGCCGCCCGGCCAACGTCGAAGGCAAAGGTGCTGTCACCCAGCGGGACTGTTTGCGCAACGCACTGCGGATGCGTCCTGACCGGATCATCGTGGGGGAAACCCGGGGTGAAGAGGTCATCGACATGCTGCAGGCCATGAACACTGGTCACGACGGGTCCATGACCACCATCCACGCCAACAACCCGCGTGATGCGATCAGCCGTCTGGAAAACATGGTCGCTATGGCCGGGATAGAAATGCCGCTGAAAGCGGTCCGCAGTCAAATCGCCAGCGCAGTCAACCTGCTTGTGCAAGCCAGCCGCTTGCAGGACGGTACGCGCCGGATGACTTCGATCACCGAAATCACGGGAATGGAAGGCGAGGTTATCTCGATGCAGGAAGTCTTCCGGTTTGAACGTCTGGGGATTGATCCGTCGGGCCGGATCATCGGCAGGTTCAACGCTACGGGCATCCGGTCCGCGTTCTCGGATCGATTCCGCCAGTGGGGCTATGACCTGCCTGCCTCGATCTACGAACCCATCGTCTGAGGCCGCAAATGGAACTTAGCGCCGCACCCCTGATTTACATTCTGATCTTTGTCGCCGTCGTGGTGATCGTCGAGGGAATTTACCTGACGGTCTTCGGCAAGTCGATCAGCCTGAACAACCGCCTCAGCCGCCGCCTGACGCTGCTGGAAAAGAACGCGAACCGAGAACAGGTACTGGAACAGCTTCGCAAGGAGATGAACCAGCACCTGAACGCGAAGAACATTCCGCTGTATTCGGTCTTCGCGAAGAAAGCGCAGCGCGCGAACATCGCCTTTTCACCCAAGGCCCTGATCGGGGTCATGGGTCTGGTGGCCGTGTTTGCGTTCCTGATGCTGACGGCTATGACAAGCGCCGCTGCCGGGGTGCGAACGATCCTTGCAGTCGTCATGGGCATTGGCGGAGTTTACTACTGGGTCAACAAGAAGGCCAAGCAGCGCATGTCACTGCTCGAAGAGCAGTTGCCCGACTCGGTCGAACTGATGGTGCGTTCGTTGCGGGTTGGCCATCCGTTTTCGGCCGCGATCGGCATTGTCGCAAAGGAGATCCCCGATCCGCTGGGATCCGAATTCGGCGTCATCTCGGACGAGGCGGCCTATGGCCGTGACGTGACAGAATCCTTGAAGGCTTTTGCCGAGAGGATGGACAGTCAGGATTTGCGCTTTCTGGCTGTGGCAGTGTCGATCCAGCAGCAATCGGGGGGCAACCTGGCCGAAATTCTGGATGGCTTGTCCAAGGTGATCCGCGCCCGGTTCAAGCTGTTCCGCCGCGTCGCCGCGATTACCGCCGAGGCGAAATGGTCCGGCATGTTTCTGTCGGCATTCCCCATTCTGGCGCTCATCATGATAACTGTGATCAAGCCGGACTACTACGACGGCGTGAAGGAAACGCCGGCGTTCGTCCCAGCGGCCCTGTTTGTCATAGTGTTTCTGATCATCAACATCATCTTCATGAAGGTGATGACCAACATCAAGGTTTGAGGCGCTCATGAACCCGTTCTCCGGCATCAACGCCATGCTTACCGATGCACTGGGCCCGATGGGCCCGCTGATTGCGGTTGGCATGCTGGGTTTTCTTCTGATCCTCATCGCCTTGCCGACGGTGATGAAACGTCAGCGAGACCGCTTTCGCGAGTTGAAGGATACCCAGCCTGGAACGGCGCCCGGAGAAAAGAAGCGCGTGCTGCGGCGGGCCGAAAAGGTCGACAAGCTGGAGAAATTTGCGCAGTTTCTGGAGCCCCAGAAGAAGGAAGATCTTTCGGCCGCCAAGCTGAAGATGCTGCGGGCAGGCTATCCGTCAAAGAATGCCGTGCGGATGTTCCATGCCATGCAATTCCTGCTGGCCATCACCTTCCTGATCCTGGGCCTGATCTACGCTTTGATCAAATCGGTGACTGGTGATTTGACGACGAATTCCATGCTGGTCTCTGCATTGCTGCCTTGCGCGATCGGCTATTACATTCCGATATATTGGGTCAACAAGCGGCTGGAAAAGCGCCAGTCCGAGATCATCGAAGGCTTTCCCGACGCGCTTGACCTGATGCTGGTCTGCGTCGAGGCAGGGCAGTCGCTGGATCAATCCCTGATCCGCGTCGGCAAGGAAAGCCGCATGGGCTATCCGGCCTTGGCTGATGAGTTCGACATGGTCGCTCAAGAGGTGAAAGCCGGCAAAGAGCGGATTTCGGTCTTGAAGGACATGGCCGAACGGGTTGGCGTGCCGGATGTGGCATCTTTCGTCACTACACTGGTGCAATCGGCGACCTTCGGCACGTCAATCGCGGATGCGTTGCGTGTCTATTCCGCCGACATGCGGGACAAACGCATCATGCGGGCGGAAGAAAAGGCAAACATGTTGCCAACAAAACTGACCCTTGGCACAATGCTGTTCACAGTGCCGCCATTGTTGGTCATTTTGATCGGCCCATCGGTTTACGGCATCGTCTCGATGCTCGGAAACTTGCGGCCCTAGGATTGGTGGCGGCCAGCAAGGGTTGACGTGCGCACTACAAAATTATCGATTATCATTGCGGCATTGGCCTTGGGCGGCTGTAACCCGTCCAGCGGTGTTTCGCGCAACTTGCCTTATGGAGTAGACACTCGGGGCGATGCGGTGGATGGCCTCCTCGTCGGCCACAGGCTGATGGAGGCCGGCGAGTATGAACTGGCGCTCAAGGCCTATTATCGGGCTGCGGCAACCAATGGCGTGAACGTCGATACTTTGTCAGCGATCGGGTCGGCAAATCTGGCGTTGGGTCGGCTTGGGCAGGCCGAACAGATGCTGCGAAATGCTCTGGATGAGGATCCAACCTTTGTCCCGGCGATGAACAATCTTGGCGTGGTCTTGATGGAGCGCGGCAAGATCGGCGAGGCGCGGGTCGTGTTTCAGCAGGCATTCGCACAGGACAGTGGCCAAACAGACTCGATCCGCGAAAATCTCAAGCTGGCTATCGCCTCAACCGAGGCGAGTGTGTATGATCCTACAGAAGAAAAAGGTGAGTTCCGCCTCGTGCGGCGTGACAAGGGCAGTTATGTTCTTCTGACGCAGCTTTAAGGACAGGGCTCCGGGCAGTTTCGAAAAAAAAGGACGCTGAAGATGCGCCAAACTGGTTTTGTCATCCTGTGCCTTGGCGGCATGGTTTTCCTGTCAGCATGTCAGAAAGACTCGGAAGCGCAGGTTGAGCGCGCGCTGAAAGATGTGAACGTCATCGACGAATCCAACCTGAACGACGTGATGCTGACCGTCGCCGACCCAAATGAGGCGGTCGCTTACTTCACCTCAGCCCTGCAGCAAAGCCCCGGCAGGATTGATCTGATGCGCGGCTTGGCCAAATCCCTGACCCGAGCACAAAAACCGACCGAGGCCGCGGTACTGTGGCGCCAGGTGGCCGGCAATGCAAAGGGGACGGCGGAAGATCGCGTGATGCTGGCCGATGCGCTGATCCGGTCGAACCAGTGGGACGTGGCCAAGGCCGAACTGAACCTGATCCCGCCGACGCATGAAACCTTTGACCGCTACCGGCTTGAGGCGATGGTTGCCGATTCCGACAAGAATTGGAAAAAGGCGGACAGCTTCTATGAGATTGCCGCGGGGCTGACCACCAAGCCTGCCAGTGTGTTGAATAACTGGGGTTATTCCAAATTGACGCGGGGCGAGCATCAGGCAGCCGAAAGGCTGTTTACCGAGGCTTTAACCTACGATCCATCGATGTTCACGGCGAAGAACAATCTGGTCCTCGCCCGCGCTGCCCAGCGCAAATATGATCTGCCGGTGGTCCGGATGACCCAGACTGAACGTGCCGAACTCCTGTACTCCATGGCGCTTGCCGCGATCAAGCAGGGCGATGTGACTGTGGGCAAGGGTCTGTTGCAACAGGCGGTCGACACCCACCCGCAACATTTCGAGGCCGCCTCACGCAGCCTTGAAGCAATCGATGCTAACGTGCAACTTTGATGATCACCTCGACCGGCGCGCTGATTCTTCTGGTTGCCGTGCTCCCCATCGCGATCTGGGCGGCAATCAGTGACCTGAAGCGGATGAAGATCCCGAACAATGCAGTGCTGGCGCTTGCCGCGGTCTGGCCTCTGATCGGCTGGTTGGCGGTAGCCAGCTGGACGGCCTGGTTTTGGGGCTTTGCGCTGATGGCAATCGTACTGATTGCAGGCTATCTGCTGTATGCAACTGGCACCTTTGGCGCAGGCGATGCCAAGTACGCTGCTGCCATGGCGCCCGTTTTTGTTGGCGCAAATATTGTCTGGCTTCTTTTGCTGATTGCCGGTTGCCTGATCGGTGCGCTGATCACCCACAGGGTGATGCGGGGGATTCCGGCCGTCCGTGCCCTTACACCGGACTGGAAAAGCTGGACCGAGCGGCGATATTTTCCACTGGGGTTTGCATTGTCTGGCATTGTGGTCTTCTATCTTGTTGCCGCCATCTGGCCGCAAGTCTGACACAAGTCGCACTTACGCTGCAAATCAACGCAGTATGCTGCCATTGTCCACGGAGCTGATCGAATGAACGCTGAAGCCCCGGTGTCGAACGTCACGCCACCTTCGTCGCCCCGCAGTCTGGCCGACACCGGCCTGTCCACCATCATGATGCGGGATATCCTGCTGAAATCGATGTTCCGTACCAACCAGGACCAGGTTTCGGTATTGTCGAAGGTGATCTGCCTTCCGGTGCCGCTGACCCAGGAACTGGTCGACCTTGCGAGGACGCAAAAGCTGGTGACAGCCACCGGCACGATGCACGCCGGCGCCGGCAACGAAATGGGCTACGAGCTGACGGACGCCGGCAAGTCCCGCGCGCTGGATGCACTATCGCAGTCGGAGTATTATGGCGCGTTGCCGGTGCCGCTGGACCAGTACTCGGTGCAGATCAAGCGCCAGTCGGTACGCGATATCCGGCTGAACAAGGACCAATTGATGTCTGGTATGGGTCATCTGATCCTGCCGCCCGACCTGATCGACAACCTCGGCCCCGCAGTGACGTCGGGCAGGTCGATCCTGCTATACGGCCCGCCCGGAAACGGGAAATCGTCGATCAGCCACGGCATTCGTGCAGCATTGGGCGACAAGGTCTATGTCCCTCGCGCCATTGAATATTCCGGCCAGATCATCAGCGTCTACGACCCCATCGTCCATTCTGCTGCCGAGGCGAACGTGGACGACCCGAACAGCTTGCGCCGCACCTCGAACAAGTATGACAACCGCTATGTCTACTGCGAACGCCCCTCGGTGATCACGGGCGGTGAATTGTCGCTTGAAATGCTTGACCTGAACTACAATCCCACAGCGCGCACCTATCAGGCGCCGCTCCAGTTGAAGGCAACCGGCGGGATCTTCATCATTGACGACCTTGGCCGTCAGGCCGAACCGCCGCAGAAGATCGTCAACCGCTGGATCGTGCCGCTGGAAGAAAGCCGCGATATCCTGGCCCTGCAATCGGGTGAAAAGTTCACTGTGCCCTTCGATACGTTGGTGATCTTTTCCACCAACTTCCACCCGAACCAGATCTTCGACGGCGCTGCCCTGCGACGGATCTTTTTCAAGATCAAGATAGACGGACCCAGCCAGGAAAACTTCCTGAAGATCTTCGCGATGGTCGCGCGGAAGAAGAAGATGCCGCTGGACGAAACTGCGCTTATGCACCTCATGAAGGTCAAATTTCCCACGATCGAGAACAACTATGCCAACTATCAGCCGGTCTTCCTGATCGACCAGATTATCTCGGTCTGCGAATTCGAGAATATCCCGTATCAGATGACCCCGGAACTGATTGACCGCGCCTGGAGCAACATGTTCGTGCGCCAGGAAGACATTGCGCACTGAGGCGAGGTCGCCAGGCTTTTGAAGCAAGGGATTTGACAAGGTTCTTGCTCATGAATTCTGGGCGTCACGCAAAGATCGTGACGCCCTTTTCCGTCACGACCGCGTCCAGCCGCTGATCAGTTGCATCAATCGGCACAACTGCCACCTCTTGCGCAGAGAAGGCAAATCCCACTGCCAGCACCGGCCCTTTGGCGCGCAGGCCTTCCAGCGTGCGGTCATAGAACCCGCCGCCATAACCCAGCCGAAAGCCCCGCGCATCGAAAGCAAGAAGTGGCACAATCAGCACCTCTGGTACGACCCAAGCCCCTTCTTCCGGGATCAGGGCCTTGAAGGAACCCTCTACCATCTTCACGCCGGGTGACCATTCTCGAAACCGCAAGGCTTGCCCTTTCCCGATGATAACCGGCACACCAGCAAGGCCTTGATGAGCAGCCATAGCAGGCAAAGGATCAATCTCCGTGCGCATCGGGATGTAGCCTGACAGCACCCTACCCCGCTGCCCCGCGAGGAAATCCGCAAGGATCTCGGCCGCTTGTCCCTGACCTGTTGCAAAGGCCTCAGCCCGGCGGGCAAAGGACGCAGATCGAGCCAAAGCCTTGATATCGCTCATACCAGGACCGCCGCAGCCAGCCCGAGGAACACGAAGAACCCCACCACATCCGTTACGGTGGTGACAAAGGTGCCCGAGGCAAGGGCCGGGTCTACCCCCGCCCTTTCCATCATCACCGGCACCAAGATCCCGGCCAATCCAGCCACAACCAGATTGACCACCATGGCCGCCGCAATCACCAGCCCAAGCGTCTGATTGCCGAACCAGGCCCAGCTGACCAACCCCATCACCACCGCAAAGAACAGCCCGTTGATCAACCCCACCGCCGTCTCCCGCCAGATGACCCGGCCCATGTTTGCCGCTGTCAGGTCGCGTGTCGCCAGCGCCCGCACAGCCACGGTAAGGCTTTGGGTTCCGGCGTTCCCACCCATGGACGCCACAATGGGCATCAAAACCGCCAGCGCCACGAGCTGAGCAATTGCCGCCTCGAACTGGGCGATCACCATGCTTGCAAGGATCGCCGTCACCAGATTGACAAACAGCCATGGCATCCGCTGCCGAGCCGTTTCCAGCACCCGGTCGGCGATGGAGCTTTCGTCGCCTACCCCGGCCAGACGCAGCATGTCTTCCTGATGCTCTTCGTCCAGCACGTTCATTGCATCGTCGATTGTGATGACCCCCACCAGCCGCCCGCCCGCGTCCACCACCGGGCAGGAAATCAGGTGATACTGGTTGAAGATATAGGCGACATCGGCCTCTGGGTCCGTCGCCTCAATGGTGCGGAAACTATCCTCGACAATGTCGCGAAGCAGCACATCTCGGCCCGAAGACAGGATTCGCCCCAAGGTGGCATACCCCACTGGCTGCATTCGCGGATCGACCAGGATGACGTGGTAGAACTGGTCTGGCAGTTGTTCTGACCTCCGCAGGAAATCAATGGCTTCACCCACGGACCAATGGTCTGGCGCCACCACCGTTTCGCGCTGCATCAGGCGGCCTGCGGAATACTCCGGATAGGACATCGCCTGTTCAACTGCCGCCCGGTCGACGTCTTCCAGGGCGTCAAGGATCAAGCCCTGCTGGGTTGGATCAAGGTCTTCCAGGATGTCGACCACGTCATCGGAATCAAGGTCGCGCACCGCGTCAGCCAGCACCCCGGGCGGCAGGCTTTCGATCACTTCCTCACGGATCGAGTCCGAGATTTCCGACAGGATTTCCCCGTCAATCTCGTGCGACCACAGCGCAAGAAGCGCCCGCCGGTCCGCCCCGCCGATCTGTTCCAGAAGGTCTGCGATATCGGCCGCGTGCAATGGTTCCAGCAGCGCATCAAGGACCGCGCGATCTTCGGCCTCGACAGCCTCAAGCACCGCGTCGATCCGGCTCTGGTCCAGCGTTTCGTCGTCCGGGTCTGCCATATGGTCTGCCATTCTGCCCCCCGGAACAATGAAATTGATTTCCAGGACCTTAGCGAAAGCTGTTTCAAGGAAACAGGGGGTGAAAGGCAAATTTACCCAAACGCATAAACGCCGTAGGGTGCCCGAGGCAGGAACAGGGGCAATGCAATGGCCGATCTTCTTCTGGGGCAGGTGATCCGCTTCGGCGGCGACCCGTTCGAAAGCCTTGCGGCCGCAGAACCCCTGACTCATGGCGGCGTCCTGGTCGATCAGGGCCGGATAGTAGCGGTTGGCGAGGCCCTCACCCTGCGCGCTCAGGCCCCCGCCGCACGCGTGCATGACCATGGCCGCGCGCTGATCTCGGCCGGGTTTGTCGATGCCCATGTGCATTACCCGCAGACCGCAATCATCGCGTCCTGGGGCAAGCGGCTGATCGACTGGCTGAACACCTACACCTTCCCCGAAGAAATGCGCTTTTCCGACCGCGCCTATGCCGATGATATCGCCGGGCGCTATCTGGATATTGTGCTGGCGCGGGGCACGACGACCGTCTGCTCCTACGCCACGATTCACCCTGAAAGTGTGGATGCCATCTTCAGCGCCGCGCAATCGCGTGGCATGCGTGTCTTTGCCGGCAAGACCTGCATGGACCGTAACGCCCCTGAATGCCTGCGCGATACCGCGCAATCAGCCTATGACGACAGCAAGCGTCTGCTGGAGGCATGGCACGGGGTGGACCGGCTGTCCTATGTCATCACTCCCCGCTTTTCGCCGACCTCCTCGCCCGAACAGCTTGCCGCCCTCGGGGCGCTCTGGCGCGAATACCCGGACTGTCTGATGCAGACGCACCTGTCCGAACAGATTGACGAAATCGGCTGGGTAAAGGGCCTTTTCCCCCAATCCCGCGACTATCTTGACACCTACGAGGCACAGGGCCTGTTGGGCGAAGGCGCAGTTTATGGCCATGCCATCCATCTGACCGAGCGAGAAAAGGCCCGGCTGATCGAGGCCGGGGCCAGCCTTGTGCACTGCCCGACATCGAACACTTTTATCGGCTCCGGCCTTTTCGACATGGACCTTGCACGGTCGCTCAGGGTTGGACTGGCCACGGATACCGGCGGTGGATCTTCGTTTTCGATGCTGCGAACCATGGCTGCGGCCTACGAGGTGGCGCAACTGCGCGGCCAGTCGCTGCATCCGGCACAACTTTGGTGGCTGGCGACCCAAGGCTCGGCCCGGGCTTTGCAATCCGAGGGCAAGATCGGCAACATCGCTGTTGGGATGGAGGCTGATCTGGTGGTGATCGACCTTGCCTCGACCTCTGCCATCGAACAGGCTGCAGTCCGGGCGGATGACCTTTGGCAGGCGCTGTTCCCGACGATCATGATGGGCGACGACCGCGCCGTAAAAGAGGTTTGGCTGGCCGGCAAAAAGGTTTCGGGGCCTGGACTTGCCTGACGGGTGTTACTCTGCCAGTTCCCACCCGTCGGGATAGAAATCATGCTTCAGTGCAATCGACGTGGCGATCCGTTCGTGCTTCCAGATCTCTTCGGCCGTCACCGGGATTGGCCCGATCGAGGCAATCAGCGTCTCACCGTCCTTTGCCCGGCGAGTCTCAAACCCTTCCAGGCGCAGGGCACGTTCCAGCGCAGGCCATGAGGCATCCAGTTCCTCGATGAAGAACAGATACTCTACCACGGCGGTTTTCGGCAGGCTGACGCCCTTGGACTGGCGAAAGGTGTCAAAGGTCTCGCGACGCTGGGCTTCAAAATTATGGTCCATCGGGGTCTCCTCGCCGACGCTTCTATTGCAAGCCCCGCTGCCCTGCTAGGCCCCGGTGCAGAAGCCCGGTCGAAGGCCGCGCTTCACGTCCAGTCACTGGCGTTCAGCGCGTCGAACCCCGCAGGCTCCAGTTGCCGATCCTGACCGTTGTCGATGCTGACCATGTTCCAAAGGTCCACGTCGCATTCATAAGTTTCGGGCCCGCCTTCGGGATTGTTGAGCGTCGCCCGATGGTAGTAGCCGACGACCGTATACTGGTTGTCGATGAACTGGATCTGCACCATAACGGCTTTGCGGCAATGGCCCGCACCCCGACCCACCGCAGGGTGTTTTTTCAACGAGCCAATCAGCCGTTCAGCAACGCCATCGCTTCGGCGTGCAGTTCTTTGCTTGCAGCCGCAATGACCTGGCCACCATCGTGCGCCGGGCGGCCCTGCCAGTTGGTCACGATTCCGCCCGCAGCCTCGATCACCGCTATGGGGGCTTGCACGTCATAGGCCTGAAGGCCCGCCTCTATGACGAGGTCGATCTGGCCGGCAGCAATAAGCGCATAAGCGTAGCAATCGGTGCCGTAGCGGACCAGTTTGGCCTTGGATGCCACGCGGAGGAAAGCGGTGCTTTCGTTGGGGGTGCCGATCTCGGGAAAGGTGGTGAACAGGATCGCTTGTGACAAGGGCCTCGGGCTGCGGACGGCCAGCGGACCCTCGCCAAGGGGGCCCTTCATCTGCGCGCGGCCAAGTCCGCCCTCGAATCGTTCGCCGATATAGGGTTGGTCGATGATCCCGTATAGCGGGCCGTGATCGTCACGGACCGAGATCAGAACCCCCCAGGTCGGCGCGCCGGAGAGATACCCACGTGTGCCGTCGATCGGGTCCAGCACCCATGTTAGACCCGAAGTGCCGGACGTCGACCCAAATTCTTCGCCCAAGATACCATCATCGGGACGACGCCGGGCCAAGACTGCGCGCATTCGTTCTTCGGACAGCCGATCTGCGGCGGTCACCGGATCGAACCGGTCTGCATCCTTGGTATCTGCCGCAAGATCCCGGCTGCGAAAATAGGACAATGTGGCGACACGCGCCACATCCGCCAGTTCATGCGCGGTCGCGACCAGGTCGGCCGCCAGCGCTGTGGTTACCCGCATGCCTACCCCTTTGGCCAGCCCAAGCCGGATGGCTTGCCCTGCGGGCGCTAAAGCCTCGCAGGGGCAAGGTCAAGATCAGGCGGCTTCCGACAGAACCCGGGCCAGGTCGAACAGGCGGCGACGCTGGGCTTCCGGGATCGCGTAATAGGACCGCACCAGCTCCAGTGCCTCCTTGTCGGCCATCATGTCGCCTTGGGCCTGGGTGGTTGCGGCCTGACCGTCGGCCAGACCCTCGAAGAAGAACGAGATGGTCACGCCAAGCGCATCCGCAACGTCCCAAAGACGCGAGGCGCTGACCCGGTTCATGCCGGTTTCGTATTTCTGGATCTGCTGAAACTTGATTCCGACTTTGTCAGCAAGTTGCTGCTGCGTCATGCCGACCATCCAGCGGCGATGACGAATGCGTTTGCCGACATGAGCGTCAACGGGATGCTTCATTCTTAACTCCAACTACAGTGTTATTTCCCCTAAATTTTTATAAGCAATTTTCGTGCCAGAACTGCTGAGTTCAGCCAGGGTCAGCAAATAATCTTGCCCCCAGCGAAAACCTGTCCTTTTGGATAGGGCAATTATACAGTTGCGCAATCCTTTTTGGGATTGTTCGGGTTGACACCCTTTGCGCTCCTTGACCTCGGAGAACTCGCCTTATGCGAGAATTTCATTATGAGTTGCAAAATGCGATTAATGGTAAGAAAATTGCTTTTTGCAATGCAACCAGAGCCTGACGGTTCGACCACTGTGCACAGAATGGAAAACATTGTAGCTGATATGTTGCAGGAACCTAAAGCTGGTGGAGCGGGCCATGCACGTCTGGGAAATTGCAGGGCTTCGCGCCGAGCCCCGCCTGGCCGGAAGGGATGTCCCACTCCCCGCGCAAGGCGAAGCACTGGTCCGGGTGGCGGCAGTCGGGCTGAACTTTGCCGATCTGCTGATGATCGAAGGCAAGTATCAAGTGCGCCCGCCCCTGCCCTTCGTGCCCGGAATGGAGTTTTCCGGTGTTGTCGAGGCGCTGGGGCCGGGAACCACGGGACCCCCACCCGGAACACGCGTTCTGGGCATCTGTGGGACCGGCGGACTGGCCGAAAGGCTGTGCATCGCTGCGGACCGAATTGCGCCACTGCCCGATGCAATGGGCTTTGACGAAGCAGCGGGGTTTCCCATCGCTTATGGCACCTCGCATCTGGCGTTGACGCTCCGGGCGCGGCTGCAACCGGGAGAAACGTTGCTTGTCACCGGGGCGGCGGGCGGCGTAGGCCTGACTGCGGTGGAGATCGGCAAGCGGCTGGGGGCGCGCGTCATCGCCTCGGCCCGGGGGGCGGAACGGTTGGGGGTCGCAAAGGCTGCCGGGGCGGATGTCCTGGTCGACAGCGATGCGCCGGACCTGAGAGATGCGCTGCGCGCCCTGGGCGGGGTGGACGTGGTGTATGATGCGGTGGGCGGCCCGGCTTTTGATGCGGCCTTGCGCGCCTGCAAGCCGGATGGGCGGCTTCTGGCCATCGGGTTTGCCTCGGGTCAGGTGCCGCAGGTCCCGGCAAACCTGCTACTGGTGAAGAACCTGACCGTTTCAGGCTTTTGGTATGGTGGCTATCAGGAGCATGCGCCCAAAACAGTGGCCGACGGCATGGCCGAGCTTCTGCGCTGGCGGGCGACGGGCACGCTGCACCCGCACATCGGCCATGTCCTGCCGTTCGCGGACTTTCCCGAAGGCCTTGCGTTGCTGCGCGATCGCAAGGCAACCGGCAAGGTGGTGATCCGGGTGAATCAACAGCCGTAAGCGCAGCGCAACCCGTCCATCAGCATCTCGACCGCCTCATCCGAGCGGCGGGCAGCGCGGTACAGCGCAAGCTTCATATCGCCCAACGGGAGCAGATGGTTGTCGCCGGAAAAGTGCCCTTGGCGAAGTCATCCTTCATCAGAACGGTGAAGGATGACACCCGATTGATCCTCAGGCAGGGGTAGGCGCCCGCCATCCGCTTCAAGATACCGGGGATCGCGGGGCAGGCGGTGGTGCGTCATGCCTGCCCGCGCCATATCCAGACGCCGCCCGAACCACCGTTTCAGCCTGCTTTCTGCGTATCTTCGGCGGCTTGTTGACAACTCCCGGTCGCGCCAACAGCTGAGCCGGCTGGACGACCACTTGTTGCGCGACATCGGCCTGACTCGCGAAGATGGGGATGCCGAAGCCAGCCGCCCGGTCCGGACGTGTCGCAACACTGGCGTAGCTGACGAAACTCGACAAATCCACTGACGAAACCGGGCCAAGATGCTTGAAATCATGGGGCACAATGCCGATATTCAACGCACGAGGTCGCGCCGGTTCCCCCGGCGTTGCCCTTAGGGACAACATCGGAGGCTTCAATGGCTCAATATGAAACGATCCGCAGCGCAGGCATTGGTGCCCGCGCGCAGATCGACGAAGGGCTTCGCGCCCATATGAACAAGGTCTACGGGCTTATGTCCGTGGCCATGCTGGTGACGGCAGGAGTCGCATGGGGCGTCGGCACGTCAGACCTGCTGAACTTCCTGCGTACGCCCGAAGGCGGGATGACGATCTTTGGCTGGGTGATCATGTTCGCCCCGCTGGCGATGATTTTCGCCTTTGGCGCAATGATCAACAAGCTATCGGCGGCTGGCGCACAGCTGTTCTTCTACACGTTCGCGGCAGTGATGGGTCTGTCGCTGGCCTGGATTTTCAAGGTCTTTACCGGCGTGTCTATCGCGCAGACCTTCCTGATCACCTCGATCGCTTTCGCGGGTCTGTCGCTGTACGGCTACGTCACCAAGCGTGACCTTAGTGGTATGGGTACCTTCCTTATGATGGGCCTGATCGGCCTGATCGTTGCCATGGTGGTGAACATCTTCCTCGCCTCCTCTGCGCTGACGTTTGCAATCTCGGTAATCGGCCTGCTGATCTTCGCCGGCCTGACTGCGTATGATACGCAGCGGATCAAAGCGGACTATATCGCCCACGCCGAAGCGATGGATAAGGAATGGCTGGCCAAGTCCGCGATCATGGGGGCGCTGAACCTGTACCTCGACTTCATCAACATGTTCATGTTCCTGCTGCAATTCATGGGCAATCGCGAATAAGCCAGCAACCAGAACGCGAAAGGGCCGGTCAAAAGACCGGCCCTTTTCATTTCGCCACCCCTTTTCAGACTTTAGTTCTTTTCAGACTCGGGCCGCTTGGGGCGCCCAGCGTTTCCTGAAGGCGCTCACCTCTCCGGGTAGCCTTAGATGCAGAACCGTAACACCTTGGGGGACTGCGGACATCTGCCGCAATTGATCGTTCCGCATGGAGTCATGATCAAGCAGAACATGCCCCCACAGCCGAATCCGGCTGACACGCCTGCCGCGTGCGGGCACCGCGGCTTGGCCGGGTCGGGTTGCAGCCCGTGCCAGACGCATCCGGTGCCAGACCCGGAAACAACGCCGCAGCAGATCAACGTCAAGCCAGATCAGGGTGTCGCAAGCCGCAAGCCGTGCGGGGTAGGTCTGCGCATAGCTGCCTTCAAGAATATAGGCATCCTCGGCCAGTACCTGCTGGATCTCGGCCTGAACCTGCGCAACGGGGCGCGGAGAGCCGTCTGCATGCCAGAAAATCTCGTCAAGGTGGTAGACCGGCAGGCCAATTGCGCTGCCCATGCTCTTGGCAAGCGTAGTCTTGCCAGCACCGGGGCTACCGATGATCATCACGCGCTGCATGCAAGACTTCCAACAAAGAAAGGCCGCTCCTTGCGGTGCGGCCCTGGATCGTAGCATCGCTAACTAGAACGGCAAGACGTTACTTGATCTTGCCTTCCTTGTATTCCACATGCTCCCGCTTGACGGGATCATACTTCTTGACGACCATCTTTTCGGTCATCGTGCGGGCGTTCTTCTTGGTCACATAGAAGTGGCCGGTCCCCGCGGTGGAGTTCAGGCGGATCTTGATGGTGGCCGGCTTCGCCATGGTCGCTTCTCCTGCATCGGGAAACCTGAGGGCACCCGGTGAAATCCTTGAAGCCTGCCTTTTAGCCACGGGCCGGGCAGAGTCAACAGCCAAACCGGCAGGCATTGATCAAATCGGCGGATCAGATCGGGCGCGCGAAGACGCGCGCACGCCCTCTTCTCGCCTTTTGCGCGCCAAGAGGCGCGCAACCGGCTCGGGTGGGCCTTTGGTGGGTTACTTGACGAAGAGAAATGCGCGGAGAGCCTATAAGCCGGATTTTGTCCAAGAGGTTGCCCCCTCTGGATGACCATTCCTCTGCCAACCGTGTTACCACGGCGGTCAAGCTGCCAACCCGGGCCTCTCGGGCGTTGGCGTCCCTGCGACGGTATCCTTGGCCTTGCGGCTTTGGACCAGCCCCGCGCGAGGCCCCTATTTGGCATTGCTCCGGGTGGGGCTTGCCGTGCCGGTCCTGTTACCAGTCCCGCGGTGGGCTTTTACCCCGCCGTTTCACCATCACCACGATGTGCCGAAGGCGAACCTTGCGGGTCGTGGCAGTCTCTTCTCTGTGGCGCTTTCCCTGGGGTTACCCCCGCCGGGCGTTACCCGGCACCCTTGCCAACGGGAGTCCGGACTTTCCTCGAAGGTTGCCCCCCGCGGTCATCCAGCCCTCCGCACGAGGCCGCAATTATGCGTGGACGGCCCTGCCGTCAACAGGAAAGCGGTTGGCGAGGTCGGCGGCAAGCGAGCGGTCGGTATCGTCCAGTGGGCCGCGCGCCCAAGGTCGAAAGCGAAGGCGGAAGGCGGCAAGAAGGATTGCAGGCGGCAGATCGGGATAGCCAAACTGGTGAAGATCAGCGCCGAAATCGCCGGGCTCCGACGGTTCGGGCCAAACTGACAATTCATCCAGCGCCAGCCTGCGCCAGTCAAAGCGTGGCCCGGGATCAGCCTTGCGGCCAGGGGCCATGTCGCTGTGGCCGATCACCGCCTGCGGCGGCAGGGCGTGGCGGTCAAGGATGCCGCGCAGCAACGCTGTCAGCGCCACCATCTGCGGCGCGGCAAAGGGCCGGTCCCCGGGGTTGGCCAGTTCGATCCCTACCGAGCGCGAGTTCACATCCCCCCGCCCGCCCCACACCCCTGCCCCGGCATGCCAGGCACGGTCAGCTTCGGCCACAAGCGAGAGGACGGACCCGTCCAAATCAATCAGATAGTGCGCCGAAACCTCGGCGGTGCAGTCGCGCAAACGCGTCAGTGCCTCGGCACAGCTTTGCATGGCGGTGTAGTGCAGGACCACAAGTTCCGTCCGCTGTCCGCCGCGCCGGTCGCCAAAGTTGGGCGACGGGTGGGTCAGAGTCACTGCAGCGCGGTGCGGAACGGGCGCGGATCCCACGAGCAGGCGAAACCGTCCCCATCGGGGTCGACGCCCATACGGTCCCGGTCTGGCCCGCCCTTGGCCAGAAAGTCCTGTTGCGCCTGATCGGACGAGGCGTATTTGCCACAGGCCGTGTTCGGGTCACGCATCGACAAGCCGCCGCGCTTGTACAACTGCACGCCGGGCGCATGGTTGGTGGCCAGCGCGAATTCGACGATGTTCGGCCCAGTATCGCCGGGACGCTGCGGCAGATCCTGCGGCTGGACGATTACATAGTCCGACCGATTGCGTTCGATCCTTGCGGCGTCACTTTCAATCGATTCGCGTGAGGCGACTGCGTCAAAGTCCTGCTCATCCGAGATGCCGGCCTGACCCGCAACCTCGCCCGATTCCTCGCGGATACCGGCAGGGGCCCCGCCGCGTGGCCGGACAGAAGTGTTTGCCGCAGGAGGCAGTGAGGACACACTCGTAGGTGGAACCACACCTTCGGCGCGGTCGATGGCAGCGGCAGCCGCCGCCGGATCGAAGGCCCCACCCGGTGGCGGCAAGACCACAGGGCCGCTCGAAACCGGACCCGGCTGCGCGCCACGGATATAGCTGTTGTAATCCTGAAAACCGACACCCACGCCATTAACAGGGGCGGTCGGCGTGCAGGCGGCCAAAGCAAGGGCTGCAAGGGCCGCACCGGTGGCGGGGCCGAAGGGAAAACGGATCATTGCTGCCTCGAAAGGTGATTTTGAGGCCCATTACCACCATTTTTCCGCTTTGGCCACAAAGCCCGCACGCGATTCCAAAACATGCGCGTGATTGAGCAAGCCTGCCTCATCCCAGGGCTGCCCGATCAGTTGCAGACCAAGCGGCAGGCCCTGCGCATCCAGCCCCACCGGAACCGCGATGCCGGGCAAGCCTGCCAGGTTCACCGTCACAGTGAAAACGTCGTTCAGGTACATCCGGATCGGGTCGGCATCGGACATTTCGCCCAGGCCGAAGGCGGCGCTGGGGGTGGCAGGGGTGAGGATCGCGTCAATCCCCTCGGCAAAAACCGTGTCAAAGTCGCGCTTGATCAACGCCCGCACCTTTCGCGCCCGGTTGTAATAGGCGTCATAGAACCCCGCCGACAGAACATAGGTGCCAACCATGATCCGGCGCTGCACTTCGTGACCGAAGCCCTCGGCCCGGGTCTTTTCGTACATCTCTGTGATGCCATCCCCGGCCGCCAGCTTGGCCCTGTGCCCATAGCGCACCCCGTCATACCGGGCGAGGTTTGAAGACGCTTCGGCCGGGGCGATGACGTAATAGGCAGGCAGCGCATATTTCGTGTGCGGCAGGCTGATGTCGCGGACCGTTGCGCCCGCGTCCTTCAGCATCGCAATGCCCTGCTGCCACAAGGTCTCGATCTCAGCGGGCATGCCGTCCATCCGGTATTCGCGGGGTATGCCGATCACCTTGCCGCGGATGTCGCCAGTCAACGCCGCTTCGAAATCCGGCACCGGAATGTCGGCGCTGGTCGAATCCTTTGGGTCATGCCCGCACATCGCGCCCAGCATGATCGCCGAATCGCGCACGGTCTTGGTCATCGGCCCCGCCTGATCGAGGCTGGAGGCGAACGCCACGATCCCCCAGCGGCTGACACGGCCATAGGTTGGCTTGATCCCGACGATGCCGGTAAAGGCAGCGGGCTGGCGGATTGACCCGCCGGTGTCGGTGCCGGTCGCCGCCAGACACAGGTCCGCCGCTACGGCCGAAGCCGACCCGCCCGATGACCCGCCCGGCGTAAGTTGCACGTCCGACCCCTGCCGCCGCCACGGGTTCACCGCATTGCCGTAGCAACTGGTCTCGTTCGACGAGCCCATGGCGAATTCGTCCATGTTGAGCTTGCCCAGCATGACCGCGCCCGCAGCGAAAAGCTTTGCCGTGACCGTCGACTCATACTCCGGCGTGAACCCCTTGAGGATGTTTGACGCGGCCTGGCTTGGCACCCCCATGGTGCAAAAAAGGTCCTTGATACCAAGCGGTATTCCGCACATCGCCGGGGCCTCGCCCGAACCCAACCGAACGTCCGCTGACCGCGCCTGCTCCAGCGCAAGCTCGGGGGTCTTGTGCACAAAGGCGTTCAGACCGTCACCCGCGTCAATCGCCGTCAGGCAGGACATCGTCAGATCGACCGCCGAAATCTCGCCCTTGCGCAGGGCATCCCTCGCGGCGGCGATAGTCCACTTGTTCGCGCTCATTCGACCACCTTCGGCACAGCAAAGAACCCTTCCCGCGCGTCGGGCGCGTTCTTCAGCACCTGAGCCTGGATATCCCCGTCCGTCACAACATCCGCCCGCTGCCTGAGTCGCATGGGCGTGACCGACGTCATCGGCTCCACCCCGGCCACGTCGACCTCGTTCAGCTGTTCCATGAAGCCAATGATGCCGGATAGTTTGTCCGCCAATGCGGAGAGGTCACCCTCTTCCACCCGGATGCGCGCCAGCTTTGCCACCTTGCGCGCAGTATCGATGTCAATGGCCATGGGGCACCTCCTGACTTTTG
>Ga0105045_10000882_pt1 | contig 23325 bp, 15 predicted proteins | sample MAT02_FD_78089 | JGI IMG/M metagenome (GOLD analysis project Ga0105045, IMG submission 78089) | Freshwater microbial communities from Lake Fryxell liftoff mats and glacier meltwater in Antarctica - MAT-02 (megahit assembly) | ecosystem: Environmental > Aquatic > Freshwater > Ice > Liftoff... | reverse complement strand
TCTCCACGCAGTGGGGATAAGGGGGCTGGGGGGATAGGGGTGCTTTAAGCTGATAATTGACTTGAAAATGCTTATCCATTGAAATTTGAAAATCATTTGAATTCAAAATAGTTGTTCCATAATACGGCTACGTTAAGGTATTTAGCCCCACCCCTAAGTCCCCTCCCCATTGCATGGAGAGGGGACTTTTTACCCCCGATGGTGGTTTTCTCCCCTTTCTCCACGCAGTGGGGATAAGGGGCAGGGGGATAGGGGCTGTTTTTAAGGTGCTATTGCCCTATATGCCTATGGACAGATGATTTATTCTTCAAATTTTCTTAGCATAAATCCCAATGGTCTACCACCGACTAAGTGCATGTGTAAGTGAAAAACTTCTTGCCCACCGTCTTCTTTACAATTCACAATGAGCCGATAGCCACTTTCACTAATACCCAAATCGCGTGCTACCTTTTTGGCAGTGATAAATAATCGTCCTAAAACAAACGCATCTTCATCCTCTACATCATCTACAGTGGGTATTTCTTTGTTTGGAACAATTAAAATGTGGACAGGCGCTCGCTTGCTAATATCCTTAAATGCGGTTACATGCTCATCTTGATATACAATGTCGGCGGGGATTTCTTTGGCGATAATCTTAGAAAAAATCGTAGGCATAGTGGTTTACTCCTCATCAAATGAAGCCAATCTTATCTAGTATAACAGTTCATCCCCCATCATCATGAGAAACTTGCATAAACTTATAAAAAAAGAGGCGTAAATTACCAAATTGCTGTATCTTTAATGAGTGTAATGTGACATGAATTGATGAAAAACTAGGAGTTCTGATATGTCTGATGAACCAGCACATATCCTTGTGGTGGATGACAACGAAATGAACCGTGATATGCTTTCTCGGCGGTTGCAAAAATTGAACTACAATGTCGAGATGGCAGAAAATGGTGAGCGATGCCTAGAGATGATGCGTGCCTTTCGGTACGACTTGGTCATGCTCGATATTATGATGCCAAAAATGAACGGCTATGAGGTTTTAGAGACGGCAAAAGCCGATTCTGCCCTGCGCCAAGTCCCGATTATTATGATTTCTGCGGTGGATGACCTCGACAGTGTGGTGCGGTGTATTGAATTGGGCGCAGAAGATTATTTGTTTAAGCCCTTCAACCCTGTACTGCTCAAAGCGCGTGTGAGCGCTACTTTGGATAAATATCGGCGTTTTGGCAATGTGGTGTCGAGTGATAGCCTTGTTTATTCGATTATTGCCGATGCCGAATCGCTCCTCAATGGGGCGGCTGGAACGGTAAACGACTCGCAAAAGGCAGTTTTGCAACGAATTATAGACAATGCCAAATCCTTATAATGACTTGTTAGAGGAATTTATTGTATGGAAAATCCCACTGTCGCTATCAATACGGTTTGGTTATTATTTGCCGCCTGTCTCGTTTTTTTGATGCAGGCTGGTTTTTTATGCCTTGAAGCAGGACTCACCCGCAAAAAAAATAATATCAATGTCGCCATCAAGAACCTTGCCGATTTTGGCGTGAGTACGCTCTGCTTTTGGCTGGTTGGTTATGGTTTGATGTTTGGTTTGTCTGGCAACAATGTGTTTGGGACAAGCGAGTTTGGCATAGACATCGGCAGTCAGCCTCCAGAAACTATCGCCTTCTTCTTTTTTCAGGTGATGTTTTGTGGCACGGCTGTCACCATCCTTGCGGGTGCAATCGCAGAACGGGTGAAATTTGGCGGATATTTGTTTTTGGCATTTATTGGCGCGACCATTACCTACCCTATTTTTGGGCATTGGGTGTGGAACGGCATCAATATCGGCGAACAAGGTGGCTGGCTGGGGCAAATGGGCTTTGTAGATTTTGCAGGGTCTACAGTGGTGCATAGTGTGGGTGGCTGGATTTCATTAGCTGTATTGCTGGTGGTGGGCGCACGCACAGGCAGATTCCCTAAAGGCAAACCCGCCCAAAGAATACCGGGTTCAGATGTGCCACTGGCGACATTGGGTGTCCTCATTTTGTGGTTTGGCTGGTTTGGATTTAATGCGGGTAGCACACTGGGTATGAATGACCAAGTACCGCGTGTGGTGGTGAATACCATTATCGCCAGTTCTGCGGGATTGGTCGGTGCATTGATGATTGGCTGGTTTATCCGCAAGCGTGCCGAAATAGACCTCGTACTCAATGGTGTTTTGGCGGGTGCAGTGGCAATTACCGCCAATTGTCATGCGGTTAGCACATCATCGGCGGTGGTCATCGGCGTGATTGGCGCAATCGTCATGCTCATCATAGACGATTTGCTCATCCGCCTTAAAATTGATGATGCAGTCGGGGCTATCCCTGTGCATTTGGGCGCGGGGATTTGGGGAACGCTGGCGGTTGGCATTTTCGGCGACCCCGCCTTGCTCGGTACAGGATTATCGCAAGGCGACCAAATTGTTGCCCAATTGGTGGGTATTGTGGCGTGCTTTATATGGACATTTGGCATTAGCTTCATCATCACCCACATTGCCAACCGCATTTATCCCTTGCGTGTATCCGCAGAAGACGAACAAATCGGATTAAACGTGTCTGAACACGGCGCGACCAACGAATTGCTGGATTTATTCAATGTGATGGAAGAACAATCCAAAACAGGCAATATGAGCCTGCGCGTGCCGATTGAGCCATTTACCGAGGTGGGACAAATTGCCACCCGCTATAATTTGGTGATGGGGGCGCTTGAAGAAGCCATTCAGCGCACAGAGGCAATCGTCCGCACAGCGATGGATGGCATTGTCACCTTCTCTAAAGATGCGTTGAGTGTCTTGACGATTAATCCCGCCGCCGAAAAGATTTTTGGGTATCAGAAAAATCAATTGGCGGGGAGCGCAGTTTATCAACTGATTTCCCCACCCGATGGAATCAGCCCCGATACTTATATGAAATCGGTGCTAGATGAACTTATCCATGCCGATAATTACCGCGAGATGTATGGCAGGCGTGCCGATGGGAGTATTTTTCCGTTGGAAGTCATCGTCACCGAAGTCCATGCAGGCGATACAACCTTTTTGGCGGGGACATTCCGCGACATCACAGAACGCAGAGAAGCAGAAGAGGCGATTCGGCAGAGTGAAATCCGTTTTCGGGATTTATTTGAAAAATCCCCCGATCCCGTATTTGTCGAAGATGAACACGGCAATATTTTGGATGTCAATGAAGCGGCATGTCATTTGCATGGCATGACTAAAGCGGAACTCATTGGCAATAATGCTATGAATCTTGTCCCACCTGAAAAGCGTGATAGCCTAGAGATTAAATTTTTTGATGTGAGCGAAAATAAGAGTTATGTGCTAGAGAGCTTCTCATATACCAAAGAGGGGATAGCTATTCCTGTCGAAATTCGTGCCAATCAGATTCAGTATGGCAATGAATCTGCCACCTTACTTCATGTGCGTGATATTACCGCCCGCAAAGAATATGAGGCGGCATTGAATGATGCCAAAGAATTGGCAGAGACCGCTAACCGCGCCAAAAGTGCCTTTTTAGCCAATATGAGCCATGAACTCCGTACACCGCTTAATGCGATTATTGGCTATAGCGAGATGCTCAGTGAAGATGCAGAAGATTTTGGTTATGAGGATATTGTCCCAGACCTAAATAAGATTCAATCGGCGGGGAGTCATCTGCTGGATTTAATCAACAATATCCTCGACTTGTCCAAAATCGAGGCGGGGCGCATGGAATTGTATTTAGAAGAATTTAATGTGTCTGCCATGCTCGACAATGTGGCTTCGACGATTTCGCCATTGATGGATAAGAACAACAATCAGTTTGATTTACGCATTGATGAGTCGGTTGGTATTGCGCGTGCCGATATTACCAAAACCCGTCAAACCTTATTTAACTTGCTCAGTAATGCCGCCAAATTCACCGAAAATGGCATGATTACCCTGTTGGTAAGTGTCGAAAAACGCGATGATACCGACTTTTTGATGTTCCGTGTCAAAGATTCGGGCATCGGCATGTCACCAGACCAAGTAAAAAGTGTCTTTGCAGAATTTACCCAAGCCGATGCGTCCACCACCCGTAAATATGGTGGGACGGGCTTGGGATTGACCATCAGTAAGCGGTTCTGCCAGATGATGGGGGGCGATATTACGCTCGAAAGTGAACTCACCATCGGCACAACCTTCACCGCCTTTTTCCCTGTGATGGTGGTAGACACTACCAAACCTGCCGATGCTCAACTCGCGCCAAAAATGCCAGTGGATTCGCTCTCTGGGGCGAAAACGGGTGGATTGGTGTTGGTGATTGATGACGACCCCACCGTGCGCGACCTAATTGTGCGGTCACTTGCCAAAGAAGGATTTTCTGTGGGTGTGGCGACCAACGGGGCAGAGGGGCTTCGGATTGCCAAAGAACTCAAGCCAGATGCCATTACGCTGGATGTGATGATGCAAGGCATGGACGGCTGGAGTGTGTTGGAACAACTCAAGGCAGACCCAGACCTCATGCACATCCCTGTGGTGATGATTTCGATTGTAGATGACCGCACACGCGGGTTTGCATTGGGTGCGGCGGGATATTTGACCAAGCCGATTGACCGCCAAAAATTGGTGGACACGCTCAAATTATTCCACAAGAAAATTGCCCGTCCATTGGTATTTGGGCAAGTGTTGGTGATTGATGATGACCCCAACCAGCGCGATATGGTCATACGTACCCTCGAAAAAGAAGGGTGGGTGGTCGAAGAGGCAGAAAACGGGCTAGAGGGGCTAAAAATGCTGGATATATTTGCTCCAGACCTCATCCTGCTCGATTTGATGATGCCAGAAATGGACGGCTTCCAGTTTTTGACCGAATTGCAAAAAACGGAGGAGGGGCGTGCGATTCCTGTGGTGGTTGTCACCGCCAAAGACCTCACCAGTGAGGATTATGAGCAATTGCGCGGTGTTCAAGACATTCTGATGAAGTCGGCGTATGAACGAGACAGTTTATTGAATAAAATAAGCCAACTCATCAACGCACAAATTCAGAAATATGATGACGACATAGAAGGGTAATCGCGCACAATGGCAACGATATTGGTTGTAGAAGATAATGAAATGAATTTGGATATGCTGTCTCGGCGGTTATCTAAACGGGGACATGAGGTACTGATTGCCACCGATGGCGCTCAAGGGGTAGAGATGGCACAACGCCAAAAACCCAACCTCATTTTGATGGATATGAGTTTGCCTGTTATGGATGGTTGGCAAGCCACCCGCTTGATAAAAGCCGATTCATCCATCAAGCATATCCCTGTGATTGCCCTCACTGCACATGCTATTGCAGGGGATAGAGAAAAGTGTTTGGCGGCGGGATGTGATGAATATGAGACCAAACCGATTAAATTTCCCGAATTATTGGCAAAGATAGACCACTTCTTGGGCATTTCTGACCAATAACTATATTTGGGCAATACGTGGGAATTAATGCTATAATCATTCATATATTCATTATGATTGGTGAAATGTGATTCCCACTATGCAACAACTTGAACAAAAACCCCAACTCATTGGCAAACGCTATGAATTAGGTGAACTCGTTGGACTAGGGGGTATGGGGGCGGTATACCGCGCACATGATTTGCTCACAGGGCATCATGTGGCACTCAAACGGGTTTCTAGTGATGGCGATATTGGCAATATGAACGAAAATTTTCGCCTTGCACTCACCCAAGAATTTAAGCTGATGGCATCGTTTCATCACCCCTATATCATGGAGGTGATAGATTATGGTTTCGATGAAAGTCGTTATCCCTATTACACGATGGAACTGCTCGAAAATACGCAGACCATTCTAGAAGCCACTTATAATAAGCCACTTATTATCAAACTGACCTATCTCATGCAATTGCTCCAAGCCCTGATGTATTTGCATCGGCGCGGTGTGTTGCATCGTGACCTCAAACCTGCCAATGTTCTGGTGGTCAACAACCGTGTGCGCGTACTCGACTTTGGTCTATCTGTTATGCGTGATAGAGCAACGCCCACGCCAGAAGAAGCGGGTAATACGGCGGGGACACTCGCTTATATCTCCCCAGAGGTATTGCGAGGCGCACATGCCACTGAATCATCCGATTTATATGCAGTGGGAGTCATTGCCTACGAAATTTTTAGGGGAGAACACCCTTTTCCCCATGCAGATATTAGCCGACTGATTAACGACGTTCTCTTCAAAATTCCTGATGTATCGCAATTAGACATGAGTTATGATATTTCATCGGTGATAGAACGCCTCTTGATGAAAGACCCAGATGACCGTTTTACCAATGCGGGAGAAGCCCTCAATGCGCTAAAATACGCGCTGGATGAACCGATTGACCTCGATACTATCGCCACCCGCGATAGCTTTTTGCAGGCGGCACGGTTGGTTGGGCGCGATAAAGAATTGGGGCAACTTGCGCTGGCACTTGCCAATGCCACCGATGGCAAAGGCAGTTCATGGCTGATTAGTGGTGAGAGTGGGGTGGGTAAGTCGCGCCTGATAGATGAACTCCGCACGTTGGCGCTGGTAGATGGTGCATTGGCGATGCGCGGGCAAGCCATCAACGAGGGGCGCACACCCTATCAACTGTGGCGAAATATTTTTCGGTGGTTGGGGCTGGTGGGTGATTTGGATGTGGTGGATGCGGGTCTGATAAAATTGCTCGTCCCCGATATTGTCTCGTTGCCACCCTATCACTTAGAGGTCGCCAGTGAACTGGAGTCTACCAAAGTGCAGTCTCGCTTGCTCAATGCGCTAGAACGCATGATGAAGGCGTTGGCTGTGCCTGTGGTGATTATGCTAGAAGACTTGCATTGGGCAGGTAGCGAAAATATCAGCCTATTTGCGTCTCTTAGCCAATTGGCACAGCGTCTGCCGTTGTTGCTGATTGCTAGTTTTCGGGATGATGAACGCCCCGATTTGCCTAGTTTGTTGCCCAATAGCACCGTCCTCAAATTGAGCCGATTGAATGAATCGGATATTGCAGAACTCAGCCAAGCGATGCTCGGTGATGTGGGTACAAAACAACAAGTGATACACCTGCTTCAGCGCGAAACAGAGGGGAATGTGTTTTTCCTCATCGAAGTGGTACGCGCATTGGCAGAAGAAGCGGGTAATTTAGAAGAAATTGGTCGTTCTACACTGCCACAGAGTGTTTTTGCGGGTGGTGTGCAACGCATTATCCAACGCCGACTCAATCATATCCCCAATCACTTGCACGATACATTGGCGCTCACGGCTGTTATGGGCAGACAAGTGGATGTGGCATTGTTGCGTCACTTAGTACCCAAAATTGACATCAATACCTTCCTAAACGAATGTGCCAATGCCGCCGTTTTAGAAATGTTGGATGGTGAATGGCGCTTTGCACACGATAAATTGCGTGATGGTGTTTTGGAGCGTATCGCCAAGCAAGACCTCATGGGATTGCATCGGCGCGTGGCAGAAGGCTTAGAAAAGCTATATGGCATCACCGAAAATGCCGCCGCACTCGCGCATCATTGGAGTGTTGTAGGTGATGTGGTCAAAGAGGAATATTACACATCACTGGCGGGTGAACAGGCATTGCGAAGTGGGGCATATCAGGAGGCGGTTATCTTCTTTGAACGCGCTCTCACACTCATCACGCCAAAATCGCAGGCACAAAAAGAGAGTCAATTGCGCCGTGTGTATTTGCAACATCGCAAGGCAGAAGCCTATCTCGGTTTTGGGGCATATACTCAAGCCCGTCAATTGTATCAGGAGAGCCTACATGCCTCTGAAAAACAAGAGTTGCCAGAGGGCATCGCTAGTTCACTGTATGCGCTTGGTGGGGTAGAGCATGTACGCGGGTTATATGAAGCGGCTCGGAAATATTATCAGCGCAGTTTAGAAATTTATCGTTCATTGGATAGACAAACAGAGGTTGTCAAAGTCCTCAACAGTTTAGGCAGTGTGGCGTATGATATGGGCGATGATAAACTTGCCAAAGATTTATATCAACAAAGCCTTAGCCTATCACGCGAGGTCGGCGGGCAGTGGGGTATGGCGGGGACATCTGGCAAACTCGATACCATCACCGCAAAACGGGTAGACCAATTTCAGGATAAACGCCGTGAACTGATGAATTTGCTCGTCAAGTATTCTGAAAATGACGATAAGCCCCAAATGGCACGGATGTATTATGAGATGGGCAATTTGTCGTATGACCTGCTCGAATATGATGAGGCAGTCCAAGCCTATACAAAAGCACAAACCGCGTATAAAGAGATTAACCATATTGAAGGCGTGATTAACACCTATTTGCAATTGGGACGGGTTTTTTCTGACCAGCAAAATTATGGTGTGGCACACGCTAATTTTATCATGGGGCTTAAAGTCGCCAAAGATAATAACGACATTGAGGGAATTTTTTCTCTGCTCAACCACTTTGCCAGATTACAAACCGCCCAAAATAAATTGGGCGATGCATTGGAATTGGTGTCATTTTTGGCGCACGCACAAAATCTTCCAGACCAAATGGAGGACGAGATTGAACAATTTACGTTTGACCTGCAAGTCCAAGTAGACGAGTCACTCGCCAAAACGAGTTGGGAACAGGGTAAACAAAAGGCGATGAAAACTATCTTATTAGATATTTTGGGCGAATAATACACAACGATACGGAGGTTTTTATGAATACAGTGTTTTTACTCGTACTGCTCATTATATGGGTGGTGGGGACAGTCTTACGCGCCTATAAGCAGGCACGGTTTTATCAGATAGAAGAATACAAAATTGGACGTTATGCCCGTTGGTGGATAAAAGCGCGTGACCGATTATTCCCCATGCGCCCAATTATCGTAACAGGCATCGGCGCAGTGATGATTTTTATCTTTAGCGAATCGCCAGATTCACCCTTGCCCCTCATCATCGGCATTATTGTGGCACTCATCGCCAATATCCCGCCAGATGAGGGTGAAATCAAGAAAAAATTCCGCCATACCCCGCGTGCCAAGCGGCTTTTGGGCGCAACTATTGTGTGGATAACCATCACCTTTTTGGGCATCATCGCCCTTTTTGGTGCGTTGGATATGGATTCAGAACGGTTTCAGGCACTATTAGCAATTGCCATAGGGGTAGTAGCGCATTTGCTCGCGCCGATATTTCTCATGTTGGGGAATATCGCCATGATGCCGATAGAGGCATTTTTGCGCGGACGGTTTATCGGCTCTGCCAAACGGGTGATGAAGCAAATTAATCCCACCGTCATCGGCATCACGGGCAGTTATGGCAAGACGACCACCAAAGTCATCCTCACGGAAATTCTTAATGGGCGCTATAAAGCCTATCCCACCCCAAAGAGTTTTAATACCATGATGGGCGTGTGCATTGCTATCAATAACGACCTCAAAAATGACTTTAGCATCAATTATTTTGTGGTAGAGATGGGTGCATACATTCGCGGAGAAATTCAGCGCATTTGCAAACTCACCCCGCCACATATCAGCATTGTGGTTGAAGTGGGACCACAACATCTGGAACGGTTTGGTAGCCTAGAAGCGATTGCCGATGCAAAATATGAAATCATCAAAGAATTGCCACCAGACGGGGTAGGGGTGTTCAATTGGGATAATCCCTATGTGCGTCAAATGGCAGAGAAGGGCTATCCAAAAACACGCCTGTTGGTGAGCAAAACCGTCTCTCCAGATGACCCCAAAGGGGTGCGCTTTGTCGGGTCGGATATAAAAGAATCGCTAGAGGGGTTGTCGTTTATCGTGACCGATACCCAAACAGGCGAAACAGCACCGTTTGAGACATCGCTACTCGGTGAGCATAATGTCACCAATATTTTGCTCAGTACGGCGGTAGCGGTGCATGAGGGCATGAAATTACGCGATGTGGCAATGCGTGTACGGGGATTGCGCCCCGCAGAGAGCCGATTGGTGCGCCAAGTAATGGGGGGAATCACGATTATCAACGATGCGTATAGTGCCAACCCTGCGGGGGTGGTCAGCGCCCTCAAGGTGTTAAAGTTGCACACAGGTAAACGTGTGGTTATTACCCCTGGTATGGTGGAACTCGGCGCATTGCATTATCCAGAAAATTATAAATTAGGGGAATTGCTCAAAGACCACGCCACCGATGTGATTTTGGTGGGTGCAGAGCAAACCAAGCCGATTTTTGACGGATTAAAAGATTCTGGATTCCCCTATGACCGTTTGCTGGTCGTGGATGAATTGCGCGAGGCAATTAATTGGTATCAGGCGCATTTAGTGGCGGGGGATACGGTGCTATTTTTGAATGATTTGCCCGATACGTATTGATGAAATATGGGTGGCATCCCTCACGCCACCCAATAGATTATTCTGCTGGTGTCTCTTCTTTGCGAATACCCACCACCGACCCGCCTGTGAGTGTGATGAGTTGGGCGTAAGCGATAGGGAAAATGGCGTTATGCGCCCCTGCCGCCGCATACAGTTGGTCAAATCTTTCCAAAGATTGGTCAATATAAACGGGAATATTCGCTGTGCGGATGCCAACAGGTGGCACACCACCAGGGGCATAGCCATAAATTTCGATACATTGGTCTGCGGATGCGGTTTTAATTTTTTTGCGTGAGACATCAAATAATACGGCGAGTTTTTTGTCATCCACACGACCATCACCACTCGCCAAGACGAGAATGGGCTTGTCATCTATGATAAATGCCAAACTCTTGACAATCTGACCCAACAAACAACCAATATTATCGGCGGCTTGTTGCGATGTGGCGGTGCTGGCATCGAAAAACTGAATCCGAATCGTGTTATCAAACGTATCAATGGCGTGTTGGACATCATCAGGTGTGAGGGGAGTCGTCATCACATCGCCATCCCGCCATCAACATTCAATACATGCCCTGTGATATAGCTGGCTTCGTCCGATGCCAAAAATGCTACTGCTTTGGCGACATCGCCCGCTTCGCCCCAACGCCCTAATGGGATAAAGGCATTGAGTTGGGCGGTGAGTTCTGCGGGGAGGTCTTTGGTGAGGTCGGTGAGGACAAATCCGGGCGCAACGGCATTGACCGTGATATTTCTGCTGGCGACTTCTCGTGCCAATGCTTTGGTGAAGCCGATAATCCCCGCTTTGCTGGCGCTATAATTTGTCTGACCAGATTGCCCTGTGATGCCACTCACGCTGGTGATGTTGATAATGCGTCCATAGCGTTTGCTCATCATAGAACGGACGGCGGCTTTTGAGCAGAGCCATGTACTCCGCAAATTAGCGTTGATAACCGCGTCAAAATCATCGGCTTTCATCATCATAATGACATTATCGCGGGTGATACCTGCGTTGTTGACCAAAATATCAATTTTGCCGTGTATGCCTGTGGCTTCTTTGATGAGTTTTTGCGCTTGGACTTCATCGCTCACATCAGCCTGTAGGCTGGTGGCACTACCGCCACCTGCTTTAATTTCGTCTATGACCGATTGAGCGGCTTCTTGGTTGCTATTAAAATTGACAATCACATGCGCCCCGCGTTTGGCGAGTTCTATGGAGATGGCGCGACCAATGCCTCTGCCCCCGCCTGTGACCACTGCGATTTTATCGGTGAGTTGTGTCATATTTATATCCTTTTAGTGTTGCCTCTATTGAGATGAGATGCAACGCATAATTAATATGGTGAAATTATAACATCCATCGCTGTTATCTGCCCACCCATCCGATAAAACGGGTTTGTCCGCGCAGGTCGCCTGTGAGGGATTGTGTCTCAAATCCGTCACGGGTACTACTATACACATCGGCACGTCCATCGGCAGAGGTGGATGTGGTGCGGATGCCCAAAAAGGCGATACGTGTGCCATTGGGGGCGTATGTTGGGTCACATACTGCACGCGGATTGCTCCCCGACGCGACAATGGTGAAATTGGTCGTCTCTAAGACGCGCACGCCATAGGTGCATTGCCCACCTTTTCCGCCAATAGCGAGTCGTGTGCCATCTGGCGACCATGAGGCACTCATCCCAAAACGCACAAAGGTTAAATCATCTAATGTGGCGATTCTTTCGCCATTACGGTTCATGATGATGGTCTCGTTGGTCGTGCCTGCGCTCTGAAAAATCACCAAATTACCATCTGGCGACCATCTATCACTCAAATTAAGCTGGCGGTCTGCACCATTTTGCAGGCGCACTTCGCGCCCAACTTTGTCGCGCATATCGGCAATCCATAATGACCGTGTGGGGTTGAGGAGGTCAAAACTATCGCCACTGGCAAAGGCTAGGGTTTCGTTATTGACCCAATAGGGCGCATCAGATACCACCGCAGGGCTAATTTGTGTGATGTTATTGGTCGCAAATTCTAGTACATATACCTGTCCACTGATAGGGGTAGGCATGGTATCTGGATTACACGCATTTGGAACACTCGCCACCCATGTGGGGCAGGTGGCGCGGTCTGATATAAAGGCGACATGCCGTCCATCTGGTGACCAAACCGGATGAAAATTGAATGGACCATCGTTAACCAATGCCGCCCATGTAGATTGTTGTGTATCAAAAATAAAAATGCCCAAGCCATAGCCTGTTTCTAATGTCACGGCTAAAAATCGTCCATCTGGCGACCATGCGGGTTGGCTCACGATGCCTCGTTGGGCGGGGCTAGGCAAGGTGGTGATGCGTCCGCTTAACCCAATGACCACATCTAATATATATAACCCCGATGCCCCACGTTGAAGGTCATTCAGAAAATAAGCGATGGCATTACCTGTTGGCGAGAGATAGAACTGGTCAATTTGGTTGGTCTCATATTCTAAAATGGGGATACGACTGGCGGGATTAGTTGGCGAGGCAAAATAGAGGGTGGCTCTGGTGAGTTGTGCCTCTGCTGTAGATAGGTTTGTGATGGTCTCTATATCGTTGGAGTTGATGAAAGCGATATAACTATTGCCTGCCACATAATTTGTTGGCACATCCACCGATGCCCAATTATCAAAACGGATACTGGGGATGGGGTAAGGTGTGTTTACAGGGGTGGGTGTGATGGTTGGCGTGGGTTCTGGGGTAAATGTCGCCGTCTGTGTGGGAGTCTCCGTTGGGGTGGGTGTGATGGTTGGGGTCTGTGTGAGTGTGGCGGTGGGTGTGATGGTCGCCGTTGCGGTTGCGGTGGCTGTTTCGGTTGGGGCGCTCGTCACCACCGCGACAGCAGTAGGTGCCGGCGCACTTGGGCTACAAGCGACACAAAAAATGATGAGCATCGAAAAAATATTGCGTATGAGCATCACACCACATCCTATAATTATTATCCAAACATGGCGGATATGATAACACATTTTATGGCGATATTTTTAGGCGGCTTGCCTATGGTGTTTATGGCTCAATGATTTTGAATTCAAACGATAATATTCTGTGGCGGGCATACGCAGAACGGCAACTATGCCTTCCATATACCCCCAACAGACGGCACGGTTGCCAATAGTTTAAAAGAGAATATTCGATGAGAATGTATTCAGTTTATGCCATTTTTCTACCAGCTCGATTTGGTGACACCGGGAATTTCACCCCTGAGAGCCATTTCACGGAAGGTAATCCGCGACAAACCAAAACGACGCATATACCCGCGTGAGCGTCCCGTTACCTGACAGCGATTGCGTAAGCGGGTTGGGTTAGAATTTCGTGGTAATTGCGATAACGCTTCCCAGTTTTTTTCTTCTCGCAGAATCCGACGTTCTTCTGCATACTTGGCGACCAATAATTGCTTCTTCTTTTCTTTTGCAATAGATGATTTTTTTGCCAATTTTTAGCTCTCCCATCTTATTTTTATTGAAAATTTACACTTCTCTATCGCAAATGATACAATGTATCAATAAGAAATACAAGAGATAATCCACCTTTATTTTTAGGGCTTACCTATAGAAATAGTTTTCTGCCCAAAATAATGCTTTTATTGACCAATGTCATGATAAAATCTGCGTATAGTCTATGGTGTGGGTGTTATCGCCAAGACAGTGATGCTGGTGGTGTAGCGTGTTTGTGTGCCGTTGTTAAATGTCACCACCAACCCATATTCGCGGGTTTCTGTTGGGCAGACTTGTTGCTCGGCATTATGCGCCACAGGCACATCATCCAAATAGACCAATCGTGCCGTTTCCACACTCCAAAATAGGCGGGTGCATTGCCCCGCATATAGGGTTTTGCTATCGGCATTGAGTATCACCGATACGGTGGGGGTGATGAGGCTATTGGCATCAGTTGGGACACTCAATTCTTGACCAGAGAAGATTCGGTTGGGGTCTTGAATACAATTGCCCGTCTGTAGTTGTGCCATCGTGAGACCATATTGTGTGGCAATCCGTGTGAGGGTATCGCCCCCGCGCACCGTATAGGTGAATTGCCAATCTTCATTGACGATACATCCATCTACCAGCGCAGTAGATTCTGGGTCTGGGGTGAAATTTGGGCGTGGGGTATTGGTTGGGCGGGCGGTAGGGGCTTCTGTGAGTTGTTGCATGCCCTGTATAACTGATAATGTCGCATCTGCGGGGGCATCTGGAATGGCTAATACCGTGTTTTCTTGGCTAATACTGAGCGTGATTTGTTGCCCTGTCCGCAGATTGCGTGTGCCAATCGGTGTGCCGATGACACTATCGCCATCAATAACCGCAACGGTCATTAATGCGCCATTGCGTTGCCAGTAGACTGTCGCATTGAAGGTGAGATTAATTGGGTTGGTTTCTGATGTGCGGATAGTCACAGGCTCACGCGATTTGATTTGCATCAATACGGCGTTATCTGGCAGGTCAATGCAGGTGATATTGGGGGCAGTGGCATTAATCCGCGAACATTGAAGCGAGTCTATGGTGATTTCTGTGGCGGGTTGTGGCGAGCATCCCATTATACCGATAGCGATAAACACACACACTGCCCAAAATTTCATCGGTTGTATCCTTGCTATGGTTGTACCAATAATTCAATACTCTGACTCGTGATTGCCACCCGCGAAAATCCGTTATTCCCCACATCTCCCACAAGGGCTTGGAGGCTCTGCATGAGAATCACCAAAAATTCGTCACGGATTGCCGTCTGATACGCCATACTCACGGGTGATACGCCGTCAATCCCTGTCATGGCATCTATGGTCATTTGCATTAATCCGCTTTCATCGGCAATCGAAACTTTAACCATGCCAATTTCGCCCGATTCAGCGGTGATGATTGCCAAAACGCCACAATTCACTAAATCTATGAACGCATTTTGTATCACCCAGTCGGCTGGTTGGTTGCTCACATTACTTTGGATGTGTTGTTGCAATGCCTGTTCGCTGAATGTTTGCCCGCCAAATCCTGCCAATGAACAAATATATTGTACCCGATAAATGGCGTTGGCATAATCATCAGAAATAAGCAATGCGCCATCGGGCATATTCTGAACATCCACAGGTCGCCCCCATACCACATCGCCTGTTTGTAGCCAGCCATCGGCAAAAATTTCGTAGCCGATGGCTTGTGATTGCGCGTTCAGGCGTACAAGGCTAATCCGATAGCCAATTTTGCTACTCCTGTTCCAACTGCCGTGTTCTGCGATGAATACCTGATTCACATAGTCATTAGGAAAACTCGTCCCTGTATAAAAACGCATCCCTAGTGGCGCGACATGGGCGGGGAGCAATTGGGCTGGTGGGATAAATTCGTTACAATTGCGTAAATGACCAAATTCGGGGTCTGTGATATATCCTGAATGGCAATAAGGGAAGCCAAAATTTTGCCCCATAGTGGCGGCATGATTAAGCGTTTCGGGTGGGATTTCATCGCCAAGACTATCGCGTCCATTGTTGGTAAACCACAATTCCCCCGTGAGTGGATGCCAATCATACCCAACGGCGTTGCGTGTGCCTTGCACATAAATTTCGATATTTGAGCCATTGGGGTTCATTCGCACAATGGTCGAGGCGTATGGCTCGGTATTTTCGCATACATTACACGGCGCACCGACTTTGATATAGAGATTGTCATCGGGTCCAAAGCGAATGGTGCGTGCGCCATGCGAGGCGGGTATGGTATCGTTGATGACTACTGCTTGGGGCGGATTATTGAGGTTGGCTTCAATATTGTCATAGCGGAGTACCTGCCCATTTGTCCCCACATATAACGCACCGTCTCTGAATGCCACCCCACTCGGTACATCTAGTCCTGTGATAAGGGGCAACACTTGTGGCGCGGTGGTGTTGGTGGTAGCGTTGGGGATGGCATAAACGGTATTTCCGCGTGTGCCGATAAATAGTGTCCCATTTGTGCCAAGCGCCATCATGCGTGCGGCGGGAATATTAGTGGCGAATTGGGTTATCTTAAAGCCGTGTGGCAACTGAATAGTGTTGAGTGGTAAAGCCTGTTGGGAGATGGTTCGATTGGTTGATGAAATACCAACCACCGTCACTACAGCAATTATTCCCATAAGACGGGCTAAATTACGCATAAAAACACCTCTATGATTACGATATAATCATCTTCGCATGTTTTTATAGATATTCGCAATAGTCCACTAGGGGTATTAGCGCCAATTAGTCATCTAAATGAGGCGATTTTTTGAGGGTGTAATATGACCCGCGCTTAGAGCCGAATTTTTCTAGGATATTTTTATTTACCAAATCGGCTAAATCGCGCCGAATCGTCTCTGCATGAACATCTGGGAACATCTGCTGAAGCTCGCTATTGGTGATGCGGGTATGATTGCCTTCTGTGAGGTATTCGATGGCTTTTTCTTGGCGGATATTAATATCCTCTATCAACGATACCAACGAGGGGCGCGGTGGTGGTGTCATGGTCTGGTTGTATATCACCACCTGAAACCCACCTTGCCGTTCTTGAAAATCGGGATGTTGCAGATTGTGTTGGGTCATGAGTTCCAAAATGCGGTCAATACCATAACCGAGTCGCTCAATATAGCCCATATCCGCCAAGACCTGAACGATGATGGGATTACGCGAGAAGCGCTCATCTTTGATATTTGCCACCGTCACAGGACCGGGTAATTTTCCCGGACTAAACACTTCCATGTGGTCTTTGAATAAAAACAGGCGGATGTTGTCACCATCCACGCTATAATCTCGATGTGCCACCGCATTCACCACCAATTCACGGGCGGCTTCTAGCGGATATTCAAATTGCTCATTGCGTGCCATTGTCGCTTTGAGCTGCACCCCTTTGCGGAGATGGTCTACTAAAAAGGTCTCTGCACGCCGAATTTGTTCTGGCAATGTGCCAGTAAGGTCTTCTCTGCTAAAAGTATCACCCATTTTTTCGCCAGCAAAACGCACGGCGGTGATTTCTGCGCTTCGCACAAAGGTTTGTGGCGATTTTCCAAATAACAAAATGCCTGCATTGGTGGGATAGAGTTGGTTATCTTTGCGTGCCAAACAGCCACGCCGTAGCAGGACTGATTTTGTGTCGCGTTGTTCGCCCCGTTTGAGCGTCTCGACATAACTCTCGACTTGCTCCCAATCTAAATCTTTGAGTGTCGCACCTCTGGCGATTTCCATCTCAAATCTCATTTCACCCCGTTCTATGAGCAATCGGCGCAATTCGAGGGGTTTGAGGGGGATATTTTGGTCATGCTCACGGCGAACATAGCGCCCATCACACATATAGATATGGGGCATTCCCGCAGGGACTTCCAGCATCACTACTTGTTGGTTGTTGATGCTAATGGGATAGGGCAGTGGGGTGATGAGAGGTGGCTCTAATGTGAGTGCCGATTGTAACAGGTGGTCTATCGTGGTAGAGACATCTGTCACACCCTCAATATCATCGTTATGAATCCCCAAGACAACCACTCCCCCCCGACTATTTGCCATACCTGCACAGGTGAGGGCGAGTGGATGAGCCGCACAGTTATCTTCAAACCATGCCCATTGGGCATCTTGTCCAATTTCGAGTTGCGCCAAGATGTCTGTCTGACTTATAGAATGCGGAGGTAGTAGGGTAGCCATCAATCACCGCCAATTATTTGTCTGTTACTTTTTCAGCATCTTCGGCTTCTTCACGATATTTATCACGCTCTCGTCCATCAACGGGCGGTGGCAATAGCACCAATTCCAGCACTTGGGCGATATTGTTTACAAAGTGAATTTTCATCTCGCGCAGGGCTTTGTCGGGTATATCTGCGAGGTCTTTACGATTTTGTTCGGGCAAAATAATCTTAAAAATCCGCGAGCGATGTGCCGCCAGCAATTTTTCTTTGATGCCACCCACTGGCAATATACGCCCACGCAGGGTAATTTCGCCTGTCATGGCAAAATCGGCGCGGACAGGACATTCGGTGAATGCCGAGATAATGGCGGTAGCAAGGCTCACCCCTGCCGATGGTCCGTCTTTGGGTGTTGCACCTTCTGGGATATGCAAATGCACATCATAACTCTCAAAATCGTCACTGGGAATTTCCCAGATACGGGCATTGGCACGCAAATAGCTGAGGGCGGCTTGTGCCGATTCTTGCATGACATCGCCTAATTGCCCTGTCATGGAGAGTGTGCCTTTACCTGGAAATATTGCCACTTCGATATTCAATACATCCCCGCCATAGGGTGTCCATGCGAGTCCTGTGACGATGCCGATACTATCGGTGTCGTTGGCACGCGATTCAATATGATGTGGTGGTCCCAAATAGGTCGCCACATGATTTGCGGTCAATCGGCGGGGATAGGGGCGTTCTTCTGCGATGAGGCGGGCTGTTTTTCTGCACATCGTCCCAATCTCACGGCTTAGATTTCGCACACCTGCCTCATAGGTATATTCACGGATGATATTTTGCAGGGCAACCATCGAAAAACTAAGACCTGCTTCTAATAGTCCATGACCTTCTAGCTGTTTTGGGATGAGGAACTGCTTGGCGATTGCCAATTTATCCTCTTCGGTATACCCCGGAAATTCGACAATTTCTAAACGGTCTAATAGGGCTGGTTCTAGTGGTTCTAGGTCGTTGGCAGTGGTGATAAACAACACTTGCGACAGGTCATAATCTATATCGAGATAATGGTCGCTAAATCCCTTATTTTGTTCGGGGTCTAGCACCTCTAATAATGCAGACCCAGGGTCGCCACGATAATCTGCACCGAGTTTATCTATTTCGTCCAACATAAAAACGGGGTTCACTGTCCCTGCACGGCGCATGGTTTGGATAATGCGACCGGGCAATGCCCCGATATAAGTGCGCCGATGCCCACGAATTTCTGCCTCATCATGCACTCCGCCCAAACTCACACGGACAAATTCGCGTCCGAGCGCGGTGGCGATACTTTTGCCGAGTGAGGTTTTACCAACCCCTGGCGGTCCCACAAAGCACAAAATGGGCGTTTTCATTTTATCTGCCGCCAATTTGCGAACAGCGATGTGCTCCAAAATGCGGTCTTTGACCTTTGGCAAGCCATAATGTTCGGCTTCGAGAATCGCTTGGGCGCGTTTGAGGTCTAGGTTATCGGTGCTGGCTTTGCGCCAAGGCAATTCGATAAGCCATTCGATATAGGTGCGAATCATGCCGACTTCTGGTGCCATCGGCGGGATGATTTGCAGTCGGTTATATTCTTTCATCGCCTTTTCGTGGATATTGGGTGGCAATTGGGCGGCGAGAATCTGACGGCGCAATTCCTCAAATTCTTGCTGAAAAAAATCTTCATCCCCCAATTCACCCTGAATAATCCGCATTTGCTCGCGCAGATAACTTTCACGTTGATTGCGGGTCATCTCTTGCTGAACTTGCCCCTCAATTTCCTCTTTGATATTCAACACGCGCAGTTCATGACTGAGCAGGTTGATAACAAAGCGCATCCGTTCTTCGAGGATGGTCATCTCTAAGGCTTTTTGCCGATTTTGATACGAGGCATTGATGATGGTGATGGCAAAATCGGTGAGCCAACTGGCATCATTGATTTCGGTGGCATAACTGACCACTTCTTCGCTGATATTGCCTATCAATTCGACCACTTCTTCAAACATCTCGAAGAGGGTTTGTTTTAATGCGGTGGCATTATCCACATCGGCAATGGTGTCGTTGAGGAGTCTGGCTTTGACAATTGGGAGAGGGATATGGCTGAGTGTATCATTGATGATTATCCGCCGTCTGCCCTCGACCAATACCGAAAACACCCCTGCTGACATGGGTACAATTTGGGTGATTGCCACCTCTGTCCCCACTTTGCCCATGATGACAGAATCTAACCCGCTAAGGTCTTCTACGGGTACGGCGACAACCACGATGGTTTGGTGGCTTTTGATAGCATTGGTACAAATTTCCAGGGCAATATCCCCTTCGCTCATCAGGGGCATAATAATTTTCGGAAAGACCACCTGCTCTTTGACCACTAGCACGGGAGTCTCGAATATCCCATCCTCATTGGCTTTGGCATTGGTTATTTTAGAAAAATCAAAATCATTCTGAAGGCTCAAGTATGTTTAGTCCCATTTATTCTAACAATAAGGTGTGAACAGAATAGTTTACATCAAAAGTTGATGGACTGCAAAGGCATAGCCAACATTGACAATGTGATGCTTTAATTGCATAGTAGCTTCACACGATTTTTATCGCTAATATCCAAAATAAGAGTAGGTACTTTCTGTGAGCGCAAAACGAAAACAAACAGTCGCTGTCATATTTGGTGGACGCAGTGTTGAACACGATGTATCGGTCGTAACGGGGCAACAAATCATCAAAGCCTTTGACCCACAGGCGTATGATGTGATTCCCGTGTATATCACCCGCGATGGCAAATGGTTCACGGGCGACCCACTGATGGATTTGGAAAATTTTCGCAACGAGGTCATCAGTCATAAAGGGATGGAACAAGTCATTTTGTCGTCTACCATCCAACATCATGGGCTGATTATCAACCCCATTTCGGGTCGGTTACAAAAAAGCGAACTCAGACGTATTGATGTGGTGTTCCCTGCCATTCATGGCTCACATGGGGAAGATGGCACATTGCAGGGCTTATGCGAAATGGCGGATGTGCCGTATATCGGTTGTGCAGTATTGGCATCGGCGGTCGCAAACGACAAAGCTATCACCAAGTCTGTACTCGCCAACAACAATATCCCTGTGGTGGATGGACTGCTCATCCACCGTGACCAATGGCAAAATGATCGCCAGACAACATTGGCAAATATCACCGAAAAATTGACCCTGCCCGTATTTGTCAAGCCTGCCACATTGGGGTCTAGCATTGGTGTCACCCGTGCCGATACACCCGATGCGCTGGCAATCTCATTGGATATTGCGACCAATTTCGACCGTCGTGTCGTGGTCGAAAAAGCCATTATTGGCGGGGTAGAAATTAATTGCGCGGTCATGGGGTATGCCGATGATATGACCGCCTCTGTGTTGGAGCAACCTGTCTCATGGGAGACATTTTTGACGTATGAAGAAAAATATATGCGCGGTGGTGGTGGGATGAAAGGCGCAGAACGGCTGATTCCCGCGCCATTGAGCGATACCCTCACGGCAAAAATTCAACAAACCGCCATCAATGCCTTTCGTGCCATTGACGGGCGTGGCATCGCCCGCATAGACTTTTTAGTTTATCCCGATACCGAAACCGTCTTTTTGAACGAAATTAACACCATGCCAGGGTCATTGGCATTTTATTTGTGGCGCGAAAGTGGACTCTCTGCCCAACAAGTGGTTGAAAAATTGGTCAATTTGGCACAAGATGCCTATGCCGATAAGCGCAAGAATACCTATAATTACGAGACGAGCCTCATCGAATTAACCGCCTCACGGGGGCTAAAAGGCGTTAAAGGGGCAAAAACGATGGTCACATCTTCAAATTGATTCGCCAAGAGTGGGTGTTTTGATTACAATTGAATGTGTTCTCATTACTGCTTAGGCGTGGAGCGATTGCTATGAAATTACACCGCATGATATTGTTGGGCATTATGGGCATCATCGTCATATTGACGGCATGTACGCCCAATGAACCCGTACCAGCTACCGCCCTTAGAGGGGCGATTGTACCAACTCGTGTAACCGAAACACCACTACCGACTATTGAATTGACCGAATTGGTTGTTATTACACCAGTTTCTTCGACCAATACACCTGCGCCAGACCCCACAGACGCGCCACCCGTGCCGACTGAAGAAGCTACGGTGGCGGTGACAACTGTCGTGACTGATGAGCCAACCGCTACAGAAGAATCACTTCTCACTGAAGAATCTACCATAGCAGTGATAGCGGTTGCGACCGATGAACCAACAGTTACAGAAGAAGCTACAGAAGCATTGGCTACTGTCCCAACCGATACGGCGACATTGCGCCCAAGCGCTTCGCATACACCGACCACAACACCAACCGATACCCCACCACCCACCCCCACATTGGATATTCCCACATCACAACCCATTGTTGATGTTGAAATTGCCTATGGTGATGTGGTGACGGGGACAATCAACAATGAAACTTATGAAGCACGCTATATTTTTGAGGCAGAAGCAGGTGATATTGTCTCGATTATCATGCGCTCAACCAACCGTCAACAAAACCTCGATGGGTATCTGACACTCCTTGCACCGAATGGCGCTCAATTGACGGTAAACGATGACCTCAATTCACTCCAAAGCTATGACCCAGGGATTGCGAATTATGAGATTTCTCAATCGGGGGCATATACCATTATCGCATCGCGGTTTAATGGTGTAGCAGGGACATCATCGGGCGATTTTGAATTAACCTTGTCTATTGTGGATATTACCAACCTCACCCCAACAGCCACCGCCACTGCATCCGTTGTGACCACCGAGACGACTATTGCCTACGGGGAACGTGTGCAAGGCGAGATTAGCGCCGAAGCCTATTATGTGGCATATCAGTTTGTGGCGGAGCAAGGCGACACCATCGGAATTTCGATGAACGCGCTATCTGGCACATTAGACCCACAAGTGATTTTGTTCTCTGCCAATGGCGCAGAAATCGCCTCTAATGATGATGACCCGCTCGGTGGATTTAATGCCTATCTACGCGATTTTGTTATCCCCGCCGATGGCGTGTATACCATTTGGGCAACACGTTTTAACCGCGAGACGGGTACCAGTAGCGGTGAATATGAGCTACGGCTAGAAAAAGCGGGCACTGGTACAACCGCCACCCCCGTTGTGACCAATAATGGCGATATTTTTGTTGGAGATACCATCACAGGTGAAATATCCAACAGTAATTATTCGCGCATATACACTTTTGCTGGCACAGAAGGACAAGTGGTTACTGTCACCATGCGGGCAGATATTGGCAACCTAGACCCCTATCTCATTCTGATTGACCCCAATGGTGAGCCGATTTCCCGCAATGATGATGGGGTAGGGATGGGCTTTAATTCATCACTAAACAACGTGA
>Ga0105045_10000881_pt1 | contig 23338 bp, 21 predicted proteins | sample MAT02_FD_78089 | JGI IMG/M metagenome (GOLD analysis project Ga0105045, IMG submission 78089) | Freshwater microbial communities from Lake Fryxell liftoff mats and glacier meltwater in Antarctica - MAT-02 (megahit assembly) | ecosystem: Environmental > Aquatic > Freshwater > Ice > Liftoff... | reverse complement strand
GCCCAGCGTGGATTCGCCCGGCGTGGATTCGCCCGGCGTGGATTCGCCCGATGGCCCCCGGTTGTTCGATAAACTCCAAAGCATTGACTGGTTATACAGCCTGACCCTGACTCACTGGCTGAGTGCGCTTGGTATTCCGGTTACGGCAATGGGCAACAATATGGCCGTGAGCCGGGCCGCTTACGATGCCGTTGGCGGCTATGAAAACCTGCCTTTCTCCGTCACGGAAGATTACGCCCTGTTTCGGGCTGTGGTCAGCAAAGGGTACGGGTTCCGTAACCGCCTGGACGAGCGCGTGCTGGCCACAACCCGCCCCGTTGATACCCTGCGCGACTGGCTCGAACAGCGAAAACGCTGGATGCGGGGCGCGTCTGAACTACCCGTCTGGATGGTTGCGCTGCTGTATGCCCAATACCTGACCGGGCCGCTGCTGTTGCTGCTGGGCTGGTTTTCGCCCGTTTGGGCGGTGTTACTGTACATCGGGCGGCTGTTTGTGCAAACCACCGTACTGTCGTTCGGGCTGGCGCGTCTGCGTCGAACCTCGCTGTGGCCGTATGCGTTGCTTTTTGAACCCTACCAACTTCTGCTCGGTCCGGTAGCCGTAGCGTATTACTGGTTCTCCGGCCCGGTTATCTGGAAAGGAAGACGGTTTTTTTGAGTTGCAAAGCTATGATTCTGATTGATACCCACGCCCATATTTACGACCCGCAGTTTGACGAGGACCGCCACGCGATGCTCGACCAGGCCACCGCGCAGCAGGTTACGCAAATCTGGATGCCCAACTGCGCCCTCGAAACCGTACCTGGTCTGATGGCCCTCGCCGAACAGTATCCCAGCCGCTGCTTGCCCATGATGGGCCTGCACCCGGCCTACGTTTGCGAAACCGTTGACGATGAACTGGCCGCCGTAGAAGATTTGCTGAATCGCCACGCATTTATGGCGGTGGGCGAAATAGGGCTGGATTTTTACTGGGATATGACCAACGTTGATCGGCAGTTTATGGCGTTTGAAACGCAGCTTCGGTGGGCGTCGGCGCAGGGGTTGCTGGTGTCCATGCACACGCGTTCCGGCCACGACCGTAATGCGTTCATGGAAGCCGCCGACCTCATTGAAAAACTGGCGTTGCCAAACCTGACGGGTATTTTTCACTGCTTCGTGGGTACACTGGACGAAGCAAACCGGGCCATCGACATGGGCTTTAAACTGGGCATTGGGGGTGTCTCGACGTTCAAGAATGGCGGGCTGGACAAGGTGTTGCCACATATCGGCCTGAACCACATCGTGCTGGAAACCGACGCGCCGTATCTCGCACCTGTGCCGCACCGGGGTAAGCGCAACCAGCCGGCCTACCTGCGGCTCATTGCCCGGCGTGTGGCCGATCTGATGCAGGTAAGCGAAACCGACGTAGCCCGCCACACCACCGCTAACGCCCAGGCGTTGCTGCCCGCGCTGTACACCAGTCTGCTGCCCCAATCGTGACGGCACAACCACTTACCCACCTGACCACCGGTAACTCACAACCAGGCGAGTTGCGCCGGTCGGTGCTGGTCATTTATACGGGTGGTACGTTCGGTATGGTCTATGAACCGAAAACCGGTCAGCTTGTGCCTTTTAATTTTGGGCAGGTACTCGATTTTCTGCCCGAACTGAACCGGCTTACCTTCAACATCACTATCGTTGCTACGTCCCGGATTATTGACTCGGCCAACATGACACCGGTAATGTGGGTTGAACTGGCGCAGCTTATCGAAACGAATTATGGTCAGTACAACAGCTTCGTTATCTTGCACGGTACCGATACGATGGCTTATACGGCGTCGGCATTGAGTTTTATGCTCACGGGCCTGAACAAACCCGTGATCCTGACCGGGGCGCAGTTGCCCATCGGCGTGGCCCGATCCGACGCCCGCGAAAACTTCTTGACCGCGCTTGAAATCGCCACCGCCGTCGATGCGCTGAATCAACCCGTTGTGCCGGAAGTATGCGTTTATTTTAACTCGGTGCTGTTGCGGGGTAATCGGAGTACGAAGCGCGAGAGTGTGCAGTTCAACGCCTTTATCTCCGAAAACTACCCGACGTTGGCCACTGCCGGGGTTAGCATCGACTACAACAGCCCGTTTATCTGTCCGTATCGGGCCGGGCAGTCGCTACTGGTGCAAACTTCCCTCGATCCAAATGTAGCGGTACTGATGCTGTTTCCGGGTGTCACGCCCGCTGTTGTCGATGCCATTCTATCTGCGCCCGGTCTGCGGGGCGTGGTGCTGGAAACCTTCGGCGCGGGGAATGCCCCCACCGACGGTTGGTTTCTGGATGCGCTTACAAAGGCTGCTGGACGTGGCTTGCTGCTGATGAACGTCTCGCAGTGCGCGGGTGGGCGGGTGGTGCAGGGACACTACCAGACCAGCGAACAACTGGCCCGGATTGGCGTAGTGAGCGGGGCCGATATCACCCTCGAAGCCGCCATCGTGAAACTGATGGTAGTACTGGGGCAGGAACTGGAGCCGGACCGCAACGAAGCCGCCATGACACAGCTGAGAACCAGACTGGCTCAGCCAATAGCTGGTGAGATGAGTGGCAACTGACAGGCGATGGGCAAAAATTTTTCGGGCCTGATTATTGCTTAATTTAGCCTAAACCTGCATCTTTGCACTCCCAAAATGACACAGAGAGCTGCCGGAGTGGTCGAACGGGTCTGATTCGAAATCAGAAGTACTCGCAAGGGTACCGGGGGTTCGAATCCCTCGCTCTCTGCCAATGACCAAAAAAAGCAGCAATGTTTCCTGTTGCTTTTTGCATTTAAAAAGGTGTTCAGCTGATGGTTTGAGCATCATTGAAAGAGACACAGAGAGGTGTCCGAGTGGTTTAAGGAGCACGCCTGGAAAGTGTGTATGCGGGTAACTGTATCGAGAGTTCGAATCTCTTCCTCTCTGCAAAAGTTTCACAAAAACCAGCCTGCTATTAGTAGGCTGGTTTTTTATGTTTGTCATACTGGCCGTATATGAGCAAAAAATCAAATCACCTGCCTAAAAACACGACCATTCGCATCTACGGTATCCACACCGAAATTTTCTGGCAAACGGCTAATTGTGACCATTTTATGGATAATTACCGGACCGATACGGCCAAGACAGCTAAATCCCGTTTTCATAACCTGCGGTTCAATCAGGTCGCCCAGATGCTTTCGGGTAATGTGTATGTTAGTCGGGTACCTAAGTCAGATAATCCGAACAAGTATTAAGCACTGTCGCATTACCAACAGCATTATTATTTCACGACCTTCACGCTGGAGTCCCGAACCGACACAGCGCGTACCCTGTTTGCTATCATTATTACATCCTATATTACATATGAAGACCGTCACATTAACCAACACCAAGCCTACCTCGACGATCTCGAAAAGCAGTTCGGTTGGTGAGCAGGGCGTCTTGCCCGGAAAAGGTCCCTGGGTGAGTTATAATGGGCAATGGTACACGAAGAAGGATGGGCAATGGGTCAAACTGATAACTCAATAGATTTTATGTGGACCGAAACTGATAACCAACTCGTTCGCGAATTCAAATTCGCCGATTTTTCTGAAGCCTTCGCGTTTATGACCCGCGTGGCATTGCTGGCCGAAAAAGCCGACCATCACCCGTGGTGGTCCAATGTCTATAATCAGGTCACGATCAAACTCACTACCCACGACTCGGGTAATACCATTACCGACAAAGACCGGGCATTGGCGAAGGCGATTGATGCTTTATGAAACTTTACCTCGTGCCGACGCCCATCGGCAACCTTGACGATATTACGCTGCGGGCCATTAAAGTCCTGCAAAGCGTGGATGCCATTCTGGCCGAAGATACCCGCACGTCGGGGGTGTTGCTGCGGCACCTTGGTATCAGCAAACCGCTGCACAGCTACCATATATTTAATGAACACCAGACCGTACAACGCGTAGTTGACCAGATTCGGGGCGGCAAAACACTGGCGTTGGTATCAGATGCGGGAACACCCGGCATTTCGGATCCCGGCTTTTTGCTCGTGCGGGCGTGTATTGCGGCAGATATTGCGGTGGAGTGCCTGCCGGGCCCCACGGCGTTTGTTCCCGCACTCGTCAACTCCGGTTTGCCGACGGATCGCTTTACGTTCGAGGGGTTTCTGCCGCACAAGAAAGGTCGCCAGACCCGACTTGCCGAGCTGGCCGACGAGAGCCGCACGATGGTCTTTTACGAATCGCCCCATCGGCTGCTGAAAACGCTGGGTCAGTTTGTCGAAACCTTCGGCCCCGACCGCCCGGCGAGCGTGTCGCGCGAACTGACCAAGCTGTTCGAGGAGAATCCGCGTGGGCCTTTGTCGGAACTTATCACGTATTTTACCGAAAAAACGATAAAAGGTGAACTGGTTATCTGTGTTCAGGGCAAAGAGCAAACCCGCGAGAAAAAACGAAAATACAGCCGCGATGATGATGAAGAGGACCCCACCCCAACCCCTCCCCCGAAGGGAGGGACTTATGCTTCTGAATAGTTTTAGCCCCTCCCTTTGGAGGAGGGGTTGGGGTGGGGTCATTTTGCTGCTCTTCACGTTTCACTCCTCCCTGGCGCAGCCGCGCATTAGCCTGCTCACCTTCGGGCCGGGCGAAGAACTGTATTCGGTCTTTGGACACACCGCCATTCGGGTGTATGATCCGGCGCGGGGGCAGGACGTAACGTATGGCTGGGGCGGGTTTCGGTTTGCGGAGAATAACTTTTACGTCAAGTTCCTGCGCGGTACACTGCCATATTACATCGACGCCTATGACATGAACCTGATGGTGTATGCGTACCAGCAGGAAAATCGCAGCATCCGCGAGCAGGTGCTGAACCTCTCGCCCGCGCAGACGCAGCGGCTGCTCCAGGTGCTGGAAACCAACATGCAGCCTGAAAATCGGACGTATCAGTACAAATTTTTTTACGACAACTGCGCCAGCCGCCCCCGCGACGTCATCAGGGCAGCCATCGGCGACAGTCTGATTATGCCCTCGGCAACGGCCCCAACGAGGAAGTCGTACCGCGACTGGATGAACGATTACCTCGGCGAAAAACCCTGGGCCAAACTTGGCATGAACCTCGCCATTGGCCGCCCCGCCGATCACCAGACCACTGGTTGGGAAGCCATGTATCTGCCCAACAATGTGTTTAATCAGATGGCGTCGGCTACTGTCCGGCAGGCCAACGGGCAGGTAGTACCTTTAGTAGCTGACAGTCAGACGCTGTACAAGGACAGCCAGACGTTTCGGCAGCAAATTCCGTTCATTTTCAATCCCGATTTTGTCTTTGCTATTCTTGGTATTGCCGTGACGGTGTTTACGATTCGGCGGTATCAGCGCGGTAAAATTGACCGTTGGCTGGACCGGCTGTTGTTCGCGTTTTCGGGTTCCTGGGGCTGGTTTCTGCTCCTGCTCTGGGTCGGTACTGACCACGGTGTTACGTCCTGGAACCCCACGTTACTGTACCTGATGCCATTGCACTTACCGCTGATCTATTGGGCTACCGGCCCCACCACCACCGCCCGCCGACGCAACGCGTATTTTGGCCTCACCGCCATTCTAATCACCATCGGAATGTTCCTCTCCACCGTACCGGGGGGCGTCGATGCGCTGTTTTTGTTAATGATGCTGGTGCGCTGCGTCGTGAATCTGCAACCTGTTCGCAATAGGGCATTAGTCACGCGGGTTGGCTGACTGGCCGCACCGTATCAGTAGTCAGCCTGGTGAAATCTGCTTTGAGAGGCAAACCAAATTCCACAGACATGCAACGAATTTTCCTGTTATGGCTGATTACTGCCGGTAGTTTGTGGGCGCAGCCTGCCGCGCAGCCCGTAAAAGTTGTTGTTACGCCCGACCACGCCGACTGGCAGTACAAGCTGGGCGAATCGGCAAAATTCACGGTAACGGTTTATCACTACAACGTGCCGGTGAAAGACGCAAAACTCCGCTACGAAATCGGCCCCGAAAAGATGGCCCCGTCGCAAACCCAAACCCGCACCCTGCCTAACGGTACGCTCACTATTGACGGCGGAACAATGAAACAACCGGGCTTTCTGCGCTGCACGGCCATTGCTACCATCGACGGCGAAGACTATCGGGGCCTGTGTACGGCTGGATTTGAGCCGCTGACCATTAAACCCACCGTGCAAAATCCCGCCGATTTCGAGCAATTCTGGAACGATGCCAAAGCCGAGTTGGCCAAACTACCCGTTGATGCCCGGCTGCGGCTGCTGCCCGAACGCTGCACCGCTACGGTGAATGTCTATGAAGTGAATATGCAGAACTACGGTACCTCGCGGCTGTACGGTATTGTGTGCGTCCCCAGAGCCGACGGTAAATACCCGGCCCTGCTGCGGGTGCCCGGTGCGGGTGTCAGGCCTTACTATGGCGATGTGGCGATGGCCGAAAAAGGGGTCATTACGCTGGAAATTGGTATTCACGGCATACCTGTTACGCTTGACCCCGCCGTGTATGACAATCTGCGGAGCGGTGCCCTGCTGAACTACCAGAATGCCAACCTCGACAACCGCGACCGCTACTACTACAAACGAGTGTATCTCGGCTGTGTCCGGGCAGTCGATTTTCTGACGTCACTGCCGCAGTACGACGGGCAAACCATTGCCGTGACGGGCGGCAGTCAGGGTGGAGCGTTGTCTATTGTAACAGCGGCTCTGGATACCCGCATTAAGTGGCTGGCCGCGTTTTATCCGGCCCTGAGCGACATGACCGGCTACCTCAATGGTCGCGCCGGGGGCTGGCCGCATTTGTTTGCGGGCAATAATCTGGCGTTCAACAACACCCCGGCCAAGATCAATACGGTGGGCTATTACGATGTGGTTAACTTTGCGCGGCTGGTGCGCGTACCGGGTGCCTACGCCTGGGGTTTTAACGACGAAACCTGCCCGCCCACGTCGATGTACGCGGCCTACAATACCCTGAGCAGCCCGAAATCGCTGAAATTATACCTCGATACGGGTCACTGGCAGTATGCCGAAGAACGGGACCGGATGAACGACCATCTGTTGGAGCAACTCAAAGGCGTTCGGTAGCGACAGGGCAGCAGGTAGCCAGGAAATAGCCAATTGGTTCATGGGAAAGATGGGTGGATGGGATAAAATCCTGAGCTACTACGTTGTATGTTCGCGGACGAACAAAGAAAACGGCGTCAGTTCGGTTAATTCAACTGAAAATGTGCTGCTCTCAGCCTTTTTGTATATCTTTAAAGTCAATTATGTGTAGTATATCTAACGCATAGTGCTAAAAAATTACTGAGCCGATTTACATGACAAACGAAGAGAATCTGGACCCCATCGACGATTCGCAACTACCCGCCGACACCGATCCTGTCAATGCTGAACTCCCAGCTACCGAAACTGAGTCCAACGATGAAATTACTGACGAAACAGGCACTGACGCGGGCCAAATGCCCGCCGATACCAGCGCGGATAGTAATGGTTTGAACAATCAGATTGTGGTGTCGGGCCTCTATCAGAATTACTTTCTCGATTACGCATCCTATGTTATTCTCGAACGCGCCGTACCCGCCGTTGAAGACGGGCTGAAGCCCGTGCAACGCCGTATTCTGCACGCGCTCAAGGAAATGGACGATGGCCGTTTCAACAAAGTGGCCAACGTAATTGGGCAGACCATGCAGTTTCACCCGCATGGCGATGCCTCCATTGGCGACGCGCTGGTGAACATCGGGCAGAAAGAACTGCTTTTTGATACGCAGGGTAGCTGGGGCGACGTGCGGACCGGCGATGGCGCGGCTGCTCCGCGTTACATTGAGGTGCGGTTGTCCAAATTTGCGGGCGATGCCATCTACAACGACAAAACCACCGAGTGGCAACTAAGCTACGACGGGCGTAAAAAAGAGCCGGTTACGCTGCCCGTCAAGTTTCCGTTGCTGCTGGCGCAGGGCGTAGAAGGTATAGCGGTGGGACTGAGTACCAAGATTCTGCCGCACAATTTCATTGAGTTGATCGACGCGTCCATCGCCATACTGAAGGATAAACCGGTGCAGTTGTTCCCTGATTTTCAGACCGGCGGGCTGATCGACGTTGGTAATTATAACGACGGACACCGGGGCGGTAAAGTGCGGGTGCGGGCCAGAATTGAAGAGGTTGATAAGAAAATCCTCGCCATTCGCGATGTACCCTATGGCATCACGACCCCGCAGCTCATCGACTCAATCGTGAAGGCGGCTGAGGTGGGTAAAATCCGTATCAAAGCCCCCAACCGCAACACGGCGGCTGTGGTGGATAATACGGCCAAAGACGTTGAGATTCTGGTGCATCTTCAGCCCGGCGTCTCGCCCGACGTTACCATAGACGCGCTCTACGCTTTTACCGACTGCGAGGTCAGTATTTCGCCCAATGCCTGCGTCATCATCGGCGACAAACCGCACTTTGTGAGTGTGACCGACATTCTGCGCGTCAATACCCACCAAACGGTAAATCTGTTGCAGCGTGAGCTGGAAATCAGGCGTGGGGAGTTGCTGGAACGGTTGCTGTACAGCTCGCTGGAGAAGATATTTATTGAGAACCGCATTTACCGAAAAATCGAGGAGTGCGAAACGTTCGAGGCCGTTCTGGTCACGATTGACAAGGGCCTGAAGCCATATAAAAAGCAGTTTTACCGCGAAATCGTTGAAGATGATCTGGTACGGCTCACCGAAATCAAGATCAAGCGTATCTCGAAATTCGACGGGTTCAAAGCCGACGAACTTATGCGCCGGCTGGAGCAGGAACTCGTTGACACCGACGATAATCTGGCCAATATCACGCGCTACGCCATTGCGTACTACAAAGACCTGCAAAAGAAGTACAGCAAAGGCCGTGAGCGCAAAACCGTAATCCGGGCTTTCAATACTATCGCGGCCAGCGTAGTAGCCGCTGCCAACCAGAAACTGTACGTGGACCGCGAGGGCGGTTTCATTGGCTACAGCCTGAAAAAAGACGAATTCGTCAGCGACTGCTCCGACATTGACGACATCATCGTGTTCCGGCGCGACGGCAAATGCGTGGTGACGAAAATTCAGGAAAAGAACTTCGTTGGCAAGGATATTGTCTATGTCTCGGTGTTCAAAAAAGGCGACGAGCGCAAGGTTTATAACCTCGTATATCTGGACGCAAAATCGGGTATTTCAATGGCCAAGCGTTTTCCCGTCACTGCCGTAACGCGCGACCGGGAATATGATCTGACAATGGGTAGTCCGAAGTCGAAAATTACGTATTTTAGTGCCAACGATAACGGCGAGGCCGAGGTAATTACGGTAAATCTGACGGCCCAGAGTTCGGCCAAAAACAAGCAGTTCGATTACGATTTTGCCGAAGTAGGTATTAAAGCGCGGGCGGCTCAGGGTAATATTCTGACCAAATACCCGGTTCGGAAAATTACTCAGAAAACCGCAGGAACCTCAACGCTGGGCGGGGTCGATATCTGGTACGACGACCATCTGGGGCGGCTCAACCGCGACGAACGGGGTAATTTATTGGGTAATTTCGATGCCAAAGACAGTATTCTGGCCGTTTATAAAGATGGGCAGTACGAACTGACGAGTTTTGATCTGACCAACCGCTACGAACCCGCCGACGTGGCCCTGCTGATGAAGTTCAACCCCGAGATAGTACTCTCGGCAGTATATTACGAAGTCAACCAGAAAAGCTGGTACGTGAAGCGGTTTAAGGTCGAAACTACGTCGCTCGACAAGAAATTTAGTTTCATCGGCGATACCAAAGGCTCGAAGAGTCTGGTCGTCACCGCCGAAGAGTTTCCACGTATTGAAGTAGTGCATCAGGTCAAAGAGCGGGGGCCGTTAGAGAAGATGGTCCTCGAACCCGAAGGATTTATTGAAGTGCGTGGCTGGAAAGCGTTAGGGAACAAATTACCTTTTGCCAAGGTAAAGGACGTAAAACTACTGGCCCCCAAAGTTCCGAAAGAGGTCGTGGCAACCGTAAAGACGCCCCCGGCTGACGGGCCGAAGCCGACGGGCGTAAACCAAAAAGAACCCGCCCAATTAGACATATTTTAACGACAGGTAATGAACTCACTGTTAACTCACGACTACGCCGATGACTCGCTCCGCGAAGCGACGGGCGTTCGTATGCTGAAGTGGGTTATTAAATTCAGCGTGGCGGTGGCCTTTCTGGTGGCTTTAGTCACGCTGATTTGCAACTGGTGGGTCGTATATAACACCCGCGATCAAACGTATTTCAGTATCGATAAACTACCGGCTAACGACGTAGGTCTGGTGCTCGGTACGAGTAAGTTTGTGGCGTCGGGCAAAGAAAACCTGTTTTTTCGCTACCGCATGGAAGCCTCTGCCCGGCTCTGGAAGGCTGGCAAGGTCAAGTTCCTGATCCTGAGTGGAAACAACGACTCAGAATATTATAACGAACCCGCCGATATGCAGCGCGCACTCATTAAACTTGGCGTACCAGCTTCAATCATGACCCTCGACTATGCTGGCTACCGTACCTTCGATTCGGTGGTGCGCTGCAAGGAGGTATTTAATCAGGAAAAGATCACGATCATTTCTCAAAACTTTCATAACGCCCGCGCTCTGTTTATCGGTAATAAGGAGGGCATGCAGGCCGTGGCGTTTGCCGCCCAGGACGTTCCCGATGGCTACTCGTTCCGTACGCTCGTGCGCGAATACCTGGCCCGCCCTTACGCTGTACTGGACGTGTTTCTGCTGCGTCCCCAGCCCAAAACCGACAACTGGCCGAGCCGCTAAACTATATTCAGCCACTTTTTAGTGACCGGCTGGCTTTTTTCACGTTTATATAAGCACTGCCAACCCGGTTTCGTCAGGGTTGGCAGTGCTTGCCCAACCAACTATGCTTTCCTACAAAACGCTGATTATAGAAGACAACCCTGCCGATCAGCAACTGATTCAAACTTACCTGGCCCGGTTACCCTATATTAACCTGCGTGGCACCTTTACCCAGGCACTGGAAGCCGTACCGGTGCTGTATAAAGAACCCATAGATCTACTGTTTCTGGATGTGATGCTGCCCGGTATGGATGGACTGACCTTCCTGGCTTCGCTGCATCAGCCGCCCCGCGTTATACTGATTACGGTTGATCCGGCATATGCACTCACCGCCTACGAAGCGGGTGTTGTTGATTATCTCGTAAAACCATACTCATTTGAGCGACTTTTAAAGGCCGTGAGCCGGGCCGTTGGACTGGCCGAAAGGCAACTGACACAGGCACGGCTACAGCATCAACCCCCTTCGCACGTATTTCTGAAAACGGGCCGCGAAGCCGTGCGGGTGGCCATCAGCGATATTCTGTATGCCGAAGCTTTTGGCGCGTTCAGTAAAGTATATACACCATCGGCAGTGCTGGTAGTCAGTGAGTTATTGGCTGATCTGCAGCAGCAATTACCAGCAGGTGCATTTATTCGGGTTCACAAGTCATATCTGGTTGCGCTGGATAACATTACCCGTATCTCAGCTAAATACGTGACCGTTCTTGAGCACCAGATACCGCTTGGTGCTACGTACCGCGAGCAGGTAGAGAAGGTATTGCGGTAAGCAGTCGGTTGGCGGGCTAATTTGACCGTTCATTCGTTTACAAATGAGTTGGTTAAGTAGTTTGACAGGTCCTAATATTCGCCAAAAGTGAGGTTATATCTTTGTTAAGTTATAACCTGCCGACTACTTATCCTAATGACTGTCCTCTCTGACCTCGAATTGGTCTCTTTATACGTATCCACCAATGATGATCGCTATTTCGCCCAACTTTATACGCGTCATCGGCGGTTAGTTTATCAGAAATGCCTGTTTTACACCGGAGACCCGGATGATTCGGATGATTTTGTGCAGGAAATATTTGTGCGTCTTACCGGCAAAGTAAAAGGCTTTAAAGGAAATGCCAAGTTTACGACCTGGCTGCATACCGTAACGGTCAATTATTGTATTGATCAACTACGCAAACGCCAGCAGCAACAGGCACAATGGCGATTATACACGCTGGAAGCTCAATACATAAGCGAATATAGCACTACCGCCGATGAAGCGCACTTCCGGGTGTTTGAGCGGGTACTCCGGCAGCTTCCAACCCATCAGCGCGACCTGCTCCTGGCCAAGTACGAAGATGGTACCCAGATCAGAGACCTCGCCAATCAGAAGGACCTGACGTCGAGCGCAGTGAAGATGCGTATTAAACGCGCCCGCGATCGCGCCAGAAATCTCTACGACCGCATTCAGGCTGAAGAAGAATGTTAAGACCGCGTAAACGCGGTTTGGGCGTCTGGTCGTAACTTGCCCCCATGTTTGTTTTAGACCAGCTTCTTCGTTCACACATCCGCTTGCTGACGCCCTACTCGTCGGCCCGCGATGAATATACCGGCACAGAAGGCATTTTTCTGGACGCCAACGAAAACCCCTACGGCTCGGCCTCCGGCTCCGGCGATTTCAACCGTTACCCCGACCCGCACCAGCAGGCCATTAAACAGCGGCTGGCCCCAATAAAAGGCGTTCAACCCAATCAGATTTTCCTGGGTAACGGCTCCGACGAACCCATCGACCTGCTCATTCGAGCCACCTGCACGCCTGGTACCGACAATATTCTGATTATGCCGCCCACCTACGGTATGTACGAGGTGTCGGCAGGCATCAATGATGTAGCTGTAACGAAGGTGCCACTCACCGCTGATTTTCAGGTCGATACCGACGCCGTGCTGGCCGCCATTACCAATAATACGAAACTGATCTGGCTCTGTTCGCCCAACAACCCGTCAGGCAACCGCCTTCAGAACGACGCGATTCATACCGTTTTACGGGCTGCCAAACAGTCGCTGGTAATTGTGGATGAAGCCTACGTCGACTTTGCCGACGGGCCGTCCTGGACTACGCAGCTCGATCAGTATCCGAACCTCGTGGTGCTGCAAACGTTCTCCAAGGCCTGGGGGCTGGCGGGGCTGCGGCTGGGTATGTGTTTTGCTCATCCTGATTTGATTGCCATCCTGAACCGCATCAAGCCGCCGTACAACATCTCGGCCCCCGCGCAGTCTCTTGCGCTCGAAGCCCTCGGTCACGAAGCCGATAAAAACGGGTTTGTCCGGCAGATTTTGATTGAGCGACAATGGCTGGCCGACGCGCTGATGGCGGTGCCTTCGGTAGAAAAAATCTATCCGTCAGACGCTAATTTCCTGCTTGTTCGTTTTACCGATGCCGCCGGTACGTTTGCCGGGCTGATTGCTGAACAGGTAATCGTCCGGGACCGCTCGCGGGTAGTTCTCTGTGATGGCTGTCTGCGCATAACGGTGGGTACCCGGACCGAAAACGAACGACTGCTGACGGTACTGCATCACCTGCACCGGAACATCGACCGCGCTAAACTGCCGCTTGGCAAAGGCGAGGCTGTAACCCGTCCCGAATTGGTCTCGAATGCTTAACTTTTCGACAGAAGATTCTTATGAGAAAGACAGGGTATATCCTGACGTTGATTTTAATTGCCGGACTGGCCACGTCACAACAGGCACGGGCGCAGTACAACAACTGGTCGGTGGGGTTCCGGATTGGCGAACCAGCGGGTGTTAATATCCGTAAATATTTCGGTAGTAATCACGCCTTCGACCTCAACATCGGTACGTACGGCGGTTTGTACGGCAACAAACGGAGCTACCGAAACGGCGAGTACAAGAGCGTGGGGCTATCATTGCAGGGGCATTATCTGTGGCATAAATCCCTGACCAGCAGCGAGAGTCTGCGCGGCTACTACGGCTTTGGCGGGCAGGTTAACACGCGCCGGTACTACCCGCCCCGGCTCAGTGGCGAATACGAAAACGCACTGTCTGTTGGCGCATCAGGCATTGGTGGGCTGGAGTTTTTCCCGGCCAACAAACCGTATTCGTTTTTTCTGGAAGGCGGTCTCTACGTCGAGCTGCTTCAGGCCCCGTTCTTCGTCAATCTGAACAGTGGTCTTGGCGTGCGGTATAATTTTTAAAGAGAGGGAGAAAAGGGAGGAGGGAAAAAGGGGGAGGGAGCCATTCGGTGCCTTTCTCCCTCCCCCTTTTTCCCTCCTCCCTTTTCTCCCTCTTTTTCCATGTTCAAAATATACAGTTCATCGGCGGGGTCGGGCAAGACATATACGCTGACCAAAGAGTACCTCAAACTGGCTCTCGGGCCAGGGGTGAAGGAAGACTATTTCCGGCATATTCTGGCCGTAACGTTCACCAACGCAGCGGCCAATGAGATGAAAAGCCGGATTCTGGACCGGCTTCGCGATATTGCCGCCGGGCAGGAATCGCCCCTGCTGACCGATCTCGTTACTGAACTCTACAACTGTGCGCCAGACACAGACGCGTTTGCTGTTGCCCGCGCTGAACTATGCCTGCGGGCCGACCGGGTCTTTAAAACTATCCTACACCGATACGCCGACTTTTCGGTGACAACCATCGACTCGTTTACGCAGCGGGTGGTCATGGCCTTTACCGATGAACTGGGTTTGCCGTACTCGTTTGAGGTAGAAATGGATACCGACGAGACGCTTGAGCTGGCTGTTGACAGCCTGATTGAGAAGGCGGGGGTGGAGGAGATGGATGAGATCACGACCATCCTGAGCGACTATTTTTCCGATACAGCCGCCGACGGCAAAAGCTGGAACCAGTTACCCGAAACCCTGCGCGACTTTGGCAAGAACCTGACCTCCGATCAGTTTTACGAAGCCGTCAATGCCGCTCAGGAACTATCGCCCGCGGCCCTGCGCATTATTCGTCAGCAGGTGCAGGATTTCAATACGTCGCTCGAAACCGACGTAGTTACATACGCACAACGCGCCTGGCAGCGCATCACCGATGCGGGGTTGAGCGAGATCGACTTTACGTTTGGTATGGCCGGCGTAGGTGGTTTTTTGAAAGGAGTTGCCGGGGGGGAAGCCCAAAAAGAAGCTGGTGTACGGGTTAATAACGCCATTGACAACGGACAGTGGTACACTAAAAAAACACCTCTGCCAGTTCAGGACATTATTGACAGCATGGCTGATGAACTGGCCGACTGTATCCGGCAAATACTGATTGTCCGCACCGAACGGGGAGAGCAGGCCGCGCTGTTCGACTGCCTGCTGCCGCACCTGCAAAAGCTGGCGTTGCTCAAACAGATGCGTATCGAGTTCGATGAGTTGCTGCGCAAAGACGGGCGGGTACACATTTCCGAGTTCAACAAGAAGATTCTGGGCATTGTCGCTTCTGAGCCGGTGCCGTTTCTGTACGAAAAACTCGGCGAGAAATACAACCACATCCTAATCGACGAGTTTCAGGATACGTCGCGGCTTCAGTTTGCTAACCTGCTGCCGCTAATTGAAAACGCACTGGGAGCGCAGCATCTTAACCTCGCCGTGGGCGATGGCAAGCAGGCTATTTACCGGTTCCGGGGGGGCGATATGGATCAGATTGTTGCGCTGCACGGCAATGATCTCGACAGCCTGAAACAGGCACACGGCCCTGACAGCTTTACCGCCGACCGTATCGGGATGCTGGCGGGCCACCTCACCGGCGAAATTCTGGACACCAACTGGCGCAGTGCGGCCCCCATTGTGCGCTTCAATAACCAGTTTTTTGAACACACCGCCCGGAGCCACGAAAGCGATCATGCCAAAGTAACCGACGTGTTCGACGCGCAGCAGTTGTTTCATCAGCAGGTGTCGCCCCGCGCCAAAGGGGCTGGTCATGTACAGATTGACTTTCTGGTTAAAGACGAAGAAACCGGCAAGGATTTAACGGCTGTTATGGTCGATAAGACCGTTGCGTTGCTCCAAAAGGCTCTGGCCGATGGCTACCAATACGGCGACATCGCTATTTTATGTCGTAAACGGGGGCAGGCGCGGGTCATTGCCAACGCCCTCAACGCCCGGCGCATTCCGCTTACCTCCGCCGATTCGCTCTCGCTGGAGTTTTCGGACCCCGTGAAGTGGATTGTCACGCTGATGCGGCTGTTGCTCCGGCCCGACAATAAACTCCTGCGCTACGAGTTGCTATACCTGTTTCAGCGCGTAGTGCGGGGTGTTTTCCCCGACGATGTCCTGACCGAACAGCTTCGCACCGTAGCCGAAACGGGTCCTGACGCCGTGTATGACTACCTCACCAAAGAAGGCTTTCCACTCGATCCTTACGCGCTGGGGCAACTTAACCCTTACGAACTGGCCGAGCGGCTTACGGCGCAGTTTGGCTTATTTGAGCAGGCCGAAGACAACCCGTTTTTGTTCCGGTTTCTGGACGAGGTACTGACATTCAATCAGAAACGCAGCGGTCACTTAGCCGATTTTGTGATCTATTGGGACAGCGTTCGGCAGAAAATATCGGTGGAGGGTAACGCACAAAACGCTGTGAGTATCCAGACCATTCACAAGGCCAAAGGGCTGGAGTTCCCCGTTGTCATCATCCCGTTTGCCAACTGGGAGGTGACGCCGATGCCCAAAGGCACGATCTGGCTCGATCTGAGCGATGTGGACACTGACCGGCTGACCCACCAGACCGATATGGGCGAGCAAACCCGACTCCTCAGCGCACCCGCCAACACCAACGGCAACCTGAACAAAACGCCCGCTGCCATTAAAGCACAGTACACCGAGGAAGTGACCCGTACCTTTCTCGAGAACATGAACCTGCTCTACGTAGCTTTCACCCGCCCCACCGACCGGCTCTACGTGCTGGCCGAGCAGATGAAGTTTGGAAACGAAGGACCACGAAAAACAGTCAGCTATTGGTTACACGCGTTTCTGCGCGACAGCGACATCGCCCGTACCTGCGGCTGTGGCTGGGAAGAAGGCCGAAGCTGTTATGAACTCAGCGTGTGCCCCGAGGCCCATACGCATCGCCCCGCAGAGAAAGCCGACGGGGAAATTATTGTTGACGACATTATCAGCGGCCACCGCAAACAGGAACTCAACCTGCGCCGACAGGCCAACCGCGTGTTTGACGTGGCCACCTTTGCCCGCACCCGCGAACGCGACCGGAAACTGAGCGCGGCCCTGAGCCTGATAAAAGGACCAGGCTGCATTGACAAAACCCTGCGTCGGCTCGTGAGCGAGGGGCTAATCCGGCAACTGGAATGCACCGACCTGCGGACGCGGCTCACCGCCATTGTAACACACCCCAACCTGGCTCCGCTTTTTGACGCAATGCTCCGCATCGACACTGACCGGAGTATTCTGAGCCGCAAACGGCTGCACGGTGCGCCACACCGGGTAGTGCATTTGCCAACGGGTCAGGTGGTGCTTGTGCAGTACCAATCCTGTACGGCAGAACCGGACACGCCGGGTAAAAATCCGCTCGACAGTCTGACTTATTTCATAAACTTATACCGGGATATGGGGTTTGCCGAAGTAACGGGCCGTCTCGTTTACCTGAGCGACAAGCCGGAAGTAATAACGGTTTAGAAGCTGGGGAATAATGTGTAATAACATCGATGGAGAACTGGGAGCGTTTCAGGAAGAGAAGAATTAGTGGCCTGAAGGTCGCGCTGGCATCATTCTTAATTTATCATTCATCATTCACTTTCTGCGTAGCCCAGTCGCCGTATCAGCTTAAAACAGGGCGCGAAGCAGCGTTGCTGGGTGTTGGAGTGGCCACTGGCGTTACGTCGCTGGTACTGAATAGTCGGCTCGAACCACTTACGAAAGCAGAAATTGACGGGTTTAGCCGCGCCGATGTACCCGGTTATGATCGGGGTGCCACGTTCAGGTTAAGCCATGCCGCCGACCAGATCAGCAGCGTGACGCTGGCGGGTAATGTGGCTGTACTGGGCGGGTTGACGCTGCTTGCCAAACCCATGCGGCAGGATATGGTAACGGTAGGCGTGATGTACGTTGAAACTGTACTGCTGGCCAATGGCATACAGCGGTCAGTGAAGAACATCGTACAGCGTACTCGTCCGTTCGTCTATAATCCTGACGCGCCAATGGCCGACAAGCTTGACAAAGATGCCCGCCGGTCGTTCTTTTCGGGCCATGCCACCAACGCCTTCGCCACGGCGGTATTTACAGGTGAGGTGTTCAGGCATTATTTTCCTGACTCTAAACTCAAGCCCGTTGTATGGGTCGGATCGCTGGGACTGGCCACGGCCACGGCGGTACTACGCTACGAAGGCGGGTTGCACTACCCAACCGACCTCATAGCCGGAGCCGCTTTTGGTACGCTGGTGGGATGGGGGATTCCAAAACTGCACGAGGTCAAAAATCGCAGCGAATTCGGGCAGCGGCTCGATATGCAACCCTGGAGCAACGGGCAAGCCACCGGAGTTTACCTGCGTTTAGCTGTGTTTTCACAGTAGTTTTGCCTGATCCCAAGCATGAATCTTCCACCCGCTTTTATTGGTGTTGCTCTACTGTTGCCGGGCGCGGCTATATGACGGTTCAGGTTGGTTGATCTACTGTCAAATGTCGATGTGAATCAGGTCGATACCGCCCAAGAAGGAACATTAGCCCGTTATGCTGGGGGCTTTGTTATGTCTATCGGCCCCGTTTTCTCTTAGTCGCTATTTCAACACAGGTCAATCCAGAGCGCGTAGTAGTATTGTTTGGCTGCCTGATTCCAGTGTCTATGAGAATGGCAGTGCTTTACATGGTCGGTTTGGGACGTTATGAGGGTTCGCAGTGGCTGGCTTTACCGGTTGAACTATCCGAACCTGACCGATACATTGTACATCCGTCAATTGTACCGGTTGCTGTCGTAGAAAACCTTGATAGTTTTAAGAACGATGTGGGTATGCCGAAGGCCATCTCGCCAGGCAATATCATCGATGCACACGTGCTGCACAATACAGGGATGATTTACGAATACACGGATTGGGATAAGTTAGAACGGACCCCTGTAACTGATATGCAGTCCTTCGATTTTATTATACATCTTTTTTTACCGTTAGATTCTTAGAAAAATTTGACTTGGTTTACTTTCACACTAAGGGTAAGTGAGATGATTCATGTCAACCTGTTCATAAAGCTCTGACTATGAGCACGACCAGAATCCACCCGATTCCGAAGCAGGATGCTGATTTATACCCAACTCCTCACTCAGACCGCCCTGCCTTAGTTGTCGATAACGAGCAGTTTGTTCGGGGAGCCTTCGCTCAGTCGCCTAACGAAGGCTTTGAAGGTCTTTTTCGCTTGTATTACAAGCCTTTGTGCAGCCATATCTTACGTTTTGTTTATCGGCAGGATGTGGCGGAGGATATTGTTTCGGAGGTGTTTTATCAGTTCTGGAAAAGCGGGGGGTACACCAGCATTCAGCACACCTACCGGGCGTATCTCTACGCGGCTGTGCGGCACCGGGCTTACAATTACCTCCGCGACGAACTGACCGGCCCCCGCGCCCCACTTTCGTTTGATGCCGTCGTGTTAGCCCACGCCGACGAATCGCCCCAGACCATCATCGAGTACGACGAAACGGTGCAGCGCATCGAGAAAATTATCCACGAACTACCCACGCAGTGCCAGCGGATGTTTTTGATGAGCCGGTTTGAAAGTCGAAAAAATCAGGAAATCGCGGATGAACTGGGGCTGTCAATCAAAACTATAGAAGCGCACATCTCGCGGGCTTTACGGCAACTGCGCCAGATATTTCTTTTCAATCTGCTTTTCGGGTTCATTGCGGCACAGGGTATGCAGGTGGGCGCGTGTCTATACTCATAAACCCACCATCCTACGGAAACTGTCATCAACAAAACGGTTCTCTATGCTTACTTCTCCGGGACGGTTACGCCTGTGCAGAAAAAGCTGATAGAAACTTGGCTGGCCGAGGCTGACAACCGGGTGCAGTATTACCAGTGGCTCCACGAGTGGGAATTGGCCCACCTACAAACCGCCCCCGACTGGCAACCCGCCTTTGCCCGTACCGCAGCCCGCCTGAATACGCCGTTTCAGGTAATACAACCGGACGAAGAGCCAATCCGTAAAAACTGGTTTTGGCGCGGGGGGAATGCCTGGCTGGTGGCCGCTTCGCTGACATTGCTGCTGGGGGGCTGACTGTTTGCAGATGTAATACGCTATGAAACCGTACAAACTGGTTATGGCGAAACCCGTGCGCTGACCCTGCCCGATGGCAGTATCGTTACCCTGAATGCCAACTCGTCTGTTCGGTTCAATCGCTTTGGTTTTGGGACGCAACTACCCAACTACCTGTCAGCTATTCAGCCATCCAGAAAGGTGCATTTGACGGGCGAAGCCGATTTTCGGGTATGCCACCTGCCCAACCATCAGCATTTTGTGGTGCTAACGCCCAAAGGCCTGAATGTAACCGTATTGGGTACCGAATTTACGGTACCGGGCCGCCCACGCAAAACGCAGGTAGCCCTGCGGTCGGGGCGGGTAGAACCGACGCTGGCCCAAAAGGTGGAACAGCCACCCCTGACTATGCAACCCGGCGATGTAGTCGTTCTGGAACCCACCGGTCAGTTTGCCCGTCGGCGTATCCGTAATCCAGAAGCCGTAGCCGCCTGAAAAAACCACCGCTTCACGTTTGAGCAAACCTCGCTGGGCGAGATTGCCGCCCTGCTTGAAGAGAATTATGGTCTGCGTGTCACCATTGCATCGCCCGAACTGGCCACCCGCACAGTTTCCGGCTCGTTTCCGGCCTACAACGCCGACGACGTACTGAAACTCATGACCGATCTGCTCCAAATCAACTATATCCGCGATAATGACCGGGTGCTATTTACCGATTGAAACCGACTACTCCCAAATCAATAAAAAACATGACACGAACCCGTTTACCTCATTCTGTTCTGCTGGGTGTCCTGTTGCTAACCTGCTACTACCCAAGCGGGGCGCAGGTGGTAGCTTCCAACGCCCAAACCGTTCGGCAAATGGCGCGGCCTGTTACAACACCTCAAACCCTGAGCCTGCGCGATGTACTGACCGATCTCAGAACCCGCTACGGCGTGGATATTCTGTTTGAAGACCGGATTGTGGTCGGGCAGGTGATTCTGGCAACGGCCATCGAAGCCGGCGTAACAGTGGAAAAACTTAGATAATGTGCTGCGTCCGCAGGGGCTTCGCTACAAAAAAATCAAAGCGAAAGTCTATGCTGTTTTATTGGAAGCTAAAGCGCGAAAACTATCCCGCACCGACGTACCCGAAACGTTGTCTTTAGAGCCGGGAGTGACTCCAACGAATGTTTCCGTACAAGCACTCCAGTCTTTAGCAAACGCAACAACGGCTGCCGCCGATGTGAGCGTGACCGGGCGTGTACTAGACGAGCAGGGGGCGAGCTTCCCGGCGTAAGTGTTGTGGTAAAAGGTTCCGGTCCGACGTTTCGGCAACGTGGCACGACCACCAATGCAAACGGAAACTTCACTATCAGCGGACCTGACCGGCAGGCGGTGCTGGTTTTCTCGTTTGTGGGGTATCAGAGCCGCGAGGTTACGGTAGGCAGTCAGGCGATTATCAACGTTGCGCTAACCGCCGACAACAAAACCCTCAACGAAGTGATTGTAGTGGGCTACGGTACGGTCAAAACGTCGGATTTGACGGGTTCGGTATCGTTACTGAAAGCAGAAGATTTTAATCCGGGTGCCAATGCCTCGGTGGATCAGCTTATGCTGGGTCGCTCGCCGGGAGTTCAGGTTACGCAGTCCAGTTCGGAGCCGGGTGAGGGCGTTTCGGTGCGCATCCGGGGGGCCAGCTCGCTCAACGCGGGCAACGAGCCGCTTTACGTGATTGACGGCCTGCCGCTGGATAATAGTTCGTCGCTTTCGTCTTCGCCGGGGGGCAATGTGGGCGTGGGCGCAAACCAAAACCCCCGAAACTCCATCAACCCCAACGACATTGCCAGTATCGAGATTCTGAAAGATGCCTCGGCAACGGCCATTTACGGTTCGCGGGGGCCAACGGTGTTATTCTGATCACAACCAAGCGGGGGTCGAAAGGAAAAGTTGGGGTTAGTTACGATATGAACCTCGGCATTCAGAACGTACCTCAGCCATTGGCCGTACTGGGCACGGCTGACTATATCAAATTTATGAACGGCGTGGCTAAAGACGAAGGCCGAAAGCCCGAATTCACCGATGACGACATTGCCCGTATTGGGGCCGGTACCAACTGGCAGGAGCAGATCTACCAACAGGCTCCCCTCACCAGCCACAACCTGTCTATCTCGGGTGGCGACGATAACACCACGTTTTTTTCGTCCTTCAACTACTTTAATCAGGATGGGGTATTGAAGAATTCCGGTATCAAAAAATACATTGCCCGCGTCAATCTGGAACGCAAGTTTGGTAAGAAAGTAAAGTTAGGTATCAATCTGAATACCAGCGTAGTAAATGACTTGAACAGTATCGACGGCCTGAACAACAACGAAAATGCCGGGCCAATCAATGCTTCCCTGCTCTACGACCCTACCGAGCCGGTCTATAATGCCGATGGTACGTTTGCCCAATCCAAAAACCTGACCATCAACAATCCCGTCAGTCTGATTGAAGGCCTAAAGAGTACCAACGTTACCAACCGAACACTGGGTAATCTGTACCTGAATTACACCATCATTCCAGGTTTGGATGCTAAACTTAACTTCGGCTCTGACCGGCAAACGGCCCGGCGCGACCTCTATAATTCTACCCGTACTCTCGCCGGTGGTCCGGCTAGAGGTATTGCCAGTATTGCCACGCTGGAACGCTCGAATGTGCTGGCTGAATACACTATGAATTATAACCGGAAACTAACCGGCAACAGCACCTTCGGCGTATTGGGTGGCATTACCTATCAGTATTTCAACAACCGGACGTTTGCGGGTACGATCCGGGGCTTTGCGTCCGATGCACTGGCCACCAACAACTTAGGGTTGGGCGATACCAATAACGACAACCTGAGCAGTGGTCAGGAGGATAACACCCTGCTGTCGTACTTAGGCCGGGTTAATTACACCCTGAACGACAAATACCTGCTGACAGCCTCGCTGCGGGCCGACGGCTCCTCGCGCTTCGGCGAAAACAACAAGTTTGGTTATTTTCCGTCAATAGCGTTGGGTTGGCGGCTCTCGGAGGAGCCCTTCATTCCTGAGTTTTTCTACGATCTCAAACTACGTGGCAGCTGGGGTACTACCGGTAATCAGGACATCAACAATTACGCATCGCTTACCACCTACACCACCGGGGCCAATGCCGTGTTTAACAACGCCGTATCGACTGGAACAAGGCCCTCGCGCATTGCCAACCCCAACTTGAAATGGGAAAGTACCGAGCAGGCCAACATCGGTATCGACGTGAGTATGTTGCAGGGACGCATCAGCCTGACACTTGATTACTTTGTCAAAAATACCCGCGACATGCTTATCAATCTGCCCATTCTCCGCGCTACGGGCTTTGCGTCGGTGCTGACCAACATTGGCCG
>Ga0105045_10000880_pt1 | contig 23341 bp, 23 predicted proteins | sample MAT02_FD_78089 | JGI IMG/M metagenome (GOLD analysis project Ga0105045, IMG submission 78089) | Freshwater microbial communities from Lake Fryxell liftoff mats and glacier meltwater in Antarctica - MAT-02 (megahit assembly) | ecosystem: Environmental > Aquatic > Freshwater > Ice > Liftoff... | reverse complement strand
TGTCGCTCATAATCTTGCTCCATGTGAAGTGAATCATTCATTGTACATGGATATATGGTTTTATCTCAATTTTTTAGTTACCGACAAGCCTGAATTGCACCCGTTGACATGGTTAGTGGTTTGATTCGCCCCACTTTTTATTCGTTTCAAACGGGGCTAGAGCACGAATCAAGGCTACTGCCATTTCTTTCTAATATGGAAAATTGATTAATTATATCAACGTTTGCTGATGCATCATATTCCACATCTTTTTAAATTCGGGACAGATTGCCAAAAGAGTCTCTTTATTTCCTTCCGCAATTTTTTCACCCTTTTCCAAATAAATAATTTTATCTGCATGCTCTATTGTGGATAAGCGATGGGCAATCATGATTTTTGTTACAGATCTCCCTAATTCATCAAGAGTCGCTTTGATATAACTTTCACTGATTGCATCTAAAGAAGATGTGGCTTCATCCATTATCAATAAGGGGGCTTTTTTAACTAATGCGCGTGCAATGGCCAAGCGTTGTTGTTGTCCACCGGATAAATTTTTACCGGCTTCACTTAATTCCGTTTGATAACCTTGTGGTAAATTTATAATAAACTCTTCTGCGTGTGCCAATCGGGCAGCTTCTTGAATAGCATGTTCTGAAAAATTACGCCCAAAAGAGATATTTTCATTAATCGTATCTAAAAATAAAAAGGGTTTTTGCGGCACAAAAGCAATGTTCTCACGCAGTGATTTTTGTGTATAATTTTTTATGGATAATCCATTAATGCGTATTTCCCCCTTTTCAACGTCATAGAGACGCGGAAGGAGTTGAACAATCGTTGATTTTCCAGCTCCGGTAGGTCCTACAATGGCCACTGTTTCACCCGGATTGATAGTGAAACTTACTCCTTTTAAAATCCACTCAGATTGATAACGGAACCAAACATTATCAAATTCAATTTGTCCATCAATTTTTTCTAAAGTTAAGGCCCCATCTTGATCTTGAATATCGGATTGAATATTCATGACCTCTTGCATTCTTTCGGCTGCCGATATTCCTCGTTGAATATGGCTATTTTCTTCTGCGAATTTCTTTATAGGTTCATAAAACACATACAGAAAACCACAATAGACTAAGACTTCAGATACGCTCATCTGTTGTACATATAATCCATAAAGCAAGGCGGTGGCCAAAAAGAACATGCCTATCGTATGGATGATGGGGCGTGAGGAAAGATCATAACGTGCCCCTTTCGTTTCAAGTGCTGCCATTTTTGCATTCTGATCGCGATATTTTTTTAATGAGAACTCTTCCATGGCAAACACTTTGACTGTTTGAATGCCAGATAAAAAATCAATGAGTACCGACGCAAAAATTTCTTGATTTTTTTGCAATTGCTTTGCAATGCGTTTGACTCTTTTAGCTAGAAAAATTATTGGAAAAACGATTAATGGAAATCCAAGGAAAATGATTAAAGAAAGCTGCCACGAAGTCATAAAACATAAGATAAGTGTAGAAATAACTGTAAACGGCGTCTGCAAATAATTGACTAAGCACGCGTTGATAGCATCAGCTATTAATGCAGCGTCACCCACTACTCTAGAGGATAGGCTGCCAATATTATGTTTTTGATAGAAACCCATGGGAAGTTTCTGTAAGTGCTCAAAATAATCTTGACGTAGATCCTTACTGATCGAAATCGCAACAATTTTTGAAATAAAACGGTGTCCAAATAAAGTCACTGCTTTGAAAATAGCCACAATAATTAAAAAAAAAGCCAAAGCAAGCATACTTGTAGAAATGGGGATCCAATGATTGAGTTTCTTAATTACAGAACCAAGTAAATCATTTTCTTTATGCCGGGCCAAAAATTGATTTGCCCCCTCTTTTGTGACAATGTTTTGAGGAGAAGGATGTAGCTCTGGCCAACGCGCTTGCACATCTTGCCAGCTAACTGATTCATTTTTTTGAAGTTTTCCTTCTTTAACAGGGGCAAATATTTCAAAAAAATCAGGACCTTTTTTTGTAATAACTCCTAAAGCCACAATTTCTAATTGTGAAGCAAAGGTGAGAAGGACCATAAAGAAAATAGAGAAAGCGATTAAGATCTTTAACTTTTTACTCAAAATAGCTGTTTTAAATAATTCGCGCATAATTCTCGTTTAATTTTCGGTAAATTGACCCATTTGTCTGAATTTCTGATAGCGTTGTTCAATTAATAGAGGTTTAGGAATGCGTCTTAACGTTTGCCATTGCTCTAAAATAAATTTCTTCACATTTTCGTAAGCAGCTTGTGGATCGTGATGTGCGCCTCCTAAAGGTTCGGGAATAATCACATCAATAATTTTTAGTTCTAAAAGGTTTTCAGAATTGAGCTTTAAAGCAGAAGCCGCTTCTACTTTTTTTGCAGCATCTTTCCAAAGAATTGATGCACACCCCTCAGGTGTGATTACAGAATAACAAGCATGTTCTAGCATACCGATGACATCACCTACTCCCATACCTAAAGCGCCTCCTGAACATCCTTCACCAATAATCGCAACAATAATGGGGGTTTGAATGCGAGCCATTTCACGTAAATTATAAGCTATCGCCCAGCCTTGCCCGCGTTCTTCTGCTTCTAAACCCGGAAAAGCTCCCGGAGAATCTAAAAAAGAAATAATGGGTAATCCAAATTTTTCGGCAGTTTTCATTAAGCGTAAAGCTTTGCGAAAACCTTCAGGATTTAACATGCCAAAATTACGATAAACTCGGCTTTCTGTATCATTTCCTTTTTCCTGGCCAATGACCATGAAATTTTCGCCATTAATCTTGATCAACCCCCCTACAATGGCGTGGTCGTCACTAAAACAACGATCCCCTGATAACTCCATAAAATTTTCAGAGATATTTTTAATGTAATCGATTGTGTGTGGACGTGCAGCATGTCTTGAGATTAAAATTCTTTCCCAAGCATTCAACCCCTTGTAGGTTTCTTGTTTCAGTTTATTAAGTTTTAGTTCAAGTTTGCGAATTTCTTCAGTAAATAATGGATTTTCTTTGTTTTGCTTTTTAAGATGTTCAATCGTTTTGATATATTCATGAATCTGTTTTTCATGTGGCAAAATATCCAAAAATAGCTCCTTATTTATATTAATCTAATTGAGAAAACTGGCCTTAGAAAAAGTGTTAACGATCTCGATTATGGTTGGTTTTGTGATAATAATTGCAAAAAGCTCTTCCATATCAGCAGTCGTTAGTCGAATGCAGCCATCACTTTCATGACATCCAATTCCTTGCTTTGAATCTTTTAACTCTCCAGTGGGCTGCAATTTCCAAGGTGTTCCATGAATTCCAAAACCTTTTGCAGATGCTGTACAATCACCTATTTCTTTTTCAAAAGGGATCCAACGTGTTCCAAAAATGGTAATCATCTCAGTTTTTTTACCTTGGTAATTTCCCATTTGTTTTGGTTTATAAGTGATGATTTTATCGCCAAGCTTATATTTTCCAAAAGGTGTAAGAGAACCGGAAGTTTTAAAAGAATCTACTCTTCCTAATCCCACTTGATAAGTCTTTAGCAAAACAGGCTCTTTTGTGGCTAAATCAATGTAATAAAACCACATTTTACATCGCGATGCATCGACTAATAAATAAAATTCAAAGGGAATATCTTTACGTAAAATGTTAAATTGATCTCCATCTCGAATTTCTTGTGTCAAATAATCAGGTCGTCCATTTAAGCTGCGAGCAATGAAATGGCGTGACGTTTGATAATACGTGGCATAATCTGATAACCATGCGGGACGCCCTTTCAACCAAGCAACCCGACTTTTGTAAGTAATGGTTTCAACAATAGGCAGTTTTTTTCCATCTTTTTGAAATAGTTCATTGATTCGATCTGCTTCAGGTAAATTTTCTTGTGGAACGACTACCGCTAATGAGGCAACCGGTGCTCTATCATTGTATGCGACTAATGAAGGCTTTTGCACCACAGGATTCATGTGCTTTTCCGGTTGAATCTCAATTTCAAAAGGAACAGAAGGAAAGATAGGTTCCGGTATTTGTGAAGGCTTGCCTTTAAAAAGTGCGATTAAGCCAATTATCGCGAATAATGCAATCGAAAAAATGGCTAAAAATCTTGGAACATTCATAAACACAGCCTATCTTCTTGAAAATCAATGAAGTTTATTTATTTATTTTTAAAAAAAGTATATCTTAAGAATAAGAATTAAGTACAAAGCATAATGTTTTGCATTTATTTTTACCACAGCTTTCCAATCACTCACTTTTCCCTTCTTGGCGTTTTCTGTAGACTCTGTGGGAGTTTTAAAGGATAGAAGGAGTCGCCACAGGCTTGATTGACCAATCATAATTGCGATCCTCTGTAACAAAAGAATATGCAATTAAAAAATTTGCACCCCAAAAGCTATTTTTTCTACCTAAGGGGATAACTTGCATTGTACACTTGTGATTTGCAGCAGTCAGATCTAATGCCCCTTTAATTCCTTGTAGGCGAATAGGAACGACCTTACCTTCGTAACTATTTAAATTACCCGGCAATAAATGCAAGTTTTGGTTAACCACACATTCTTCAGCTTTTACAAAAAAGCAAAAAGCCACTTCATTCCACTCATCTAAACTTAAAACGCTTGTTTTTAGATTCATTTGTAAATTTTTGTATTCTTGTAAAACTTCTAACCAAATATTTTGAAAAGAGTCTGACTTAGCTCCTAATCTTCGCGGTTGATCCACAAGTCTTACACATCCTTTAATGGAAAAGTCAATTTTATTTGACTCCATCAGTGGCTGTCGAATTCCATGATCTGAAAGATGGTTACCTTCAATGCCAAAACCCGCACAATCATCAAGTGGAAAGTATTGGGGGCCATAATTCATAATTTCAACGTCTTTTTCTCGTAAATAGCCTAAACCTGTTTGACAACCATGCAACGTACATATTGCCGTTTGATGATCTGATCGGTACCCTACTAAAGATGTTGAAGAGTCGTGAATTTGATTAGATAGGTGTATAGGCTTAGCTTGTCCTTTTGGCAAGTTCAGAAAATGCTCAATGATTACCCATAAAGGATCAATCGTCGTCACTGAAGAATCGAATTTCTCCTGTAAATGTTTACTTAACACATCTGAAAGATATTGAAATTCGTTTCTTTTTGTATAAAAAGCAGCGCTTTTAAATAAAAGATAATGCAGCACAATCAATTCACACTGATTATTTTCTTTTTCACGCACATATAAACTAGAAACCGGCAAAATTTGATAATCTAAGGTATTCATTTGCCAAGTAGCTAAACGCAAAACATTTTCTTCGATATCGGAACGTTTTAAAAATATTCCTAAAAGGCTTAATAGTATTCCAAACTCTAAATGCTGAGGATGATAAGGCAAGGATAACCAGGGGGAATATTCTTTAGCATCTATTAATGCAGCTCCACTTTGCAGTAAACTAATGCCAACTTCCGGGATAGGTAGCTGAACAAGAAAATGGTTAAGAGCAGCATACAGACGAAAATATTGCGAACTCTGGTCCCAAGGCATTAATTCGAATTGCCGGACGATGCCAGGTAAATTCTTATCTTTACTATCGACTAAATAATTGAGCAAACTCATGCTTAATAAATTTTTCCATTGTGCAGTCGTTTTTTCTTTTAAAGATAAGATATCTTTTTGTAAGAAATCTTCAATAATAGCATCTACATCAACTGTTTCATTATTTAACCACTTTTCAACTTGAAGGAAGAGAGGGCTAGAATTTTGCCGATTTTTCAACTGTATTTTATAAAGCGATTGAAGAGTGAGTTCACTCATAGTTTAATTTCCGTTTTACAGTTTAAAATTTTAGAGTGACGGCAGTTTAATAAAAGTAATAGAAAATGCATAGTCTAACAATTAACAAATCAAACATTTGTCCAAATTCAATAAGAGTTTTAAAAAATTTTCATTGCAATTGCATTCTATATTGTGAGCATTTTTGCAAAATCTAATAAATACAATTATCAATTAAAAATAAAATCATTCTCTTACGAATTTGAAAAGATGTTGTAGTCTTTGTTCATACGCAAATAAATTCAAGAATTGTTATCAAGTATACTTAAAACTGGTGTCGGTTTTTTTGCACTTATATTGATACTAATGCCTCTTGCTCTACTGCATCCTCTTCTACAACTTGGCGCATTTTTTTACCCGGTGTAAATTTTACAGCCGGTCTTGCTGGAATCACAATGGGTATCGCAGCATTTTTAGGATTTCTGCCTATTTTTTGTTTTCGTTCTACGACTTCGAAAACGCCGAATTCTCTAAATTCGAGTCGCTCACCTTGAGACAAACACTCTGTAATTTTATCTAGAAAAGCTTGAATGACATGACGAACATCATTAGGATGAATTCCTTTATCCTGAGAAATAGAATTAATCAATTTCTTCTTCGTCATTGTACTTTTCTTTGAATTTGTTGCCATAGAATCGGAATCCTCCCTTTTGCACTTTAAACGCAGGCTAATCTATTTTTTGCTTAAATTTTTTCAAAATTAAAAAAATTGCAAACTCTTATTTTGAATTCATGATTTTGCATTATGATAATCAATCATTTATTGAATTCAAGAAAGAATTTCAACTTTTATCGTAGTCTAATTAAAAATTTATTTTTTTTACCGGTAGCCAACAACATTAATCGACTAGAAATAAAATGAATTTGTTCAATTACGCAATTTTCATCTATTACTTTATCGTTGTTTATATAGACTCCGCCATTTTTAATCAATTTTCGAGCTTCCCCTTTACTAGAAGAAATTTTTAAATCGGCCAAGACATCCACTAACTTTTTGTCAATTAGCTCGCTTGTTGATAATTCGAAGGTTGGAATATGTCTTGAAAGCGCTTCTAACGCATCTACATCCAATAAAGTTTGTGTTCCGGGTGCAAGTCCATTAGTGACTTGTATTGCTTGCTCTAACCCTTGTGGGCCATGTATTAAACGAGTAATTTCTTCTGCCAACTTTTTTTGTGCAGTACGTGGAACATACTCTTTTTCTTCCATTATTTTTTTATAATAATGAATTTCTTGCATATCCATAAACGTTAACATGCGCATGAGTTTAATCACATCCGCATCTTCTACGCGTATGAGATATTGATAAAATTCGTAGGGTGATAATCTATCTGCTGATAGCCAAATCGCCCCTCTTTCGGATTTACCAAATTTTTGCCCATCGCTTTTTGTTAATAAAGGAAAGGTCAAACCGAAAGCCGGTTTGGCATGTACCTTTCTTATTAATTCTGTTCCTGCTGTGATATTACCCCATTGATCGCTGCCACCTAGCTGAACTGTCACTTGGTGCTTTTCATAAAGATGTAAAAAATCGTACCCTTGCAAAACTTGGTAGGCAAACTCTGTGTAACTCATTCCATCTTCCGATTGCAATCTTGTCTTAACACTGTCTTTTGAAAGCATGGGACCCATACGAAAGAGTTTTCCAAAATCTCGTAAAAATTGAATAAAGCTAATATCTTTAAACCAGTCTAGATTGTTCAATATCAAAGGCTGTGTCTCAGGCTGATGAAAATCTAATACTTGATCAAAATTTTTTCTAATTCCTACCAAATTCGATTCAAGAGTCGGCACATCTAAAAATTGACGCTCTGTACTGCGACCGGATGGATCTCCAATCATGCCCGTCGCACCACCAAGTACGACAACAGGAGTATGACCTAATCGTTGAAACCAAGCTAAACCCATCATGGCTACTAAATTACCTAAATGCAAACTGTCCGCTGTTGGATCAAATCCGCAGTAGACTTTTAAAGGCTTATTCACAAGCTCTCGAATTTCATCGCTCGTTTTAGCTTCGATTAATCCACGCTCTTCAAGCACATCAATAATATTTAACATTTTTTATCATCCAATTAAGAACAAATCAATTAAGTGTGAACATCTTTCTCATTATTGCTTTTTCTGTCAATCATTAGAATGAACATAATTACTATTATTTAAGATGACAAACTTCTTGATTTTCAAAAAGAAAAAAACAATTTAAAGATTTTATTTGAAATTATATCCAATTTCTCTATTCTGCGAAATAAGGGACAAATAGATTTTACAGTCTAAATTATTTACAAATTTCTTTAAGGAGGAAATGACGATGATGAAAAAAATGTTAATTATGTCTTCTCTATGTTTAGCGTTAAGTTCTTGCGACAACATGCAACTAGATAATACTGCACGTAATGAAAGAGATAGAAATGCAACTCTTACACCGGGCGACCAAGCTGAAAATGAGCAGGATCGTACCATTACGCAGAATATTCGTAAAGCAGTAATGGATGACGAAAATTTATCCACAAATGCGAAAAATGTCAAAATTATTACTGTCAATGGCATGGTGACTCTTAGAGGTCCTGTCAATAGTGATAATGAAAAAATAGCTATTGATCAAAAAGCTAAAGCTGTAGCAGGTGTAAAATCTGTTGATAATCAAATTGAAGTAATTCATGTAGCAAGTTAATCTCACAACCTAGGAGAAAAAAATGACTCAAGATACTATATACGGTATTGCACTCCAACGTTCACATGTTGAAAAAATCGTTCAAGCCCTATTAGACGCTGGGATTTCTCGCGATCATATTTCTTTCTTATCATCTCAAAAAGATGAATTCCATGATGTTGGTACATATGACAGAAACTGGCGTGATGAAGATCGTCTAGGTGATCATCGTGATCCAGGCACTTTAGGCGTAGAAAAACATACTAAAGCTCCAGAAGGTGCAACTACTGGAATGACTGCTGGTGGAATTATTGGTGGCGCACTTGGACTATTAGCAGGTATTGGCGCTTTGGCAATTCCAGGCGTAGGTCCTTTTATTGCAGCAGGTCCTCTCCTAGCAACTTTAAGTGGTCTTGGTGCAGGTGGTGCATTGGGTGGTCTTCTTGGAGCATTAGTTGGCTTTGGTATTCCAGAATACGAAGCTGAACGTTATAACAAGCGCATTAATGAAGGTGGCATTTTGATTGCTGTTCAAGCTAATTCTGAAGCTTCAGCAAGAATAAAAGAAATTCTTATTCAAAATGGGGCAGAAGATGTTAATATCTCTTCTAACACTGCAACGACTAAGAGTTATAATAAAGATATCCACTAGATAATTCGTTTATTCGTCAGAGAGCACGACCGAAGAAATCATTTTTTGTTTTTCTTTAGTAGTGCTCTTTTTCTTTCAATTTTTTTTTAAAATTTAGTTATTTTTCCTAAAAAGGATTAAGACTATCGAGAAATTGGCAGGGTATTTTTAGACTAGAATTGAGATATTTCGCTAAAGCTCTAGGGCCTACCCGTTCAGTAGATGAGTGGCCTAATGCAAAAAAGTTTATTTTCTCTTCATAAGCTTGATGCCATACAGGCTCATCAAAATTTCCTGTGATAAATCCGTCTACGCCAGCTTGAGAGGCTTCTAAAATATTTTTATAAGCTCCCCCTGAAATAAGCGCCAGAGTTTCCATGTACTCTTCTCCACCCAAAGCAACTGTAGCAGCATGCTCGTAATAAATTTCCAGATTTTTTTGTACCTCTTCTCTTGTTTGTCTCGGAATGCGCCCTTTAACACCAATGGGTATTCCGTTTATATAACCAAATGGCTGTAAATCTGTCCAATCCATATCTATCGCAGCTTTCCAGTTATTCCCTAAAGTCGGATGCATATCTAGAGGCAAATGATAAGCAAATAACGAAATACCATGATGAAGCAGTTGGTACACTTTTTCTTTTAAAACACCTTTCAGACCATGTTTATCATGATTCCAAAAAAGTCCGTGATGAACAATTAAGACATCTACTTTTGCATCTACTGCCTTTTGAATAGTTTCTAAACTTGCTGAAACGGCTGTCGCCATTTTGACAATATTTCTTTTCCCTTCTATCTGTAACCCATTAATACAATAATCAGCTACACCATTTGAAGGTAATAAAGCATTTAATCGTTTAGCTAACTCATCTAAAGTGATCATTTTATTTTTGTTATCCTATTTAACCTGCAATTTTCATTCTTTTTTAGAATACTCTTTGCGTACAATTGTTTTTTTGACGTATACACAATGATAGACTTATTTTTTACAAAAACACGTATTTATAAATCTTATTAATTTATCATACTAGACGAATATGACTAAATCAAATTCTACGTCTATACTTACCGCCAAAAAAGCCGCTGGTACTGCCGCTGCCGAATTAGTAGAAAATGGGATGTTGATAGGGCTTGGAACAGGCTCAACAGCCACTTTTTTTATCGAAGCCCTTGGAAAAAAATGTCAACAAGGCATGAAAATAAAGGCTGCTGCAACTTCGCAACAATCAATGGATCTCGCCAAAAAATATGGCATTCCAATAATAGAAAATGCCTCTATTCCTCTACTGGATTTAACAGTTGACGGAGCTGATGAAATCGATCATGAAAAAAACATGATCAAGGGCGGAGGTGGCGCGCTCCTTAGAGAAAAAATTTTAGCAGGCTCCAGTAAAGAAATGCTTGTTATTGTCGATGAGACTAAATGGGTAAAGAGTTTAGGAGCTTTTCCTGTGCCAGTTGAAATCTCTACTTTTGCTTATCAAACAACTTTGTTACGCTTACAAAATAAAGGTTATCAAGCTGCTTTTCGTTTAGACTCTTTTGGTAAGTTCTATGTGACAGAAAATAACAATTTTATTATAGACATTCAATTTACTGCGCCAATTTTAAATTTACACTTAGAAAATGATCGTTTAAAAAGCGTTAGTGGAGTACTTGAAACAGGCCTGTTTCTTAATCTAGCAGGCAGGGTAATCATTGGTTATAATGATGGGCAGACAGAAATTAAACAATAAAATTTATAAGGTCTTTTATGACTTTTGAACTCATTCAACTCTCATTTGATAAAATTATGCAAACGCGCTCCTATACAGTTGTTGTATTGAGTGCACAAGAAAAACGCTTTGCTATTTATATGGATCCTAATACAGGTAAAACTCTTCAAATGTTTTTAACCGATATGGAAAAGCCCCGTCCAACAACTCACGACTTAATGGACAAGATTTTTGAAGGCTTCGAAATGCAGGTGAAGCAAATTATTATTAATGATGTTCAAGATACAATCTATTTTGCTCGTCTTTTTTTAGAAACAGAAAAAAATAACTTACGTTATATTGTAGAAATTGATTCAAGACCAAGTGATTGTTTGATTTTAGCTTTGATGAACAATGCACCCGTTTACTGCACGCGAGAAGTTCTAAATAAAACGATAGAAATGGAAGAATAATTAATCGAATTTGTGATTAATAATGAATATAAAAATTATTGTTGGCTAATTCAATAATCGATTTTACAGCTTCTTCTGCATCTTCGCCCTCTGCTTCTATAGCTATACGAGCTCCTCTCGACGCTGCTAGCATTAAAACGCCTAGCAATGACTTTGCATTGACCGCATGTTTTTGGTAAGTTAAAAAAACATGCGATTTAAATCCACTCGCACATTTAACTAATTCTGTAGAGGGACGAGTATGTAATCCTCGATCATTGCTAATAACAAATTTTCCTTTAATTTTTTTCTTATATTCCATAGCTAGCAGCATCTTTTTAGCTTATATTTCTATTTTTATTTCAATTGAAGTAATTAACTTAAATCCTATTTATGCGCAAACTTTTTCTTATTACTTAATAAAAATTTCTGTAGAATGTTTATTTTTTACACAAGAAGCTTATTGGAGTTCGGTTCTTATAAAAAGAGCATTTCTTCTTTAATAAGCCCCCTTTTCAATTTTTTACTAGGAGAAATTAATGGTTAAAAAACGCACAGAAGTCGATTTAGCAAATTGTTGGAATGTTGAAGATCTTTATTTAGATTTACAAACCTGGCAAAAAGCTTTTCAAACACTCATTCCCTCACCTACCAATAAACCCCTGTGGCCTGAATTATTAAAATTTAAACATCAGTTGAATTCAGGACCTGGTCAGATCAAAAAAATTTTTGATCTGACCATGGGTATTGAGCAAGAGTTATCCAAATTGTATACCTATGCTCATCTTAAACATGATGAAGATATTGCCAATTCGGATTACAAAAAAGCCTATGAGCAAATTGTTTTTGTTTTACATGCTTTTTCTCAAGAAACTTCTTGGATTCAACCGGAAATCTTAGCCCTACCTGAGGCAGTTATTGCTACCTATCTTTCTTCCCCCGAATTACAAGACTACAATTTTTATCTAGAAAAAATGATTCGTTTGAAAAAACATACGTTATCAGAAGAAAATGAACAGCTACTCGCGTTAGCAGGACAAGCGCTACAAACCCCTTATAAAGCCTTTAATTCAATCAGCGATGCAGACTTTAAATTCGGTTCAGTCAAAGATGGCAAAGGGGAAGACCGCCCACTTTCTCATGGTTCTTATGGACTTTACATCAGAGATCAAGATCGAATTTTACGTGAAAATGCCTTTAAAAAATACCACCAACAATATAATCAGTACGAAAACACACTTAATGAGCTCTTGACAGGCCAAATTCAATCTCATGTTTTTAACTTTCGTTCTCGTCACTATGCTTCTTGTTTAGAAGCCGCTTTATTTCCTAAAAATGTAGATGTGTCTGTGTATCACGCGCTTATTCAAGCTGTGAGTGAAAATTTACCTAGTTTGCATCGTTACTTAGATTTACGCAAAAAAATCTTAAAAGTTGAAGAGCTCCATTTATATGATATTTATGTGCCTTTGATTGACTCAGTAGATATCAAAATGTCATACGAAGAAGCAGAGCAATTAGTTATCGATTCTGTTGCCCCACTTGGCAAAGACTATCAAAATATTCTAGAAAAAGGCTTAAAAGAGCATCGCTGGGTCGATCGTTATGAGAACGAAAATAAACGTTCCGGCGCCTATTCTAGCGGTTGTTTTGGAAGCATGCCCTACATCTTGATGAATTACAAAGGCATTTTAAGAGATGTATTTACTCTGGCTCACGAAGCGGGTCATAGCATGCACAGTTATTATAGCCGTTCTACGCAGCCTTATCACTATAGTGACTATTCCATATTTGTAGCAGAAGTGGCTTCTACATTTAATGAAGCCCTTTTAACAAGACATTTGTTGGAAAAATGTACGGATCCAAAAGAAAAAATCTTTTTGATTAATCAACAGATTGAAGACATTCGCGCTACCCTTTTCCGCCAAACGATGTTTGCTGAATTTGAACTCCTGATTCATCAACTCGTTGAGCAAAGCATTCCACTCACTCCACAATTATTAAAAGAAGAGTATAAAAAACTCAATGTTAAATATTTTGGTACTCATATCGTTATCGATGAAGACATTGCTATTGAGTGGGCTAGAATTCCCCATTTTTATTACAATTTTTATGTCTTTCAATATGCGACTGGAATCAGTGCCGCTCTAGCTCTTTCCGAAAAAGTAATCAATGGAAATGGAAGCGATGTACAGGCTTATTTAAGTTTCTTAAAAAGTGGCTCAAGCAAATATCCAATAGAAATATTGAAAATGGCTGGAGTAGATATGACTTCCCCTGATCCTGTAAAATCAGCTATTCAAAAATTTAATTTACTTTTGAATCAATTGGAAGAGTTACTTAATATTTCATAAATGGGAAAAGATTTTGCAAGTGTTAGCAATTGACATTAAAAACTGCTAATTCACTTGCAAAAAAACCTTAATTTCTATTAATTTACTACTTTAATCAAAAAAAAATTCAATTAAACATACTAACAAGGAGCCGTACATGGGACAATCTCAAACACAGACATCCGTTAAACTAAAACCCTTAGGAAACCGCGTACTTGTGCGTCGTTTAGCTGCAGAAGAAAAATTAAAAGGTGGGATTATTCTGCCGGATACAGCCAAGAAAAAGCAAGAGCAAGCAGAAGTTGTAGCTATTGGCGAAGGCAAAAAAGATAAAAGCGGCACATTAATTTCTATGCCTGTGAAAGTTGGCGATATTATTTTGATGGAAAAATACTCGGGTCAAGATGTGACATTAGATGATCAAGAGTATGTCATTTTGCGTGCAGACGATATTATTGCTATCGTGGAAAAATAAACGACTTAAATATTCAAAGGAGATTCTCATGGCCGCAAAAATCATTAAATTTAAAGAAGAAGCTCGTCAAAAAATTTTGAAAGGAGTGCGAACTCTTGCCGATGCTGTTAAAGTGACATTAGGACCTAAAGGACGTAACGTCATTATTGATAAGTCTTATGGAAGCCCCCACATAACTAAAGACGGCGTAACAGTTGCCAAAGAGATCGAGCTAGAAGATAAGCTTGAAAACATGGGCGCGCAAATGGTTAAAGAAGTGGCCAACAAAACTGCAGATAAAGCCGGTGACGGAACAACAACTGCAACTGTTTTAGCAGAAGCCATTTATTCAGAAGGTTTGCGCAACGTCGCTGCTGGCGCCAACCCACTTGATTTAAAAAGAGGATTGGAAAAAGCCCTTAAAGCGGTTGTTCAAGAGCTTGTAAAAAGAAGCAAAAAGATTGAAGATCGCAATGAAATTGCTCAAGTTGCCACTATTTCTGCAAATAATGATCAAGAAATTGGCGAAATTATTGCACAAGCGATGGAAAAAGTAGGTCGTGACGGCACAATCACTGTGGAAGAAGGCAAAGGATTTGAGACAGAATTGAATGTTGTCAAAGGAATGAAATTTGATCGAGGCTACATTTCTTCGTATTTCACTACACATCCAGAATCTCAAGAAGCTATTTTAGAAGATGCCTACATTTTGATTTTCGAAAAGAAAGTGACTGCGATTAAAGAAATTATCCCTCTTTTACAAGCTGTTTTAGAAACCGGACGCCCTTTATTGATTATTGCAGAAGATGTGGAAGGCGAGGCTCTCGCAACTCTAGTTGTGAACCGTCTACGCGCCGGACTAAAAGTTTGCGCAGTGAAAGCACCTGGTTTTGGAGATCGTCGTAAAGCGATGCTGCAAGACATTGCTATTCTAACTGGTGGCGAACTTATCAGTGAGGAGTTGGGAATGAATCTAGAAAGTACAACGATTGAGCAGCTTGGACGTGCTAAAAAAGTGGTAATTACTAAAGAAGATACGACAATTGTTGAAGGTGCCGGTGATAAAGCTGCAATTCAAGAAAGATGTGCGCAAATTAAACGTCAAATTGAAGAAAGCACATCCGATTACGACAAAGAAAAATTACAAGAACGTTTAGCGAAACTAACGGGCGGCGTAGCTGTTATTCATGTAGGTGCAGCGACTGAAATAGAAATGAAAGAGAAGAAAGACCGTGTGGATGATGCTCAAAGAGCTACAGCTGCTGCTGTTGAAGAGGGCATTTTACCTGGCGGAGGAACAGCCTATATTCGTTGTCTTCCAATAGTAAACGCATTAGCTGATACATTAGAAGGTGATGAAAAAACTGGTGTTTAAATCATGTTACGCGCATTAAGTGCTCCTTTAAGACAAATTGCAGAAAATGCAGGACTTGAAGGCGCTATTATTCTACAGCAAGTAGAAAAATTGGAAGGGACAAAAGGATATAATGCGTTAACAGGTCAGTATGTAGACATGTTTGTAGCAGGTATTTTAGATCCGACTAAAGTGGTACGTTGTGCCCTAGAAAACGCTGTTTCGGTAGCTTCTATGTTGTTAACAACAGAAGCCATCGTAGCAGATATACAAGATGATAAAGCATCTGCTGCCCCTGCTCAGGCGATGGATTATTAATTTGTATGTTTGTAGTATAGGCCTAGCCTACGTCTATTTGCACAGGCTTCAATCTATGCAAATAGACGTCCACTCTATTCTAGGCTTTATTTAAGAAATTTTTGCAATATCTTTTAAAAAATACTCAGGGTTTAATTTTTCACCTGTGGCTTTGAAAACTGTTTCGTCCCAAGGAAAACAGGCTCCTAATTTAAATAAATTTTGTCTGAGAAACTCGCCAACTTCTTTTGAACGATAAAAATCTTCTTTACTTACCTTCAAACAGGCCTCCATGCGATATTTAATTTGGCTAGCTGTCATCTCCCCTAAAAGATAATTCTGGTAATACACAGGTGCACAAGCTAAGTGAAGTTTCGCTGCCCAATCTGGTTTATTACGATCAGGAATACGCTTAACACCTTGAAATTTTTCAACGTAATCCCACCAAAGTTCATTCAAATTTTTAGTAGAACCTTGATACAGAGCGCGCTCAAAATGAGTCATTACAAGTACCCATCTTGTAAATACCAAAAGATTAGCACTTAATTGCTTTTGAGAACTCATTTCAACATCTTTTGCTTTTTCATCGCTTAAATGACAATAGTCTTTTAAAAATTCCGCATTTTTACTTAAACGCCCAAATAACATGGCGATGGATTCCGTTGTACTAATATGCGCATAGGTACGCAAAAGAAAAGGTAAATCCTGATCCACATACTTATCATAAACAGCGTGACCTAATTCGTGGAGCTGTACACTCATCCAATATTCATCATCTCGTAAGTTACATAAAATACGACAATCTTGCTTGCGATCAATACAGGTACAAAAGGCATGTTGGTTTTTTTTCTCTCTTTCATACAAATCAGAACGTTCTAAAATATCACCTACTTCTAAACCAATTTTATCATAAAATAAGCGGCTTGTTTCAGCAATATCGATATTTGTATAGTTATTATTCGCTGTGATATCTGCCTGAGGAGCTTCTTGAAAAAAAGGATCATGATAATGCCAAGGTTTTAATTCTTCTGGTAAAATCGAAAATTGTTGACTGAGTTCTTGATCTAAATGACTTTTATACTCTTTCCAGTAGGGCTTGGTTAATTCATCTAATTGGGTTAACAAATTAAATAATTCAATTTCATCTAATTCTTGTAATTTTAAACGCATACTATAATAGTTGTTAAAACCCACTTTTCTTGCGCTTGCATTTCGCAGCTCAACTAACTCCACTACTTGTTTTTCAACTTCTTCCCCTATCAATTTGGAGGCTTCCCAAGCGGCTTGTCTTTTGGTATTGTCCTGACTATTAGTCAAAATCTCTTTGAGATCATTATTAGAAAAATTTTCGTCACCGATTTGTGGACGAAATTTAGTGTAAATTGCCTCTATCTCTGATTCTAATTTGACAGTTTTTTCAATCATGTCGTGTTCAATTTGATTTTCAATATAATCATTAAGGAGCAATGCTTTTTGACGCGCCATCAAAGAATCGGAAGGTGTTTCTTGAGATAAAAGATAGTGATAATCATCGCAAGAAGAGTAAATTTTACGCAGAGCGATATTTGCAGATTCAATTTCCTTTTCATACTTTTCATCCCCTGTTATAGCTAAGTTCCACCAAGCTAAGCGACTCGCATATTCTAAAGGTTCAATTTTTTTCACATGATTTTCAATAAATTCATTTAACGACATTTGACTCCCCTTGTTTCAGAAATTGATAAGAGTATCTTTTAATCAATTTTTCTTAAAGCGCATAGATTGAATTCAATATTTAAATTAATTGAAAATAGCTGAACCGATCCTCAATAAGGTTGCACCCTCTTCTATTGCAATTAAATAATCATTAGACATTCCCATTGACAGCTGATGGAAAACTGCTGGATTTTTCATGAAATTTCTCCATTTAATCCTCAATTCATAAAGGCGTCTAAAGTACATACGAATCATCTTTTCATTTGTGGTCAATGGAGCCATTGTCATTAAACCCTGGACTGCTAAACCTTGCATTTCATGGAGTTCATCAAAATGCTTTTCCCATTCGTTTTCTGTTAATCCGTGTTTAGTGGATTCCAAAGAAATATTGACTTGAAGCAATATGGGAGTAATTTTTTCTTGTTCTAAACTCACTTCCGAAATTTTTTTTGCGAGTTGAATTGAATCAACAGAGTGGACCAAATCAAAATACTTGACAACTTTAGCGACTTTATTCGTTTGCAATGTTCCAATAAAATGCCAATTCGGTCGACACATGAGCTGTATAATTTTTGGTATGCCCTCTTGTACACGACTTTCGCCAAAATTTTGGCAGCCTAGTTGGTATAACTCTCGAATCGCTTCGAGAGTTTGAAATTTGCTTACTGCTACGACTTTTACCTCTTCTAAAGATCGACCCACAAGTAAAGTCTTTTGCTCCACTTTTTCCAAAACAGAAAAATACTGTTCACTTAACATCAGGTCTATCCATAATCTCTTTACAAATCACTAAAGTGCGCAAATTACTTAAATTTTTTACAACTTTTCGCACTTTTGGAGAACGATCAACAAATTCTCCATGAATAGAAGGAATGGGTCGTAAGCGCTTGACACTTGATGACACTAATAATTGACGATTTGAATTTAAAATATCCGAATCATCTTTATAAACATGTAAGGGTTTTACGGGAATTTTTTCTTTCGTTGCTTTAATTTTATTATTTTTTATTTTTGTTTTTTGTTGGATTTTTAAATATTCAGCCCATTCATTTTCGTCTTCATCTTCCATTTCACGCGGAACTTTTTGTTTAACTTTGTGCTCTGGCTCTTCTTCTTTATCTTTACGTTGATTAAAAAAAAATAAAACAGCTAGCACGAGTAAACCTACAAGTGAATTAATCCATTCTTCAGCTGACATAACCTAATCCCTTAAGTTTGACGTTGATCGCCTTCTGGTTTAGCTAACGCGTTGCGCATGTCCGTATCCGATTGAATATTTTGAATACGTTGGTAATCCATTATACCTAAATGCCCTGCTCTAAAGGCTTCTGCCATTGCCAGAGGAACTGCTGCCTGGGCTTCCACAAGTTTTGCTTCCATATCGCGCACTTTAGCAATATTTTCTTGTTCCATTGCAACTGCCATGGCGCGTCTTTTTTCCGCTTCCGCTTTAGCTATGCGAATATCAGATTCGGCTTGATCCGTTCTTAATTTAGCTCCAATGTTTTCACCTAAATTAATTTCTACGATATCGATAGACAGGATGGTAAATGCTGTGGAAGAATCTAAACCTTTTTCCAAAACCAATTTTGAAATTCGTTGAGGCGATTCTAAGACTTGTTTGTGTGTATCTGAACCACCGATGGCACTTACAATACCCTCGCCAACTCGGGCAATAATCGTCTCTTCTGTGGCTCCCCCTACTAACTGCGCAATGTTTGTTCTGACAGTTACTCTAGCACGGCAATTAAGCTGGATACCATCTTTTGCGACTCCAGTACTATAACCATTGCTTGGACAATCAATGACACGGGGATTAACAGAAGTTTGCACCGCATCTTTAATATTTCTTCCAGCTAAATCAATAGCTGTTGCACGGCGCCAATCTAAAGGAATATTAGCTTTATCAGCGGCAATTAAAGCCTCGACCACATTTGGAACATGGCCCCCCGCAAGGTAATGAGTCTCTAAATCATCAACGGAAATATCTTTTAAACCAGCTTTAAATAAATTAATGCGTGCATTGACGATAACTGGAGCCGGTATTTTTCTTAATTTCATTCCAATAATATTAAAAAGTGGAATTGGCGTTCCTGATACAAAAGCTTGAAACCATAAACTTAAGAAACTTCCAATCATGCTCAATAAAATAATCAATATAATGGCGATGATAAAAATAACTACATAAACCTCAACACCTGTTTGAGAGCTTGTTTGCAAAAATAGATTCATTATTCCTTTTCCTTTGTTATAGATTTGACGATCAAACTTTCTTCTTGGCCAGAAACGACCAAGACCTTTTCACCTTTCGTTGTATACCCTGTAAGAGAGATCGCTTGATGTTGTTTCCCATCAATAATGATATAGCCACCCGGCTTAAGGTCGGACATGACTATTCCTATTTTACCGATTGCATCCGCATCGTAACTTGATGCTTGATAACCTTCTTGGTCTTGATGAAGATAAATACTACTTCCGGGCTTAGCATGTACAATACGCCACAAAGCAAAGCGGACAAGAAAAATTACACTAATAATAACTACAAGAGAAAATAAAAGAACAACCCACCAACTCTGTGTTTGCGCTAATAAAATAATACTTGCAAGTAAGGCAATTCCGCCTAAGACGCCCATAATGCCCCCCGGCAAATAGAATTCCATCAAAATTAAAAGTAAACCAATGAAAAATAAAATTAGAGAGATCATAAAGAGAGATTTCCTTGTTTACGCGCGACAACAATCACACTACCTTCTAAGCGTAACACAATGATGTGTTCATTTGCTTCAATAAATCCTCCATAACTCATGGCATCATATATCTTGTCATGAATAATAATCTTTCCTGCCGGTCTTAAAGTTGCTAGCACAACACCTTCCGCTCCTGGCTGTGGTAATGTATCAGGGTTATCTGGTGCCATATAGCCTTTTGAAGCATCTTGTTCATGACCTTTTAAAACAAGGCGATTTAAACCTTTAAAATGAGGGAAAAAGTAGCGACTCATTAAAACGATAATGAGCACACTTAAAATTAACGCTCCGCAAAACCAAGCAAGTCGAGCTGTTACAAACTGTCCTGCAGCGTTCAATGTTTGCGTATCATAATCAAAGTCTACAGAGCTTAGTCCTGGTAAAAATAAACTTAATAATCCTCCAAGAAACAAAAGACTACCTAGAAATATTAAAATTCCAAATGTAGGAAATATAAATAAATCAACAATAATTAACGCCAGTCCGGTTAATAATAATATTAACTCTAACCAGCTACCTAATTCTAAAGAAAAATTAGATAAAATAATGAAAAATAAGCAGGTAGCAGAAATTAATCCGGGTAAACTTAAACCAGGATTTTGAAATTCTAAATAAGCGCCTATTAATAGACCCATAAATAATAAAGAGGCAACGACAGGGTTGGCTAGAAAAACAAAAAAACGTGTTTTCCAATCCATTTTATAAGCTTGTATAATTGGATGAGGAATAGAAGAAAAAAAAGGAGCATGAAAAAGAAGCATTTGATTTCCTGTCCAATATCCAGAGGCTTTTTCTTCTCGAGTGATTTGATGAATTTTTTGCGGCGGCAATAAAAGGTCTGCCACCCCATATTCGAGCATCTTGACTGCATCTAGCGTCAGAAGTTTACCTTTAGGTGTGATGACTTGATCTGCATGTGGAGGATTATAACGTATTTGGTCTTCATGATCTAACTTGATAATTTTTCCCTCTCTTAATACTAAGATGATATCTTTATCCACCATCGCTTCTGCAATGAGTGGATTGCGATCATAATATCCCGCACGACTTGCAAAATCAGCACGCAAAGCGGAATTAATTTTTTCAGAAGCTGCTTCCATTTTTCCAGACTCACCAGATAAAACGGGTTCTGCAGCTCCCATACTTCCATCTTTTACAGTTGTAATAAAACGACAGGCATAAGCAATCATGGCGCCTGCAGAGATAGCCCAATTGTTTATAAAAGCCACTACTGGGATCTGATACTGTAAATCCATTTCTTTGAGAGCATCTGAAATCTTCTGAGCGACAAAAACCTCTCCTCCGGGAGTATCAATTTCTAAAATAATAAAAATAGGTTTTGTCTGTTTGTAGTACTCTAGACCTTGCTTAATGTATAACCAAGTTGCTTGCGAAATACTTTCTTCATGATCGCCAATATATAAGTAACCAATTCTATTTTCAGCATCCGGATTGAAAAGAATGTGTTTTTGGAGTGCTTGTTGAACCGCTGGTGAAACTTTTTCTAACGAATAATCAGGCTCTAGCGGATCTTGAGCATAACTGAAGGAAATAAAGATTAAGAACAAAATTACATAGTAGATTTTTTTAGTCATGTCAACATTTCAAGTTAAGGTTTAATTTTTATCTTATCTTGAATGTTCATTTTAACAGTAATAAAATTCGTATAATGTCTTTATATTTTTTTCTGAATTAAAATAGATCGCTAAAAACAACTCTATTGTTATTTTCAATAAAAAAAGGGTCACTAAGCTTCATTAGTGACCCTTTAACAACTTTCGAAAAAAAGCTAAAAACTTAATTAAGCTTTTTGAATACCTAGAGCAACTTTTAGTCTTGTTTGTTCTACTTTCTTAGCATCAATCACTTGAAATTGGTTGTTCGCCGCTTCATGTGCTTGTGCCAAAGCTTTGTCTGCAAGTTCTAATTCAGCATTTAGATCATGTGATTTTTTTGTTTTAACATTACAATCTGCAGTTTTGCTTAGATCATCAATTTGCTTAACGATCGCATTTTTTGCAGCTTCAACTCTTTCTACTTTCGCCTCAAGCTTTTTTAACTCAAATGTAAGAGCAGCAATTTCACTGTCTACTGATCTTAAAGATGCAGTGTTTTCTTGTTCAACTAATGTTTTAGCGGATAGCTCATACAATCTTCTTAAATCATCTGGTGTAATACCTGCAACAAGATTAGCTCTCATGTCATCGCTTAAATTATTATAGTTTTCAATAAAACGCATTTGCATGTCGTTAAGATTTTTTGGTGGGCTTGCAGGATCAGCAACAGTTGCAGCGCTTGTGCGATTTGCTAGTTTTTTAGAAATTTTACTGTTAATTAAAATAACTGTTAAACCTAAAGCTGTACCACCTACCATCGCGCCAATTGTCACTGCTGTAAGAGGTAACGCCAATCCAGCTAATAAGAAGTAGTTAATTGCACCAGCTGCCGCTGCCCATGTTAGGACGACTGCTGCGAATCTTCTGCCTTCACTTTCAACTGCTGGATCTTTAGGTGCCAATAAAAGCTTGTAAACTAAAGTCCCTACTCTTTCAGCAAGAACAGTCAAACCAACGTTAGCTAAAACAATAGTTGCTAGTGGATTAGCAAAAGACGTTGCTTTGATCCACGCAAAAGTGTGACTGAAACCACTTGCAATAGCTGCTTTTGCTGCAGGATAATAAACTTGTGTCGTCTTAGTCGCAAAATCCGATATAATGTTCATAATTTTTCCTTTTTGAAAGTTAACGTATTAATAATTGAATGTGAACTCTTTGCTCCACCACTTGGAACTAAAATTTTATTTATCTCAATCATAACCATGCCATCATAAAAATAGCTGTGTTAAAATTTTAATTGACAACTTCGCATTCATTAATAACTAGACAAATAATTTGATAAAAAAGTTAGCAAATAAAACATAAAAACGCAAGTTTTAAATCTTTTCAATAAACTTTGTTTTTTTTATGACATAAGATGTAAATTACATCTTATTTTTATTACTAAATCCATTAAAATATGATAGTCTAAGTCTCTTATCTGTATAATCGAAAAGATTTTAGCTAATGATTGAATTTTTAGAAACAATTTAAAACTACTAAGCAATAGTTTCTAAAAATTCTACTACTTTTTCACTCGTATAAAATAAATGTTCTTTTGTATGCACGCTCGATACACACCAAGATTCATAAGGTGAAGGAGGAATATAAATTCCTTGCTTGAAAAGTGTTTGA
>Ga0105045_10000878_pt1 | contig 23410 bp, 20 predicted proteins | sample MAT02_FD_78089 | JGI IMG/M metagenome (GOLD analysis project Ga0105045, IMG submission 78089) | Freshwater microbial communities from Lake Fryxell liftoff mats and glacier meltwater in Antarctica - MAT-02 (megahit assembly) | ecosystem: Environmental > Aquatic > Freshwater > Ice > Liftoff... | reverse complement strand
TTCGACAAATCGGCTGGATTGCCGATTTGGACGCGCATCAAGCGCGGGCGAAGCCCGAGGGCCAAGGATGGCCCGAGTCAATCCCTCTCTCATTAAAAAGCCCGCAAAGCTGGTTTTTTATATTCCCCCCTCTTCATGTAGACTCCTATGAAGCCGATAGATAGGATATGAACACGATCAACACCCTCAAAAAATACCGTCCTGAAATCTTGGGCGTCATATTATGCGTTTCACTAGGTTTCCTTTCTGGCTATCTTAGCCAAAGTGGTGACACCGAGTGGTACCTTAGTTTACAGAAACCACCTTTTAACCCGCCAAGTTGGATATTTGCACCTGTATGGACTGTGTTGTACATTATGATGGGGATAGCATTAGCTAAATTATGGCGCGATCGACAGCAGCGCAAGCTATTACTATCGTTGTTTGCTGTGCAATTGATATTGAACCTGCTTTGGACACCGCTGTTTTTTTATTTCCACCGCATTGATTTAGCGTTGATGGACATCTCATTACTCTGGATAAGCTTAGCGATATTTTTGACAGTGGCGCTTAAAGTTCGCACAGTATATTGGTTATTTTCACCCTATTTTTTGTGGGTCAGTTTTGCATGGGTGTTAAATTATAGTATATATACTCTGAATATATAGTACTTAAATATAGCCATTATAAAGCTCACAAAATGTTTTTCTAAAGAAACGCCTGGTATTTGAAAAAATATGAAGTGGTTTGTTTAGCGGCAACAACTCCCGCCAAACAAAATCAAAAAATTATACGTGTGCAATAACAAAGCCACCAAATGTGATAGTTTCGATTGGCATATTGTTAAAGTTAGCAGCGTCATTATCAAGAAATGCAGCAAAGGTATTAGCGTTTAATTGATTGGTAAACAATAGACCCATCAGATTTACCAATGCACCAGTATTTTCAGTAGGAACATTCGCTGTTAGCGTAACAGCTGCGTCGCCACCGCTAATGTGTTGGCAATTTTCAAGAGTTAGTAATTTCATTTGATTTTCCCTTTGTTTTTCGTAAGCACGAAGTTTTTTAAGCGGCATAAAGAGCTTATGCCGCTTAAGAAATAAGTCGCCATTACGCGCGCGTGACCACATAATTACCGATAACAATTTTCTCAATAGGCATATCGTTGAAGCTTGCCGCTTCATTATCAAGAATAGAGCCTAAAGTTTTTGCATCTAATTGGTTGGTAAGTAATAAACCAACTAATTGTACAAATTGAGCTGTGTTATCAGTAGGAACGTTTGCTGTTAAGGAAACAGAAACGTCTCCGCCGGAAACGTGTTGGCAATTGTCTAGGTTTAATAACTTCATTTTGATCTCCACATCAGTTACAAAAAATAAGTGCATGTTCACTATATTTTTTTTATCACTTATATGCAACTAACATAGTTTTAAACACTTTGCAGAGTTATCATTCTAATCTTCTTTTAAACATCCACCCGGCGAGTGACAAAGTAAAAATGGCAATCAGTGCCATTGGCCAAACATTCCACAATACTTCCATCAGACTCATGTCTTTTAAGAAAACGCCTTTAATGATAATAAAGAAATGGGTAATAGGAATAAACCAGCTAACCGGTTGCAACCATATAGGCATATTCTCAATTGGGGTGGCAAACCCTGAAAGTAGCATCGTCGGTACCATAAATACAAAACTACCTAGCATGGCTTGTTGCTGTGTCTGCGATAACGCAGAGATAAATAAACCTACACCAATAATCGAGGTAATAAAGATAATCATGCTAAAGTAAAATAGCAGTAATGAGCCATGAAAGGGTATTTTATAAAGGATCATAGCAATGATCATGATCACGGTGCTTTCACTAATGCCGATTATCATGGCGGGCAACATCTTGCCCACTAAAATTTCCCAGGTTTGTAAGGGCGAAACCAATAATTGATCAAAATTACCCATTTCTCGTTCGCGTGCGACTGACAATGCCGTTACTAATAATCCCAGCATCATGCTTAAAATGCCCACCAAGCAAGGTACGGTATATAACAGATAATCTAAATTAGGGTTAAACCAACTGCGAAAGACAGCAATGACTTGTGGAGGGGAATAATGGCTTTGTTTGACTTGGATATCGGTATTAATTCGTTGAATAATTTTCAAAATGTACAATTGCGCAATTTGCGCCGCATTGCTTCGTCTGCCATCGAGAATTAATTGCAGATCCGTGGTTTTTTTTTGACTGAGCATCATAGAAAAATCAGATTTAATTTCAATGCCAATTAAGGCCTTTTGATTGTCAATAATCGTTTTTAATTCATGATGGCTATTGACATTAAATACATTGGAAAAATAGGGTGATCCTTTGATGCGCTGATATAGTTCGTTGCTATACCAGCCTGCGTCTTGACTATAAAAAACCACAGAAATATTTTTAACTTCTAAAGTAATGGCTTGCGCTAAAATAAACAATTGGATCAAGGGTGGTACAATAAGTGTAAATCGCGCACGCTTGTCGCGTAACATCGCGATTAGCTCTTTAACGATTAATGCCTTGATGCGGATCCACATGTTAGTCTAAGCGCCTTTTAGTTTTTCTTGCGATAAGTATTAACAAAGCTAGGCCAATCACCAGCATTGCTGCCATATTAGGTAAAATGTCCGACCAAATAACGCCCGCTAAAAAATTGGTTTTAATAATGGAAACAAAATACCTGGCAGGGAGTAAATGGGTAATCATGCGAATAGACCATGGCATAGAGTCAATTTCATATAAAAATCCAGAAAGCATATAAGCCGGCAAAAAGGCGACGTTAATTGCTGCCTGGGAAGCAACGAATTGATTTTTTGCTAATGTTGAAATTAATAATCCTTGGCCAAGCGCGGCAATCAGAAAAAGTGCCGTAGCCAGAGCCATGACCCAAAGCGAACCGTTAAAAGGGACATTAAATACCAGCACCGTTAAAAAAACACAAATCGTCATCGAGCCCATGCCTAATATAAAGTAGGGCAATAATTTACCAATAATTAATTCGTCAATCCGAATAGGGGTTGCTAAAATGGCTTCCATTGTGCCCTTTTCCCATTCTCTTGCAACGACTAAAGCTGTCAGCAAGGTACCAATGAGTGCCATCGTCACAGCTAAGGACCCAGGTAATAAAACGTCTCTACTTTTGAGTTCGGGGTTAAACCAAACGCGCGTTTGGGGGGTGATACTGCCAACCGCAGGGATCACTAATTGGCTTCTAATATCTTTTGACCAATTAGCAATAACACCTTCTGCATAGCTTTCAACAAAACTTGCCGTATTGGTTTCGCTACCATCAGCAATAATTTGTACCATAGCATTTTTATTACCGCGGAGATCTTTGGTGAAGTCTTGTGGGATAACAACAAAGCCTCTTATTTTACTGGCAATTAAATCTTCTTCGACCTTTTTTCTGTCAAAACTGACCTCGGTATTAAAATAAGGGGTATTTTGAAAAGCATAAGCCAAACTTCGTGCCTCTCGAGAGCTATCTTCTAAGACCAATCCAATTTTTATTGAATTCGCATCCAAGGAAACACCGTAGCCAAAGAGAAAAATCATCATTAATGGTAAAAAAATAGCAATTAAATAGCTGCTTGGATCACGCAAAATTTGATAGAATTCTTTTTTAATAAAAGCAAGCAGCCGTTTGGTTGAGAATGCACTCATGTTGCTGTCACACTTTGTTTTATTTTTTCAAATCGATTGATTATTTCTATAAACGCATCCTCTAATGATGGACTGGGGTGTGCGTTCGTGGCTATTTGTTTTTTTAAATTTTCAGGGGTGTCGCTAGCAATGTTAGTGCCACGGTAGATGAGCGCAATCCGATCACAATATTCTGCTTCATCCATAAAGTGGGTTGTCACCATGATAGTGATACCTTTTTCCACCATGGCATTAATATGAACCCAAAATTCCCGGCGCGTCAAAGGGTCAACGCCTGACGTGGGTTCATCGAGAAACAACACATCGGGTTCATGCATTAGTGCGCATGCCAGTGCTAATCGTTGTTTAAATCCTAAAGACAATTCTTCAGTATTGGTTTGCAATAAATTTTTTAAATCAAACATCTTAATCATTTCACTGATTTGATGCTTTTGTCGTTTAGGTGCTAGGCCATATACGCCAGCAAAGAATTGCAGATTCTGCTTAACGCTTAAGTTACCATAGAGTGAAAATTTTTGTGCCATGTAACCAATTTTAGAACGTGCTTGGCTGCTGGCTGTTTTCAAATCGTGACCTGAAACAAGCGCTTTGCCGTTTGTTGGCTGTAATAACCCGCACAACATTTTAAAGGTAGTTGATTTTCCAGCACCATTTGGACCCAAAAGGCCAAACACTTCACCTTTATTGATGGTAAATGAAACATTATGAACTGCGGTGAAGTCACCAAATTTCTTGGTTAAATTATCGGCAAGGATCGGCGCAATATCAATTTCTGATTTTTTTAAGACAAGATTAGTTAGGGGTGACTCTCGAGTATACTTCCCATTTAATAGATCAATAAAAGCATCTTCAAAACGAGGCTCAATAGGCACAATGGGTTGTGCGGTTTGTAAAGAGGTTTCTTTGGCTATTAGCACACGAATGTTGTCACCTTGAACAATGGCGTCGATCACTTCAGGTTGTTTGATTAATGACAGAAAATGCTGACGACGGTTTGAAATTTCAGAAATTAAAAAAGTACGTCCTTTGATATTTTTAGTTAATTCCCCAGGCTCTCCATGAAATAGTAGCCGTCCATTATTGAGTAACAATACTTTGTCACAACGTTCAGCTTCATTAAGATAGGATGTCGCCCAGATCACGGCCATTCCTTCTTTCATCAGATCTTGCACCATTTGCCAGAGCTCCCGGCGTGAAATGGGATCAACTCCCACACTGGGTTCATCTAATAGCAGGACTTTAGGGTGACCAAGCAACGCACAAGAAAGTCCCAATTTTTGCTTCATGCCTCCCGAAAGTTTACCTGCTAAACGTTCAGTAAAGCGTGACAGCTGTGTAAAATGCAGCATTTTTTCAAAAATCGGAGCACGTTCTTTAGCAGAAATATTCCGTAAGCTCGCATGGAACTGCATATTTTCAAGTACGGTAAGATCTTCATAAAGTCCAAACTTCTGTGGCATATAACCCAAAATATGCTGAATAGCATTGGTTGAATTGGTTGTTTCGATACCGCAGATTTTAATTGCCCCCGAGGTTGGAAACATTAATCCCGCGATGAGCCTTAACAAGGTTGTTTTGCCAGATGCATCTGGCCCCACTAAACCAGTTATCTGGCCTTTATTGATTGAGGCACTAATATTCTCTAAGGCTGTTTGGTTGCTTTTAAATGTTTTAGATACATTGTTGATTTCAATGGCGGATGACATGGGTGGTTTTCTCCGTGTTTAGCAGTTTTTGCTCACGAGTATTAATCACAATATCAACAGGCATACCTTGCTTTAATATCCCATTTTTATCATCCACAATCACTCTAATGCGATACACAAGATTGGTTCGCAGTGCTTTTGTTTCTATGTTTTTAGGTGTGAATTCTGCTTGCGGCGAAATAAAGCCCACTTGACCTGTTAAGGGCGATTTGGGGTATGAGTCAGTATAAATAAGGACCTTATCTCCTGGTTTGATACGGCCTAACGCAGTTTCAGGAACATAAGCTCTCACTTGAATAGGGTTAGTTAAGGAAAGCGTAAAGACGATGCTTCCTGCTTCAATAATCGATCCGGGTTCACGAATGCGAGTTAGAATGGTGCCATCAGATGGTGCTAAAAGTTCCGTGTCATCCAGATTGACAACCGCCGTTGCTAAACGGGCTTTTGCTGCATCTAATTGTGCCAAACCTGCTGCAATATCTTCAACACGAAACCCTTCTTTGGCTAAAGCAAGCGCCTGCTTTGCGGTATTGAGTTGCGCTTCAGTTTCTTTACTTTGTGTTAAAGCGTCATCATAGTTTTGTTTAGATGCGAGATTTCTTTTAACCAGATCGGCTTGACGTTCTAAGCTTCGTTTTGCATTGGTATAAGCCGCTTCCTTTTCTTTCACCAAAGCCATAGCTTGTTCGATTTCTTGAGGACGATTACCGGTTTTAAGTTTTTGTAAATTGGCTAAAGTTTGTGCAACTTGGGCATTTTGATTATCGACTTCAATGGTAAAGGGCTTTTTATCAAGGGTTGCCAGCTTTTCCCCTTTTTGCACCCAATCGCCTTCATCATGTAACATCGTCTCTAGACGGCCTTTTACACGAAAGCCCAAATCAACATCTCGTATGTCAACGTTACCTTGCAGGTGAATTTCATTTTTAGGGGTGTGGTCTTGTTCCCGGTAATAAAGATATCCCGCCGCGATGGCGATTACACTGATACCCATTACAATACTATATTTGCGCACAGTCCTTGTTCCTATGTATCCAAAAGAGATAGGGCTCTATTAATAATAGGTTCTTATTAAGTTATCCGCCTTGTTACTCTGTTTCCTCGTCTTTATCAGGCAAGAAGCCGCCAATTTGCGCTTCCCATAACGATTTATAAAGGCCAATTTGGTTCATCAGGTGTTCATGGGTGCCATCTTGAACAATCTTGCCGCGGTCAAACACAATGATTCGGTCCATGTGTAAAAGGGTTGAAAGACGGTGCGCAATCACTAAGCAGGTTTTGTTTTCCATTAAATACCATAAGCTTTCTTGGATCAGTGTTTCTGTCATTGAATCCAGCTGGCTGGTGGCTTCATCTAAAATGAGAATGGGAGAATTTTTGAGAATAGCTCTAGCGATAGCGATGCGTTGTCGTTGACCACCGGATAATTTAACGCCTCTTTCACCCACCATCACTTGATATTTTTCAGGGATCAAACGGATAAAATCATGGGCATGGGCCTTTCGCGTGGCAGCCATCACTTCCTTTTCAGTTGCATTCATTTTGCCATAGCGAATGTTTTCCATGAGGGAGCGATTAAACAAAGTGGGTTCTTGAGGGATCATGGCAATGGCTTTGCGTAAACTTTTTTGCGTAATATCTCTGATATCTTGACCATCAATGAGAATCGAACCACCTGTCACGTCAAATAAGCGTAAAATCAGATTAACAAAGGTTGTTTTTCCGCTGCCTGAAAAGCCAACTAGGCCAACCTTTTGGCCAGGACTAATAGTGATCGATTTATTTTTAAATAAAGGTTCTGTACCTTTATAGTGAAAGCGAACATTATCAAATACAATTTTGCCTTTACTAAGTGCAATATTTTTAGCATTGGGTTTGTCTGGAATTTCTATGGGAGCAGTTACAATTCGCAAGCCTTGAGTGACATTGCCCAGGTATTCAGCGAATTCTTTAACATCGTGTGAAATAACCCAAAGATGATCAACCATAGCAATATTAATTGAAAGGATCAGTGCAAAATCACCGGCGGTCATTGTTTGGGCTTCAATGCCTTTAACCAGCCACCATAAACAAATTGCTTGAAATAGAATAAAACAAAATCCTTGTAAAGCATGCACATTCATGAAAAAGCGATCCCGCTTTTGTTCGGCTTTAACGTGATTGTCCATCATGCCATCTAGGTGGGCATGCTCAGAATGTTTGGTGCTAAATAAGCGGACACTCATCATATTTGAAAATATATCGACAATGTGTCCCATGAGGTTTGTGCGAGCAACAGCTGCTTTATCTGATAGACCTCGTATTCTTGGGGCCGTTCCTAAAGAGATCGTTAGAAAGATAATTACCCAGACTAATAACCCAAAAGCGAATTTAATATCCACTGTCCATACCGTATAAACTGCAATAAAAAGTGATAACGTTTGACTGAAGAATTTATCAATAAATATTCTAACAATGTTGGCGACGCCATTCATTACGTCACTGATTTTGTTGCTTAATCCTCCGGTGAACTGATTTTGATACATTTGATGGGAATGGTCCATCATGCGATCCATTATCGCCATGCCCGTATATTTTTTGATCCCTGGGAACAATCTGAGCGCAATCCAATCGTAATAGCGAAAGACGATTACAATAATAACGGATATCAGTAAATAAAACCCTGCAGGCACCCAAAGTTTTGCCACAACTTCGCTTTGATGCGAATTAGCAATAATATCCAAAATAACTTTGATGATGTAGGGTTTTAGGCTGATATCAATAGCCCAAATAACAGCAACAAAGATTTGCCCACCAATAAGCCATTTGAAAGGCTTGATGGCTTTCATGATGAAGTGAGATACGGTGATATTAGTTAAATCTTGCATATACAATAATGATACCCGCGGCCACATAAAGGAAGTTTAGTTAATATGTGGCCGCGGCTGTTTAACTATTGAGTCTGGGGTCGGCATTTATCCAGGAATAGCGCAAAACCGCCATTCCCTAATACGTTAGCCGCTGTAATAAACGGATCAAATAACAGGTAGAGCGCTGTGATTAACGAGAGCATGGCAGAATTAAAGCCCAAATAGCTTTCAAGAATAGGCAACATGACAAAAATGCCACCACCCGGGACAGCGGCGACTGAGAATTTGGCAAGCACAAAATAGCCTGCAAAAATAAGATACTGCATAAACAATGGCTCAGGCGCGCCAAAACTCTTTAAAATAGCATACGCTAAAATCGGTATTGCGAAGCAGTCACCGATTAAATGGATGTTAACGGTGGTGGGAATGACAGAACGAGCAAAATCATCTTTTTTGGCATTTTTTTGGGTTGCCAAAATGGTTAAGGGCATCGCCGATGCACTCGACATAGTGCTAAAACCTGCAATCGTGGCGGGTAACATGTTTTTTAAAGCTTGTAGGCATTGCTTTACTTTAAGGTTATTTGCCAGAAAATAAATCAATGTGATATAGCTAAATTGTGCTAAAACAATGATACCTAGAATAATCGCATATTGTTGCATGATAGATTTGACTAAGCCATCAAAGCAGAGTTTTACTATGAACCCTGCAACAAAAAAGGGAATGATAAAGGTAAAATAGTGTAGCAGTTTGTTTACACTGTTAGATAATAAAACCCCTAATGGCTTTGCCAAGGTTGGCCTAAAAAATGACAGCGCAATGCCCGTAATAATACCCCCAAACATGGCTTTATCATTGGGGATCAAAGTGGGGAGGTACAGTTGCCATAAAGGGGTTAGCTCATGGTTTGGCGAAGGCAAGAGCAGCTTGAGATCTAAGTGATAAAGACTGACACCTACATAGTGACTAATAAAAGTAGACAGAAAATTAGAGAAACACACTGCTACCAGTATCAACAGAATTAATTTAGTCGCTTCATGCGCTAATTCCACAGCCGTTTTAAATAACAAGCTAAAGATAATGAAAGGCAATACAAGCAATAATAGTGATTTTATTGACAAGCTAATGGCATACAAAAAAGCTTGTAGCTGTGTGGGCATAACCGGTTGCAGTAATACAATACCGATGATAACCGCGAGTAATATTAAAGGCATTTTATGAAACATAACAGAACCTTTGACCAGGGTGGTAAATAAAAAGTAAAAAATGTAGTGAATGGGGGATTATTGGCGCGACGGCGCCGTCGTCGTGAAAAGTGAAGATGGGCAAATACGATGTTTCATAAACGAGTTATAGAAGATAACGCGGGGACTGTCAAATGATTTGAGCGGGCCAAATTAGCCGTTAATCGTGTGGTATGTGACAGTAAGCTAAGCAATTATTGGCTTGCCTTGACCGTCCTGGGGTATTGTGTTTTAATTTTATAACTAACCATAATGGTCTCTTAAGTGTATGTTCAACGCTTCTTATCTTGTCTACTCCTCCTGTTGTCAATCATCGATTGACGTATAACCTCTATTAATTATTTAATAACAAAGCCGACATCCTTAAACTCTAGCGAGAACCTATAATGTTAAATCGTCGTGGCTACTGGCACATCTTATTGGCGATCCTATTGGCGATTGTAGCGGGGATGTGGCAACAGCCAATAATACTAAAGTGTGCCGATTTAGTGTCAGAGGTTTTTGTACGCTTGCTCAAATTAATCAGCTTACCGATGATCAGCCTTTCCTTGCTGGCCACGATTTCATCGGTTGGTGAGAATTCACTTTCACAAATGGGCAAGCGGATTGTGACTTATACCATTTTAACCACCACTATCGCGGCAACGATTGCCTTACTAATGTATAGCTTTATGCAACCAGTGGTGCAGCTCAGTGAAATCACCGCAACGGCTCCAGGACAAGTAGACTATCTTAAAGAACTGGTGAAAGTCATTCCCAGCAACTTGATAGAGCCCTTTTTAGAAGGGAATGTCGTTAGTATTTTATTACTCTCTTTATTATTAGGCTTTGGAATTGCTAAATTACCTAAAGAGCAGCGCCAACCGTTACATCAGTTACTGCAAAGCCTCTTTTTGATTATGATGCAAATTACCCGTTGGATTGTAGGCTTCATGCCCATTGCGGTATGGGGGTTTATGACCTCGTTTGTCTTAGAGTTAAATAAAAGCCAAGAAATGACGCAGCTAATGTGGTATTTAGGGGCGATCTTAGCCGCTAACCTCATACAAGCACTGATTGTTTTACCGCTATTTTTAAGATGGCATGGTGTCTCTGCTAAACAAGCCTTTATAAAAATGCTACCAGCCTTATCTTTCGCTTTCTTTTCGAAATCGTCAGCCGCCGCCCTGCCAACAGCCATTGATTGTGCTGAGCGTGGTTTAGGGGTTGATGCGAAAGTCGCGCGCTTTAGTTTTCCATTGTGCACTAGCATTAACATGAATGCGTGTGCTGCCTTTATTCTGATCACCGTGATGTTTGTTGCGCAAAGTCATGGCTTACAATTTACCGTAATGGAAAAAATCACCTGGATTTTGATTGCCACCGTTGCGGCGATTGGTAATGCCGGGGTGCCCATGGGTTGCTTCTTTATTGCGAGCGCTTTGATCACCACGATGAATCTGCCATTAACCTTGATGGGTATTATTCTGCCGTTCTATGCACTCCTAGACATGCTAGAAAGCGCCATCAACATTTGGTCAGACTCTTGCGTTACCCTCGCTGTAAATCAAAAGCACCGCGAGGTCATCGTCGCAGAACCGCAACAAGTGGTGGCTGAGTAGCTAAGGGGGTTACCAAGTCTTTATTTTTGGTTGATTACCTAATTCCACTTGCATGGTCCGCTCAAAAGCTGAAACGGTTTGAATAGCCAATGCTTCCAACATCATCATCTCATCGGTTGAAAAATGCTTTTTAGGATTGGCAGGAATAACGCCAAGTACCCCAATGACACCATTGCCACTGGTTAAAGGAAGATAACAGCCTCTAGCGCTTGGCATCGTATTGGTTCCAAGCCCTGCGCGTTCATTATGACCCAAAGCCCATTGAGCTGCACTTTGCTCTTTGAGTTCAGGCTTGATGCCGGGGTGTGAGGCCAATTGCAAATGCCCAAAGTGATCAGGGAGCCATACGGTCACGGCACTTTCAAAGGCGTCTCCAATATGCACAGAAACCACTTTGGCAATTTTTGCCTTACCAGTTGCTTGGATCAATTTATGACTAAGCGCATACAGATCTGCTGTAAATTTCTCGCGCTTACGGGCTAGTAAATTTTGAATTCGCAATTGTGATGTTAATGAGCTAATCACTAGAGCGGTTAATAGTAAGACGCTTAAAGTAACAATATCACGAGGGTGGTAGGTGCCAAAGCTATAAAAGGGTTCGGTAAAAAAGAATTTATATAAAATAACGCTAACGACAGAGGCCACCATTGCAGCAACTCGCTCACTAGTGGCCGCAACAAATACGATGCCGGCAAGATAAATCATGACCACGTTTTCAGGATCAAGCCATTCTTTAATCGATAACCCGACTAACGTGCAGCCAAAGACAATAAATAAGGCACTAAAGTAAGACCACCAAGGAGTATAACTAAAGGTTTTGACCTTTATAGGATTAGTGCGTTCTGAGTCTTCGTTGAGAATATAAACATCGATATCGTCACTTTTGTCGATGATGTCATACACTAAATTACCAAATAATTTATTCCTTATTATTGAACTTTTTGATTTGGTGATGATGATTCTCGTGAAATTATTTTCTCTGGCATATTTTAGCGTGGCATTAGCAATATTAACTTCCTGCAGGGTGACTGTCTTTGCACCTAATTGTTCAGCAAGGCGTAACGTTTTCTCAATATTCGCTTTTTCTTCATCGTGTAACTTCAAGTAGTCAGCATTTTCAACATATAGCACCGTCCAGTTGCATTTTAGTCGAGTTGCTTGTTGTTTGGCCGTGCGGATCATTTTGGTAGAAATAGATTTTGCATTGATGCAAACTAAAATTTTCTCGGCAATTAATTGGTGTTTATTTTTATATTTTTGGTAAACATCTCTTAGTGCATCAACGCGTTCTGCAGTTCGTCTTAACGCAATTTCTCGTAAAGCGATGAGGTTTTCTATTTTAAAAAAGTTTTGCGCTGCACGTTTTTTGGCAAACTCACCCAAATAAACTTTCCCTTCTGATAAACGTTCCAAGATCACTTCTGAAGGTAAATCTATTAAAATGATTTCGTCCGCATTATCAAAAATGGAATCGGGTACGGTTTCTTTGACGCGGATCCCCGTGATGCTAGATACGGTGTCGTTTAAGCTTTCAAGATGTTGAACATTCAAAGTGGTATACACATCAATACCCTGGTTTAAGATCTCTTCGACATCTTGCCAGCGTTTTGGATGTCTGGAGCCAACGGTATTAGTATGCGCTAACTCATCAATTAGTAAAAGATCAGGATTTTCGGCAATTGCTTCATCAATATCAAATTCTTTAAGACGGATCCCTTGGTATTGAATTTCCTTTAAGGGTATGCGCGCGATCCCTTCTAGCAGCTTCATTGTTTCACTTCGACCATGTGTTTCAATAATACCTGCCATCACTTTTTGATGTTCTTTCATTTTCTCATGAGCATTCAACAGCATCGCATAGGTTTTGCCAGCTCCAGCACAAGCACCAAAAAAGATTTTAAGTTTCCCGCGTTGCTTTTTATCGTCTTTAAATTGCCGTAATAACAGCTCAGGATCAGGTCTTTGCGACTCCATGATTTTTTTTGCTTACCTTATCTAGGTCGACGTTCAGTTTTAAGACATTAACATGTGCAGTGCCTAATAGTCCCCCAAAAATATTGGGGCATTGCGTATTAATAATCTCATGAATAGCGGTTTCACTGAGATCGCGAGCTTTTGCAATGCGTGGAATTTGGTATCTTGCCGCAGCTAAACTAATATGAGGATCCAAACCACTTGCCGAAGCAGTTACCAAATCAATCGGCACCAATGCGTTGGGCAACAGCGAGCTTTTTTGCAACCTTTCGACCCGCGATTTAACTAGCGTAAATTGTAATGGATTGGTTGGGCATAAATTAGACCCTCCCGAATTTGCTGCAGATGGTCGGCCCCAAAAGTAACGTGCTGCGAAAAACGGTTGGCCGATGAGCCATGATCCTTTCACTTGATTATCAACAATAACTAAACTGCCATTCGCTTTGTCGCTAAAGACCGTTTGTAATATAAGTGTAATCACGCCAGGGTAACATAACCCTAAAAGGACAGATGAGTACCCTAAAAAGACAATGGTTGCCCAAATTTGCTTGCGAATAAACCCTTTTTCCATGTGTAAACTCACAATATAGGCAATTGGTTAATTAGGATATCAATCAGTTTGATGCCTATAAATGGCACGATAATACCACCGACACCATAGACAAGCATATTATTACGAAGTAAAGAATCAGCACTTAATGCGCGATATCTTATTCCTTTAAGCGCCAGTGGTATCAAAAACATAATAATAAATGCATTGAATATCACCGCAGAAAGGATAGCGCTACGTGGTGTGGTTAGGTGCATAATATTTAAGCAACCAAGTCCTGGCACTAGGGTACTAAAGGCAGCTGGTAAGATGGCAAAATATTTTGCAATATCATTTGATATGCTGAAGGTTGTTAAGGCGCCGCGTGTCATTAGCAACTGTTTGCCTATTATCACGATTTCAATGAGCTTGGTGGGGTCAGAGTCAAGGTCAATCATATTTGCCGCTTCTTTGGCGGCCTGAGTGCCACTATTCATGGCTACAGCAACATCGGTTTGTGCAAGGGCGGGCGCATCATTGGTTCCATCCCCCGTCATGGCAACTAACTGCCCATTTTCTTGGAAGCGACGGATTAATTTGAGTTTTTCTTCTGGGCTAGCTTCGGCGATAAAATCATCGACACCCGCTTCGGTTGCAATGGTTGCTGCAGTGAGTGGATTATCACCGGTCATCATAATGCTTTTGATACCCATTTTCCGCAGCTCACTCAATCGCTCTTTAATGCCTGGCTTGATAATATCTTTGAGTTGAATAACGCCTAATATTTGGTAATTATCGCACACTAATAACGGCGTGCTACCTAACCTTGCAACTTCCTCAACTTTCTTTAGTACACTTTGGTCAATTTCTACACCAGCCTGTGAAACATGCTTTCTGATGGCATCGATAGCGCCTTTTAAGATTTGTCTATTTTCTAATAAAATACCACTCATTCGTGTTTCTGCAGAAAAGGGCATAAACGTTGCAGTGGTGGCGACAATATCGGTAGGGCCAATAAGATATTTCTCGCGCGCAAGGGACACAATACTTTTACCTTCAGGTGTATTGTCGGCTATTGAAGAGAGCAGAGCTGCTTGTGCTAATGCTTTGATGGTAATGTCCTTGGCAGGGTACAGTGCCACGGCTTGCCTATTGCCTAACGTTATGGTGCCGGTTTTATCCAATAAAAGAATGCTTACATCGCCGGCAGCTTCTACTGCTCTACCAGAAGAGGCAATCACATTGCTTTGAATAAGCCTGTCCATGCCTGCAATACCGATAGCTGATAACAATCCGCCAATCGTAGTAGGTATTAAACACACAAGCAGCGCAATTAAAACGGTCAGACTAATCCCATGGCCATTTTGTACAGTCATGGTGCTAAAAATAGAGAAAGGCAGTAGTGTCATGGTAACCATTAAGAAAACTAACGTCATGCCTGCTAATAAAATACCTAGTGCGATTTCGTTTGGTGTCTTCTGACGTTTTGCACCTTCTACCATCGCAATCATACGGTCTAAAAAGGTTTCGCCTGGATTAGAGGTGATTCGAACAACGAGCCAGTCTGACAAAACTATCGTACCACCGGTAACGGCATCTCTATCACCATCGGCTTCTCGTATAACCGGCGCACTTTCACCAGTAATGGCACTTTCATCGACAGAGGCAACACCTACAATCACTTGGCCATCACCAGGGATTGCGTCACCTGCTTCGATAAAAACCAGATCGCTAGCGCGTAATTCGGCTGATGAACGTAAGGTATATTTGTGATCATCAGGAGTTGTTAGCAACTTAGCCTGAATGTCACGTCGAGACTTTTTAAGATTTTCAGCTTGTGCCTTGCCGCGTTTTTCTGCAAGTGATTCTGAAAAGTTAGCAAACAGTACGGTAAACCATAACCATAGGGCGATATGAAATGAAAAGGTGGCAGGCTCAGTTTGAGGATGATTGAGTTCATAGACAGCAATGATAGTCGTCAGAATACTGGCGATATAAGTGACAAACATCACAGGGTTGCGAAGTTGATGAACGATAGATAACCGTTTGAAAATCTGCATCAAAATCTTTAGCATTACTTCATACTCTCCATCAGGAAATATTCAGAAATTGGTGCCAAGGTTAAGACCGGAATATAGGTTAGCATGCCTACCATCAGGATGATCCCAATAAGAAAGAAAACAAATAATGTACTGTTGGTTGATAAAGTTCCAACCGTATTTGGCGTACTGTTTTTAGCTGCCAGTGAGCCACTGATTGCCAGGACGAAAATAATGGTTAAAAATCGGTTCAGCAACATGCAAATACCCAAAGTCAGATTGAAAAAGGGCGTATTCGCATTAAGTCCGGCAAAGGCACTACCATTATTCGAACAAGCTGAAGTGAAAGCATAGAGTATTTCACTAAATCCTTGAGGCCCTTTGTTGAACATGCTGCTGGCACCTTCGGACGACATGATGGCAATTGCCGTACCAAAAAGAATGGTCATAACAGGAACAATAAGATAAAGTGAAGCCATTTTAATTTCAAATGCTTGGATTTTTTTACCTAAGTATTCTGGGGTGCGCCCAACCATAAGACCTGCAATAAAAACCGTAATAAAGATAAAAATAATCATCCCATATAAGCCTGAGCCTATGCCGCCATAAATGACTTCGCCTAGCATCATAAATACCAAGGTGACTAAGCCACCTAGCGGAGTATAGGAGTCATGCATTGAATTAACAGAGCCATTTGAGGTTGCCGTTGTGGCACTTGCCCACAAAACCGAATTCACTATACCGAAGCGTACTTCTTTACCTTCCATATTACCGCCTGACTGAGAGGCACTGGCACGTTGCTCAATAGGTAGAACACTCAGCACACTGTTCCCTTGTTGTTCTTGTGTGACGGCAAATATAAAAAGAGGGATAAAAATTAGCGTCATGGCAATTAATAGCGTCCAGCCATGGCGTCTGCTATTTGCCATCATGCCAAAGGCATAAAAAAAGGCGGCAGGGAGTAGTAAAATACTAAATAGTTCAAGGAAGTTGGTTAATTCGTTGGGGTTTTCAAAAGGGTGCGCTGAATTAGCCTTAAAATAGCCCCCGCCGTTGCTGCCAAGTTGCTTGATAGCCACTTGTGAGGCAACCGGCCCTCCTGGGATGGGGCCGGAAGCAGTTTCAAGATTGACGGCAATGACATCGGCATTGAAATTTTGAATCACACCTTGCGAGCCTAGTATCAGTGCCAAAATCAATGCCATAGGAAGCAGGATATACAATATGCCTCGTAGCCAGTCGACCCAGAAGTTGCCGATCTGAGCACTATTTTTGCGTACGATGCCACGTATGAAGGCCATTGCCACTGCCATACCCATGCTAGCCGAAAGAAAATTTTGCACCGTCAACCCAAACATTTGGCTAAATTGACTGAGCGTTGTTTCAGGGGTGTAGGATTGCCAATTGGTATTGGTTATAAAGCTTGCAGCAATATTAAAAGCGAGCCCAGGGTGTAGATTGCTACATTTTTGTGGGTTTAAAGGTAAATGACCCTGACAGCTTAAAATGGCATAAAGCAGGATAAACCCACCGATGCTAGCGGTTAAAAGCGCGATGGCATATTGCTGCCACGACATTTGCTTGTTGGTATTGATATTGGCGAGGCGATAAAAGCTGTCTTCAATAGGACCCAATACAGTTTCAAGGAACACCATTTGTTTGCTGTATACACGCACAATGTATTGGCCAAGGGGCTTTACTAAGAGGGCAGTCGCGCCAAGCAAGAGCATCAGCTGAATAGCGCTGTTTAACTCAAAAGAAAGCGACATCACGAGAAAATCTCCGGTTTAAGTAGGGCGACCACCAAGTAAATAACAAGGATGATCCCAACAATACCAGAGAGACAATATATGTGTGTCAACTTGCTATCTTCCTGTAGCTAATTTCCTATTATTAAATATATATCTGAAGTGACTAAATTGTGTTAAAAACACAAAAGAAATCCGTTCTCTTAAGCATTGTTAGGTAATTGCCCAAAACCATGATTATCTTTTTAAATGGCACTTCTTCTTCTGGCAAATCAACCCTTGCACGCGCCATTATGCGTGAGTCTGAGCGTCCATTTTTGCATTATTCGATTGATCACATCATTAATTTTTGGATTGATGAAAAATTTGTAGCTTTCGAAAATGAGCCTAAAGACTGGTTTTTTCACGACTTTGCACTTGATGAGCAGGGTAATATGTCGACGCGTATTATCGATGGGCCGAATGTTGTTGAATTGCATTGGGATATGATCGAAGCATGGACCGTTTTGATCCAAAAGGGCTATGATTTAATAATCGATGAAATCGTCTGGCAAAACGAAGTGTTTGCGCGCTATGTGAATGCGTTATGTTTTACGAATAAAGTATATGTTGTCAAAGTTATCTGTGAGCTTCTTGAGTGTGAAAGACGTGAAAGTGAACGTGATGACAGATTCAAAGGGCTTGCTAGAACGCTTTATCCACAGGTTTATAATCAAAACTTAGTTTATGATCTACAAATTGATACCACCTCAATGGATGCCCATGACGCCGCATTACAAGTGATCCGCTATATCGAAGCTCACAATGAACCAAAGGCATTTACTCAATATGTTGGGCAACACATTCGCTTTATACCGTTACATCAAACCCATTTTCCTCATTTGCAGCGTTGGCTAAATACTGAACATGTTGCTATGTGGTGGTCTAAAGATAAAACCTGGTCACCAACGGATATTGAGAAAAAATATGGGACGTATGTGCAGGGTTTTAAATTAAGTGGTAATGATGCCAAGCCACTATATGCATTTGTAATTGAATGTGCTAATAAGCCGATTGGTTATATTCAATATTATCACGTCAATGATTTTAGCAGAGAAGGCTATGATTTACCGGCTATTAATGGCAATGTAGCAGCAATCGATTTTTATATTGGCGAAAAGCAATATATCAATAAAAATGTTGGAGTGGTACTGTTAACGCAGTTTATTGAAACCTATATTAAGCCAACCTATACAGGCGTTTTTGTTGACCCCGATGTGGCCAATAAAGCAGCTGTGCGCACTTATGAGAAATGTGGCTTTGAGGTTGTTAAACAGTTAAACAACCCGAAAGTGTTGTTGATGATTAAAAAATTAAAGTGATTTTTTGTTACTCATTTTGACGATGCCAATCACCACCACTAGCAGTACTAACACAAGCAGCATGTTGAGTAGTGTTTTTTTGCCGGTTGACGATTTGTCACTGGTTTTGTCGGTTGCTGAATTTTGATAATAATGATAAATGCCAGCTATGCCTATTCTAGCCATTTCGTCATAATTCTTATCTTGCAATTTTTTGGTGGCATTTTGTACGATACTCGCGATATTTTCTTTACTAATAATTGTCGCTAATGGTTTATTCGGATAAATGTGTACAAAGCCATTATCAAGAACGTAAAGGATCAGCGCCCTATTTTCAGCTTTAGAGTTACGTGCGTCTAACTTGTCTGAGAGTTCGTTAATTATTTTGAGCGGATCATCATTTCCTAAAGTGGGCACAATATGCTCTTCGATCAGTAAATTTTTCTTCGTCTCTAATTCTGACAGCAGCTTATCCAATTTACCCTTCATAGCGGGGCTGACGACATTAGCTTGATCGTTAATATAGTTATCTTCTGCGAATGCAACCTGGTTACAAGCAAAGCCTAGCCCTACGGTGAGTAGCAACCAGCTCAGTTTTGCGCCAATGGTCTTGTTCAAAAATGTTTGCATGGCAGAGTTAACCTATTAATGGCTCTAATTAATTAAATAATAGTTAACGAACTCATCTGTAACCAGTTTTAATCGCTGATATTTTAAACAGTTTTGCTATAATTTGAACATCGATTTATAAAAGTACATTATGGCGCAGCACAAATGAATGGAATCAAATCAGTAAGCCTTCTGTTAATCTCGATATTATGGGGTTTTAATCTCTGTGCAGAAGAAATAAAAACCGTAAGAACGGCTACGCCGTTTAATCGCCAGGTACCATGGGAAATTGATTTTCACCAAAATGACAGTATAGAGATAAAGCTCAAAGAAACCTTTGGCTTCGTTTATGCTGATGTGTTGTTAAATGGTCAGGGTCCTTTTCGTTTTTTAATTGACACCGGGGCGGATGCCAGCCTAATTTCGTATGGATTAGTCAAAAAGTTAAAATTAGAACCGCTAGAAAGTCGTCAAAGAGTGTTTGAGACATCTCACAAAAAAGCAACCATTAGTACGGCACTTTATCTGATTAATGAATTAACGTTAGGAACCGCAACGCTAAGACATGCCCCTTTTATTGCGAGTAATACCGCAAGTGATGATTTTCAATTGTTACAAGGTTTAGAAATTGAAGGCATCATTGGCACGAATATTTTTCACGATGTGATCTTGACGTTAGACTTGCCTAATAATCGTTTAGTGCTTAATAAGCATGAAGGATTTAAGGAAAAAAATGCGGGGGTGCATGAACTCAATAATCAATATTACCTGCCTGTCGTTAAAACCAAAGTCAAGCGCAAAGATAAAACCTCTGAATATCAATTTTTGGTGGATAGTGGCTACAGCGGTTACGTTAAAATGCCTATTTGCTTTAGTTATGAAGATCGTAAAAACAAAGAAAATAGTATTATTACTTATGATGTGTTTAACCAGTCAGAATCAGGCTTCTTGGCAGAGTTAGATGGTGTTTTTATGATAGGTGATAAAACGATTGACGCGCCGATCGTAAGGTATTCAATTGGTGATTGTGAAGTAGAGCAACGCTGGGGGTTAATTGGCACACGCTTTTTAAGAAACCAGTCAGTGAGTGTTGATCAAAAAAATCGACGGGTTATTTTCCATTAATACGCTTTTTGTCACCATCGGCAAGTCCAACCAAGAGATAATCCTTGTTGCCTTGGTAATGAAAGATAGCAAATTGGGCTTTTTGAAAGTTTTCCTGTAATTTTTCCTGAAAGAAAAAGGTGTGGGGTTTAATGGTGTAACCCAAAATGCTTTGAGGATTATGAAGATATTTAATAAGCTTTTCATTTGCTGCCAGTTTTTCACCCTGATAAAAACGCACAAAATGACCAATTCTTTCATCATCATAAGCAATAACCAGGTAACCCTTATTCTCATTAGAGGTTAATTTGCTATTGTTAATCTCATCTTCGATTTTATATCGAAAAGTCATATAATCACCCTGCATGAGCGAACGGGGATCAGCAGGTGCTATTGAAAAGTATACCGTTTCGCCAGATTTAAGCAATTGTTGTTTTTGAAAAATCATCAGGTTAAACACAATGAAGATCAAAATAGTAACGATAAAAAGGGTTGTATATCGGATCATGGTTCTTTGTCCCATTGTTCATGTTGCAAGATCATGCGCACCATGAGCAACAACCCGCCGCTGCCAGCAAGAATAGCAGACTTTTGGGCAAGATTGAGTGATAAGCTATAATAGTAGTCAATGATAAACAAACATAAGAAAACAGCGCCAAATAGGATCAAACTGCGGCGGTGTTTCTCATAACCTAAAATCAGCAGGCCAATTCCGTAGATAATACCATTGGTTGATATAATGCCTAAAATGAGCAATGCGATGCAGCTACTCCAAAAGGACAGATGATTAAGAGGCTTGGGTAATTCAATTGCTAAACACGGCAAAATTATGGCTATTACCAAAGTCAAATTGAATACTACGGGTGGTACCAGCCATTGTTTAATATGCGACATGCCAGCGAAGGATTCAGTATGAGAAAGTATAATCGCACAAAATCCAAGGGTGACAATACTGGCATAAGTGAGTGCTTCTAGATCATAATGCTTGCTCTTGGCATTCAACAACCAACCAATCAGCCCAAGTAAGGCAACATAATAGCCATAAAATGCCAGGTTATAATTAAACTCAAAAAGCATATTCCCTAGAAGTGCAATGAGTAGCACCAGGGTAGAAATAAATCGATCGAGCATAACGGGAAAGGCAAAATAAGTTGGTATCACCACCATAGCGATGCTAAGCGTTGCTAGCCAAGATCCGCCAATAGTCGGAAAAAAGATCAGCAGTTTATGCAAGGTACCAAAAACAAATAACACTTTACCAATCATCATTAAGATACAAGCAAGCTGTAGACTAAAACTATGTAACAATTCGTCGCTGTTTTTTAAAGCGTACTGTATAAGAATCGCTAAACCCATACCAAAGACTCCGGCGATAATCAGTGATAGGTCATTTTTCCAATCCACTAAACCAGAAGCATACAAAAGCCCTATCGCTGACCAGCAACCAATAAAAGCGCCAAGGCCAATTAACATATGAACATAGACGGGTGCGTGATCAATATTTTCTTCGCACAGCAGATAAGCTTCAGCAGAGCCACGTTGTTTTAATACACCTTGATTTTCTAGCCAATCAAGTAAGGCTTGCACACTGATGTTTTTCATGGTGCCACCTGCCAAGTTGCACGTCTTTGTGATGTTTTTCTTAAGAGGTAGGCACTACCAGAGAAAATGCCTAATACAACTAAGGTCAGTAGTAAATAATTTAACACATCATTTTTTACAAACTTATCGAGTATTTGATAACCTATTTCACAGGTAATCACACTTAAACTCATCACGGTTAATGCAAATACCCATTGGTCGCGCATATAATATCGATAATGATAAAGAAAACTCATTTGTAGGCAATAGCCAACGAGTGCACTGATAAATAAAGAGGGATTAGTAAAGTTATTATCCATAATAAATAATGTCATGGGTATAAAAGAGATCATTAAAAGAGCAATGCACAGCAAAATGCGATGCCATCGGCCTTGTAAGCAATCAACTTTGCGGTTATAAAGCCATTCCCTTACCATTAAACAAATACTATTAATACCAAGCAAAATAACATACAGGTAATACTGATGATTTTTGGTTGGCAAAAAGTCCTGCTGCCAGTAAAAAATCACGGTTAAATTGATGAGTAATAGCCAAATTGCCCACAGCGGCGCAAATTGGCCTATCAGCACAAGCGGTGTAATAATTAAGGTCCATGCCAAAAACAGTTGATAACTGTCGGCGCCGGTCTGGTAAATTTGTCCAAAGACGGCTAAAAAGACCCCAATCAATACACAACCACCGGTTAAAAAGAGTTTGCCGCGTAAGTTATCGATTTCATAGGCCCAGGCGCCAGCAAGGCAAACTAAAATTAACACTTGAATAGAGCTAAATTTATAGTAGCTAGACATTTTGTGCCAATTGAAGGCAAAAAAGTAAATGATGCCACTTAGGATAAACACCCAACCTAGAATGAGGAGTATATTGGATATCCAATAACCCCAATTCTGGTGTGGATTCAAGTAGGCTAAGCCCTTTTCTCTACCGTTTTGTGAAAGCAAACCATGCTGATAGAGCGACTCAACGACCAATGGCGTCGCTTTTTCTTCGAGCAAGGTAATGCTGTCGTGATATTGATTCATCTATGAATACTTATGTACACAAATAAACTAAGGTCTATTGCTTTTGTTTTCGGTCAATAGTACCTCTTGCTTTAGGATAGGGGGCTTTTTAAGCAGTACCTGTGGGCATAATGGGTGGAATAGGGCAGTTTAGGGAAGCAGCAATAGCACGTAATGCTTCGGCCTCTTCAATAATAATATGGTTATCGCTTTGAATGCAGTTGAGGCACGCCAAAATGAGCTTTTCTTTATCCAGGGGTGCCAGGGTATTGAGTTTAGCTAGCAGCTTTTGGAACGTACTGGCTTCAAAAACCATAGGTTTGGGCTCTGCAATCAGTTTATTCGTTAATTGCCCCATCACCTGTTGAAAAAGAACACTCGCCGTTTGGGGATCACTTT
>Ga0105045_10000877_pt1 | contig 23416 bp, 22 predicted proteins | sample MAT02_FD_78089 | JGI IMG/M metagenome (GOLD analysis project Ga0105045, IMG submission 78089) | Freshwater microbial communities from Lake Fryxell liftoff mats and glacier meltwater in Antarctica - MAT-02 (megahit assembly) | ecosystem: Environmental > Aquatic > Freshwater > Ice > Liftoff... | reverse complement strand
GGTGTTGGCGCCAAGTTTGATGTCGGTGCCGCGGCCGGCCATGTTGGTTGCGATCGTGATCGCGCCTGGCTGCCCGGCCGCCGCCACAATCTCGGCTTCCCGCTGGTGATACTTGGCGTTCAGTACCGCGTGCTTGAGCCCACCGCGCGTAAACAGGCGCGACAGGGTTTCCGACGCTTCCACGCTGGCTGTGCCAACCAGCACCGGAAAGCCGAGTTCGTGCAGGCGCTTGGTTTCGTCGACGATCGCGTTGTACTTCTCACGCCGCGTCTTGAACACGTAGTCCTGCCGGTCATCACGGGCGATCGGGCGATTGGTGGGAATCACCGACACGCTGAGCCCGTAGATCTCGTGGAATTCGCCCTCTTCCGTTTCTGCCGTCCCGGTCATGCCGGCCAGCTTTTCGTACATGCGGAAGTAGTTCTGAATCGTGATCGTGGCGAGTGTCTGCGTCTCACCCTTCACCTGCACGCGCTCCTTCGCTTCCACGGCCTGGTGCAAGCCTTCGCTCCAGCGACGACCGGGCATGGTGCGCCCGGTGAACTCGTCGACGATGAGGACCTGCCCTTCCTGAACCACATAGTTGACGTCGCGCTCATACAGCGCGTGGGCGCGCAGCAGCTGATGAATGATGTTCAGCCGCTCGCTCTTCGTTGCGTACTCGCGCTCAATCGCGTTCCGCTGCTCGAGGCGTTCGGTCACCGACAGCTCCTGATCGCGATCGAGCTGTCCGATCATCACCGCAATGTCGGGCAGCAGAAACGCTTCGTGCTGCTCGGGCGACATCCAATCGAGCCCCTGCTCCGTGAGGTGCACGGTGTGCCCCTTCTCATCGAGCACGTACAGCAGATCGTCCTCGATCTCCCGGAATTGCCGTTTGGCCATCGGGATCTTGCGATCGGCGATGATGTCCAGTTCCACACGCTGCACGAGTTGCTTGACCCCCGACTCCTGCATCGCCTTCATGAGCCGCTTGTTTTTTGGGCCGCCCATTTGCGCCTTATACAGTGCCGCGGCGGCCGCCTGCTGATCTCCCGCCTCCATGGCACGCTCGCCGTCGCCGACCAGCGCGTTCACCAGATCGGACTGACGGCGCACCAACCGCTCCACCATCGTGTTGAACTCGGCATACTGCGTATCGCCGTCGTTCCCCACCGGACCCGAGATGATCAGCGGCGTGCGCGCTTCGTCAATGAGGATGGAGTCCACCTCGTCGATGATCGCGAACACGTGCGGTCGCTGCACCCGTTGGTCGAGCGAGTTGACCATGTTGTCGCGCAGATAATCGAATCCGAACTCGTTGTTCGTGCCATAGGTGATGTCGCTGCCGTAGGCCTCCCGCCGCTCATACGAGCCGGGTTCGGTATCGTCGAGACAGGCCACAGTGAGGCCGAGCCACCGGTAGAGGTAGCCCATCCACTGTGAATCACGACGCGCGAGGTAATTGTTGACGGTCACCAAGTGCGCGCCACGAGCGGGCAGCGCATTCAGATACATGGGCAGCGTGGCCACGAGCGTCTTGCCTTCGCCCGTGGCCATTTCGGCGATCCGCCCGAGGTGCAGCTGGATGCCACCGATCAGCTGCACGTCGTACGGGACCATGTCCCACACGATCTCGTGGCCGGTGACAGGCGCCACCGAGCCCTTGAGGCGCCGACAGGCCTCGCGTACCGTGGCGAACGCTTCGGGGAGCAGCTCGTCGAGCACGGCGGCGATCGTTTCCCGCAGCTCGGCTTCGACGCCCCCCCGTCCATCGACGCCTTGCAGCTCGCCGTCGATTTGCTCGCGCTCCGCCGCATCGGCCGTGTCGTGCTTGGCCGCCTTCAGTTCGGCGATCCGGGCCTCAATAGGCCCTATACGCTCAGCGAGCAGCGCGCGGAACTTCGCGGTCTGCCCCTGAATCTCCTCATCGGAGAGTGTCGCGAGGCGCGCTTCGATCTCGTGGATCTCGTTGAGAATCGGCTGCACCCGCTTGCGTTCCCGTTCGTGGCGCGTGCCGAACACGCGACCGATCAATCCCTTCAGCATGCAAACCTCTTGGCAAGGGCACCGCAGCGCTGGTGCCCCTCGCGATATCAGTCGCGCGCGGAGCGTTCCACCACCACAGCTGCCCGGGTCTTCTCGATATACAAACCGGCGGACGCGATATATGCCGCCACGGAATCCGGCACGAACCCCTTGATGGAGCGTCCCTGCTGAACCCGTGCCCTGATCTCGGTTGACGTGACGTCGACACGGCGGGTCGCCAGTCGATGACCGGTGGTGAGTCCAGTGCCGTCCTGCAGGCCCAAAGACGCCGCGAACGCGGGTGCCTCGGAGAACGCGCGCTGCAGCACCACCAGCTGCACCAGCGTCAACAACCGATCCACGTCGCGCCAACGAGAGAGCGTGGTCACCACGTCGTCTCCGACCAACAGATGAAGCGCTGCCGACGGCCAGCGCCGTTGCAGCGACTCCACGGTGTCAACCATGAAAGATAACCCGCCCCGATCAATTTCGATGGGGTCCACGACCATCCCCGGTACGCCGTCGAACATCGCCCGCACCATTGCCAGCCGATGCTCGGCGGGTGTGGCGTGATGGCCCTTCAACGGCTGTTGCGAAGCGGGGATGACCACCAACCGATCGAGCGCCAGCGCCTCACGGGCGTCCTGCGCGACCAGCAAATGGCCGACATGCGGCGGGTCAAAGCTTCCACCAAAGATTCCGACACGCATGTGAGACCCGGAGGGCGGGTTGGTCAGCGAAAGAGGGGGGGCGGACCCGGCCGGGCGTACCCGGCGGGCGAGGACAGGCTCGATCCTGGAGCGAACGCCGCACGCGCGGTGTCGGCGGGCACGGTGCCCGTGGAGTCTACCGCGGGCTTGGTTCCACACGCCGCCTGCACGTCGGCGTCGCCCGGATACGCCCGCCACATCGCGGCACAGGTCTCCGCCGCATCTTCCTTCCAGCGGATTTTGGTGTACAGCTCCTGCAGTCTCAGCCACGAGAGGCGAGCCGCCTTCGTAGTGGGATACGTGGTGACGACATCCTTGAAGTAGATGATCGCCGGATCGATGGCTCCCCGCACCCGCACGTAGTGCACGCCGGTGTCGTAGTCCTTCTGCGCGAACCATTCTTCAAGCCGCAGGATCCGCTGCTTGGCGTCCTCGACTTCCTTCGATTCCGGATACGACGACAGCAGGGCCCGTAGGATGGAGGCGGCTTTCTGACCGTTTTCGGGATCCAGCGAGGGACGCCGCCAGAGGTTCTGATAGCTGCGTCCGATGCCCAGCATGGCCGTAGGGGCCAGCGTGTCGTCGGGGAAGCCGTCGGTGACCCGCTCAAAGGCCTGCGCGGCGAGCAGATACTCGCTCCGACGCTCATGCGTGAGCGCGAGGTAGAAATACGCGGGCGCCAGCAACGGGTCGCGGGCCGACAGGTCGTTGGTGAGCCGCTCAAAGCCGAGCTGCGCGTTGTCCCATTTCTCGCGCTGGAACTCGAGCAGCGTAGCGCGGAACAGCGCTTCAGGGTTGGCGAAGTCGCGCGGTTGAAAACCGCGCGAACAGCCCGCCAGCGCTGCGGCGACGCCGATCAGCATCAACAGGCGCCATTCGACGCGGGAGAGACGTGGACTCATGCGATCCTTGGTACCCGACGCCCATGCTGCGGATCCGATCCGCCACCGAGGCCCCGGTTCATGAAACAGCACCGACTTTCCGGGACCCGGAAGCCAGTCCGACCACCTGCGCGCGCCCCGGTGTCAAACCGGCCGTGACATTGCGCGTGTCCACCACTAACGTCGCGAGGTCGACCACCCGCTGGTAGTCCACGCCGAGGTGATCGGTCACAATCACCACCGCGTCGGACCACGCGAGCATCTCGCCGCTCAGCTCCACCCCCTTGCGGACGTGGCCCTCTTCGCGGAATTCCTGCACGAACGGATCATGAAACTCGACATGCGCCCCGCGCTCCTCGAGCAGTCGGATCACATCGAGCGCCGGACTCTCGCGCACGTCGTCGATATCCCGCTTGTAGGCCACGCCGAGCACCAGCACTCGGCTACCACGCACGGCCTTTCGTTCCTCGTTGAGGGCGTCGGCCACCTTCTGCACCACCCACTCAGGCATCGCCGAGTTGATCTCGCTGGCCAGATCAATGAAGCGGGTTTTGTAGTTGAGCGTGCGCATCTTCCACGCCAAATAGTGCGGATCGAGCGGAATGCAGTGCCCGCCAATTCCCGGCCCCGGGGTGAACTTCATGAACCCGAACGGCTTCGTGGCCGCCGCGTTGATGACCTCCCATACGTTGACACCCAGTTTGTCACAGACGATGGCCAATTCGTTGACGAGGCCGATGTTGACCGCCCGGAACGTATTCTCCAGCAGCTTCACCAGTTCGGCCGCTTCCGGCGACGACACGGGCACGACGGAGTCGATACAGCTCAGGTACAGCGCACTCGCGATCTCCACGCACGCCGGCGTGATGCCGCCTACCACTTTCGGCGTGTTCTTGGTGCTATACACCGGGTTGCCCGGATCTACCCGCTCGGGACTGAACGCCACGAACACGTCTTGCCCCACCGTGAGCCCCATCGCCTCAAGTCGCGGCTGCAGCAGTTCCCGCGTGGTGCCGGGATAGGTGGTGCTTTCGAGGACCACGCAGAGCCCCGGATGCGCTTGGCGGGCGATGGCGTCGGCGGCACTCAGCACGTAGGCCATGTCAGGATCGCGCGTTTTGGAAAGCGGGGTGGGCACCGCAATCGAGATCGCGTCGCACTCTTTCAGTCGCGCTTCCACTGCAGTTGCCGTAAATCGCCCTGTGGCCACCGCTGCCTGCACCTGAGCAGTGGGCACATCCTGAATGTGCGACTGGCCGGCCATCAATTGCCCAACCACCCGCTCATTTACGTCGTACCCGATCACGCGAAAGCCGGCGTGTACGAATTCCATAGCCAACGGCAGCCCCACATAGCCCAATCCAATGACGCCGATCACGGCCGACCGGTCGTGGATCTGCGACAGCAGGTGGGTTTTCATCGACACAACGTCAGCCATGGGGCGCAGATTCCTTAGCGAGCGAAAAACGAACGAACGGCGTCGACCACTTCATCGAGTTGCGCCGTGATGAGTTCCGGGAAGACCGGCAACGACAACACTTCAGCGGCGGCCCGTTCCGACTCCGGGAATTGACCCGCCTGGTAGCCAAGGTACGCGAAGCAGGGCTGCAGGTGCAGCGGGAGCGGGTAATAGACTGAGTTGCCGATCCCCCGCGCCTTGAGGTGCGCCTGCAACGCATCACGCTCGGCGATCCGGATGGTGTACTGATTGTAGATCGAGCCGTTGGCGGGATCGATATAGGGTGTGACCACCTGTGGCAGATCCGCGAAGGCCGCGTTGTAGTATTCGGCATTCCGGCGGCGCGCTTCGCTCCACGAGGTCAGATGTGGCAGCTTGGCAAGGAGCACAGCCGCCTGCAGCGCATCCAGCCGGCTGTTGTACCCCACGATCTCGTGGAAATATGTCCGACGACTGCCGTGCGTGCGCAGCTTCATGAGCGTCTCGAAAAGCGCCTCATCCTGCGTCACCATCATCCCGCCGTCGCCATACCCGCCGAGATTCTTGGACGGGAAAAAGCTGTACGTGCCGATGGCCGCCGCCTCGCCGGCCATGACCGACTGGCCGTTAATCAGACGACTGGCGCCGATGGACTGCGCAGCATCCTCGATCACCGGCAATCCCTTCGCGGCGGCGACGATCTGCTCGATCGGCGCCATTTGCCCAAAGAGATCTACGGCAATGACTGCTTTGGTTTTCGGGCCCACTGCGGCGGCAACGGCCTCGGGCGACACGTTGTACGTACGCGGATCGATGTCCACGAAGACTGGTTGCGCGCCCACGTTGTGAATCGCACCAGCGGTCGCGAAAAACGTGAACGGTGGCGCGATGACCTCGTCGCCCGGCCCAACGCCAAGTGCGCGGAGCGCCATTAAAATGGCATCGGTACCGTTCGCACAGCCCACGGCGTACTTCACGTGAGAGTAGCCGGCGATTTCGCATTCCAGCTTCGCCACGGGATCGCCGAGGATGAACGCCTGCTGATCCACGACATCCATCACCGCCGCAACGACGTCGTCGCGTATGGTGGCGTGTTGTGCCTTCAGGTCAAGAAGAGGGACGGCCATGGCAAAAAGAGATCGAGAGGTAAGTCAGAGATTCACGCGCAACGGTAGCGGTACGTCACGGCCGGTCTTGGCCGATTCGTAGATGCCGAGGATGAGTTCCAGCGACTTGCGGCCCGCCCGTCCGTCAGTATCCGGGTGCGCGTGGCCGCGCAGCACGGCCACCACGTTGCGGTAGTAGGCTTCATGTCCGAATCCGTACACACTGGACGGATTGGTGTTCGACTGCTCCACGAGCTTGTCGTCGTCGTCATACTCGGCAAACATCCAATGCTCCACCTTGTTCACCGCGGTGCCGCCGATTTTTACCGTCCCTTTTTCCCCGAGGATCGTGATCGAGCCCTCGAGGTTTTTCGGAAACGTGAGCATGGTGACTTCGATCGTGCCGATGGCCCCGGACCTGAACTTGAGCACCGCCACGCCACTGTCTTCGGCCTCGATGCGGCGTGCCATGGTCGCGGTCTTGGCCATCACGCTTTCCACGGGCCCCACCAGCCACTGGATCAAATCGACGTAATGTGACGCCTGATTCATGAACGCACCGCCGTCAAACTCCCACGTGCCGCGCCAAGGCGCCTGATCGTAGTATTCCTGCGGGCGCGTCCAGCGCACCGTGCAGTTGGCCATGTAGATGCGACCGAAGCGCCCACGATCGATCGCGCGCTTGAGCAGCACGATGGGGGGATTGAGGCGATTCTGCTTGACCACGAACAGATGCACGTGATGATCGTCGCACGCCTGCACCAGCGCATCGGCGGCCGCCAGCGAAATCGCCATCGGCTTCTCGGAAATCACGTGACGACCGGCGCGGGCGGCCAGGATGCCGTGCTGCGGATGTAACCCCGACGGCGTGGCAATTACCACGGCATCACTCGGCACGTCAGCGAGCATCTGCTCATAATTCGTAAACCATGGCACCCCGTACTGCGTGCCCGCTTCCCGCGCGCGCTCAGCCACGCTGTCACAAACGGCCACGAGCACAAAGTCCGGAATGCGGGCGATGGCCTCAAAGTGGTTGCGACTGATACGTCCGCAGCCCAGCAGCGCAATACGAATCGGTTGGCCTTCAGGAATGATCGACTCGGTCACGCCGACTCCTGTACTCGTGTCACGTGCTCGCCGCGCCGCTCGTAGCGGACGCCGGTTTCCGGGCAGCGCAGTGGCTCAACCGCCGCGTCGGGCGATCCGCCGAGCGACTCGAGCCGATGTCCGGCCTCCGACATCCATCCGACGCGACGGGCGGGCACGCCGGCCACCAGTGCATAATCGGGCACGTCACGCGTCACCACGGCGCCGGCGCCGATAAACGCGTACTGGCCGATGGTGGCGCCGCAGACCACCGTCGCGTTGGCGCCGATGCTCGCCCCGCGCTGCACCAAAGTGCGGCGATACTCATGCTTGCGCGACACCGCACTGCGCGGATTGTGCACGTTGGTGAACACCATGGACGGTCCGCAAAACACATCGTCCTCGAGTTCGACGCCCTCGTAAATCGACACGTTGTTCTGCACCTTCACGTTGTTGCCAAGGCGCACGGCGTTCATCACCACCACATTCTGCCCCAGCGAGCATCCGGTGCCGATCACCGCACCACCAAGCACGTGCGCGAAGTGCCACACGCGCGACCCGGCGCCAATCACGGCTCCATCGTCCACATACGCCGATTCATGAACGAGCGCGCCCTCGCCAAGGACGACGCGCAAGCCCACGTGCCCTTCACCGGGCGTCGCAATCATGCCGTGCGTACTCACGCCACCTCAACCGACGGCAACAGACCGGCGAGATGTACGCCCAACTGCGCGTGCCACTCCTGCAAGGAACGCACGCCGGGCTCACGCGACTGCCGCGCGGCGATCGCCTCAACGGCTGCACTGGCCGCTGATAGCGTGGTGGTGTACGGCACGCGATTGGTGATGGCGGCTTGCCGCAGGCGCTCGTCATCCACCTGCGCGTGCTTGCCCAGCGGCGTGTTCACGAGCAGTTGCACCTCGCCGTTGAGAATGAGGTCGACAGCGTGCGGACGGCCCTCGTGCACCTTGAGTACGGTTTCCACCGGCACGTCGCGCTCCCTCAGGTACTTCGCCGTGCCATCCGTGGCGTAGAGCTTGAAGCCCAACGCGTGGAAGCGCTGCGCCAGCGTGACGGCGGCCGGCTTGTCGGAATCGTTGACCGTCATGAATACGGCCCCGGTGCGCGGCAGGGCGTTGTCGGCTGCCAGCTGTGACTTGAGGAACGCCGAGCCAAAATCGTCGTCGATCCCCATCACTTCACCGGTGGAGCGCATTTCCGGACCAAGCACAGGATCGAATTCCCGGAACTTGTTGAACGGGAACACGGCTTCCTTGACACTGAAGTAGGGGGGCACGATCTCCTTGGTGAACCCGGTCTGCTCCAGCGTCTCGCCGAGCATGAGTCGCGCGGCCACCGACGCGAGCGAGACACCAATGGCTTTGGAGACGAACGGCACCGTGCGCGAGGCGCGGGGATTCACCTCGATGACGTACACCACGCCGTTTTTGTAGGCGTACTGCACGTTGATGAGGCCCACCACCCCCAGCCGTTTGGCGAAGGCCACCGTGTGCGCCCGCATCTGATCGGCGGCGGCTTGCGGAATGAGGTACGGCGGCAACACGCACGCGGAATCACCGGAGTGAATGCCCGCACTTTCGATGTGCTCCATCACCGACCCAATCACGACGTTGGTTCCGTCGGAGAGTGCGTCGACATCGGCCTCGAACGCGTCTTCGAGGAACCGGTCCACCAACACCGGGCGGTCCTCGCTCACGCGCGCCGCACGCTCAAAGTAGTCGCGCAGGGACACGGCGTCGTGCACGATTTCCATGGCCCGGCCGCCAAGTACGTACGACGGGCGCACAAGGACGGGATACCCGATACCATCGGCGATGGCCACCGCTTCGTCCACGCTGGTGGCGGTACCGTTGGCCGGTTGTGCAATGCCGAGTTCGCGGGCGATCGCCTCAAAGCGCCGCCGGTCTTCGGCGGTGTCGATGGCGTCAGGTGAGGTGCCGAGGATCCGTACGCCGGCTGCCTCCAGTGGGCGCGTGAGCTTGAGCGGCGTCTGGCCACCCAGCTGCACAATCACGCCGATCGGGTTCTCGCGCTGCACGATCTCGAGCACGTCTTCGAGCGTGAGCGGCTCGAAGTACAACTTGTCGGAAATATCGAAATCGGTGGAAACGGTTTCGGGGTTGGAGTTGACCATGATGGTCTCGTACCCCTGCTCGCGCAGCGCCAGCACGGCGCGCACGCAGCAATAGTCAAACTCCACGCCCTGCCCGATCCGATTGGGTCCAGAGCCCAAAATGATGACCTTCCGACGCCCCTCGGTGGCGGCTTCGCTCTCTTCGTCGTAACAGCCGTACAGGTACGGCGTGCTTGAAGGAAACTCGCCAGCGCACGTGTCGATCATCTTGTACGACGGCCGCACGTTGAGCGACCAACGCAGCGCACGCGTGTCCGCCTCGGTCTGCCCACGCAGCGTGGCCAGCTGACGATCGGAAAACCCGAGCCGCTTCATGCGGCGCATGCTATCGGCATCCACGTGGGGCTCCGCCGTGTACCACGCCTCGGCGTCGATCAGCTCACGCAACTGCTCGAGGAACCACGGATCGATGGCCGTAATCGCGTACAGCTCCTCAGTACTCATCCCCAGCAGCATCGCGCGCTTGAGCTGGAAAATGCGTTCCGGCGTTGGGCGCCGAAGGGCGCCACGCAATTCTTCCTTCGAGCCCTCGGTGAGCCGATCATCAGCCAGCCTCTCGCTCACCGTCCACCCGGACCGTCCCGTTTCGAGCGCGCGCAGCGCCTTTTGGAAGGCCTCCTTGAAGGTGCGACCAATCGCCATGGACTCGCCCACCGACTTCATCTGCGTGGTGAGCCCCGGGTCGGACGACACGAACTTTTCGAATGCAAAGCGCGGGCACTTCACGATCACGTAGTCGAGCACCGGTTCGAAGCTGGCCGGTGTGGTCTTCGTGATGTCGTTGGGCACTTCGTCAAGTGTGTAGCCTACGGCGAGCTTGGCGCCGATGCGCGCGATCGGAAAGCCGGTGGCCTTCGAGGCCAGCGCCGAAGAACGCGAAACGCGCGGGTTCATCTCGATGACGATGAGTTGGCCGTCGCGCGGATTGACCGCGAACTGGATGTTGCAACCACCGGCATCCACGCCGATTTCGCGAATAATGGCCACGGCGGCATCACGCATCACCTGGTACTCGCGATCAGTGAGCGTCATGGCGGGCGCCACGGTAATGGAGTCGCCCGTGTGCACGCCCATCGGATCGAGGTTCTCGATAGAGCAGACAATCACCACGTTGTCGGCGCAGTCGCGCATCACCTCGAGCTCGTACTCCTTCCACCCCAAGAGCGACCGCTCGATGAGTACCGATCCCACCGGCGATAGATCGAGCCCGCGACGCACCATGGTCTCAAATTCTTCGCGGTTGTAGGCAATTCCGCCGCCAGTGCCGCCGAGCGTAAACGACGGGCGGATAATGGCCGGGAAGCCGGTCTGCTCGACCCCGACTATCGCTTCGTCGAGCGACGTCACGGTACGCCCCGTGGGGCAGCGCAGGCCGATCTTGTCCATCGCTTCCGCAAACAGCTTGCGATCTTCGGCCACGCGAATCGCGCGCGCGTTGGCGCCGATCAACTCCACGCCGTACTTCTCGAGCACCCCGCTGTCGTAGAGCGCGAGAGCCACGTTCAGTGCGGTCTGTCCACCCATGGTGGGCAACACGGCGTCGGGGCGCTCTTTGGCGATCACCTTCTCCACAAATTCCGCAGTCACCGGTTCCACGTACGTACGATCCGCGAACTCTGGATCCGTCATGATCGTGGCCGGATTGGAATTCACGAGAATGACTTCGTAGCCTTCCTCGCGCAGGGCCTTGATGGCCTGGGTGCCGGAATAGTCGAACTCAGCAGCCTGCCCGATCACAATCGGCCCGGAGCCGATCACAAGAATCCGGTGCAGGTCAGAACGTCGAGGCATGGAAAAGGTCGTCGATGATGTCGTCGAGTGAACGCAACGCACGCCATCCCGTGGCGCGCTGCAGCTTGTGCGAATCCCCGACTAACGCGGGGACATCAACCGGGCGTACCAGCGCGGGATCTTCGGTCGGTACCGCTTGCACCTGGGCGCGGGCCAGAACCCGTTCCACCAGCGCCTGGACCGACCATCCGTTGCCACTGGCCACGTTGTACGCCTCGCCAGGCGCACCCCGCTGACAGAGCGCAATATACGCAGCCACGACGTCACTGACATGCAGAAAGTCGCGAACGGGCGTCCGATTACCGATCGGGAACAGCGTACCCGGCAAGGCTTTGCGGGCGAGCACCGCGCGTTGTACCAACGCGGGTAGCAAAAAGCGCGGCGCCTGCCCCGGCCCGCTGTGGTTGAAGCTTCGTGCCACCACCACCTGAAGCCCCGTGGCGCGCCAGCGCTGCAGCGCGAGCAGCTCCTGCGCGGCCTTCGTGGCCGCGTAGACCGTACGCGGCTCCTGTGCAATCTTCTCATGCAGCGGCATCTGCTCGTGGCGCCCGTACTGTTCGGCGCTCCCGACCACCAGCACCGTGGGGTCAATCAGGCCGGCGGCGCGTACGCGTTCGGTGTGTCGCAGCAGGCGCGCCGTGGCGGTGACATTGATGTCCCAGGTCGTGGCCGGATCCGCCTCGGCGGTGGGCACGTGGGAGATCGCGGCCAGATGGATGACGGTATCCGGCAGCGCGGCGTCGAGCACACCGGCCACATACGCGTCGTCACGCAGATCGCCGATCAGCCACGCGGCCTGGTGCGCCGTACGAATGGCAGCCGTTGGCGGCTCCGTCGCCAATGCAAAGACTGAGGCGCCCGTCTGCTCAAGTGCTGGCAGCAGCCATTGCCCCACAAAGCCGGCGGCACCAGTAACCAAGACGCGGCGCATCACCGGTGCCTCACAGGCACATCACGGGCGCATGACAGCGTCGCCACCAGCTCAACGACAGGCACCGCTCATCGCGCACGCTCGTAACGGGCGAGATCAGCCTCGACCATCATGCGCACAAGTTCCGCAAAGGCCACCTTGGGAGTCCAGCCCAACTGTTCGCGGGCTTTGGTGGGATCAGCGACGAGCAGATCGACCTCGGCCGGTCGGAAGAATCGCTCGTCTTGCACCACAAAGTTTCGGTAGTCGAGTCCTGCCTCGCTGAACGCCGCGTCACAGAACTCCCGTACCGAGTAGGTCTCGCCGGTACCGATCACGTAGTCATCGGGCGTGTCCTGTTGGAGCATGCGCCACATGGCATCGACATAATCGCCCGCAAAGCCCCAGTCGCGTCGCGCCTCGAGATTCCCGAGGCGCAGATCATGCTGCAGGCCGAGCTTGATGCGCGCGACGCCGTCAGAAATCTTCCGCGTCACGAACTCCAAGCCGCGGCGTGGGGACTCGTGATTGAAGAGAATGCCGGACACCGCGTAGAGGTCAAAGCTCTCGCGATAATTCACGGTGATCCAGTGCCCGTACACCTTGGCCACGCCGTACGGCGAACGGGGATAGAACGGCGTGGATTCCCGCTGCGGGGTCTCGACCACCTTACCGAACTGTTCACTGGAGCTGGCCTGATAGAGCCGCGCCTTGGGCGCCGCCTTCCGTTGGGCTTCGAGCATGCGCGTGACGCCGAGCGCCGTAAACTCGCCGGTGAGCACCGGCTGCGTCCACGAGGTCTGCACGAAGCTCTGCGCGGCGAGATTGTAGATCTCGTCGGGTGCGGTGGCCTGCACGGCGTCGGTCAGCGACGTCTGATCGAGCAGGTCGGCCGAAACGAGTTCGATGCGATCCACGAGGTGCGCAATGCGCTCATACGGCGTCGTGGAGGAGCGACGGACCACGCCGACGACGCGATAGCCCTTCTCCAGCAACAACTCGGCGAGATACGAGCCGTCCTGGCCCGTGATACCGGTGATCAGTGCGGTCTTCATTGAGAGTGATCCGATTCAGTCGATGAGAAAAGAAGGCGGTACCAGACGGCATCTCGACGTACAAAGCGGGGAGCCCGGCCAATGCGAGCTCCCCGCTTTCCCTACGTGACGCATCACTTACGCGACAGCTACCTGACCGCGCGGTGCGCGGGGCACCTTACCAGCCGCGATGCAGCGGGTGCACACCTTCACCTTGATGATCTTGTCCCCGCTAAGGGTTCGGACCACCTGCAGATTGGGCTTCCACGTGCGGCGCGTCTTGTTGTTTGCGTGCGAGACGCTGTTGCCGAACGCGACACCCTTGTCGCAGCTGTAGCAACGGTTGCGCTGAATAGCCATGTCGTCCGTCCTGTCAGCTGAGGATCAATTCGATCCGCGCCATCTCCGCGCCGTCACCCTTGCGGTGGCCGGTCTTGAGAATGCGCGTGTATCCGCCCGGGCGTGTGGCAAACATCGGACCGATCTCTTGGAAGAGCTTGTCCGCGGCCTCACGCTTGTGGACGTGCTTGCCCGCGAGCCGGCGCGCATGCAGCGTGCCGGTGCGTGCCTTGGTAATGAGCTTCTCGACGAACGGGCGGAGTTCTTTCGCCTTCGCCTCGGTCGTCTCGATCGCCCCTTGCTCAATGAGCGAGGTGGCGAGGTTGCGGAGCAGCGCGAGGCGCTGCTCACTGGTCCGCCTGAGCTGGCGGTTAGCCTTGCGATGGCGCATGAGCGTTACTCCTCGTCTTCGTCGTCATCGGGCGCGTTTTCGGCAGCGCGGCTGGGCGGAGTGCCCATATCGAGGATACGGACACCGTCCGTGCTCTCCTCATAGCGCATACCAAAGTTGAGCCCTTCCTTTTCGAGCAGCGCGGCAATTTCCTGTAGAGACTTCTTCCCGAAGTTCTTGACCTGCAGGATTTGCGCCTCAGTCTGGCGGACCAGATCGCCGAGCGAGCGGATGTTGGAGTTCTTGAGTGAATTGACCGACCGGACAGACAGTTCAAGGTCGTCGATCGGGGTCCGGAACAGTTCGGCGAGCCGGAGTGCGTCGCTGTTCGCGCCGTCTCCTGCCGTGCCGGGCTGCGCCGAGGCGGACGAGCCAAAGCCCACAAAGTACTGGAAGTGGGTCTGGGCCAGCGCCGCCGCGTAGCTGACGGCTTCTTCGGGCGACATCGTGCCGTTGGTCTCCACCGTGAGCACGAGACGATCGTAGTCGGTGCGCTGACCGACGCGCGTCTCGGTGACGGCAAAGTTGGCGCGACGCACCGGGCTGTAGATGGCATCGATACGCACCACGTCGACTGACAGGTTCTTGTCGGCCGGGTGCTGATCGCTCTCGATGTAGCCACGTCCCTTGTTCACATACAGTTCGACGTTGAAATCGCGGTCATCCGTGATGGTGAACAGGTGATGCGTCGGATTCACGACGCGCACACCGCCGACGGCCTGGATATCAGCCGCCGTGACCGCACCCGGGCCGGACTTGGTGATGCGGAGCACCGCCTGCTCGACTTCGTCGGGCAGGGCGAGCGTGAGCGTCTTCAGATTGCCGATGATCTGGTGTACGTCTTCGACCACGCCGCCGATGGTCTGGTGCTCATGCACCACGCCATCGATACGGAATGCCCACACGGCGGAGCCCCGGAGCGACGACAGGAGCAGTCGGCGCATCGCGTTGCCCAACGTGTGACCGAAGCCGCGTTCCAGCGGCTGCAGTCGGAATTCGGCCAGATTCGGGCTGTCCTCGCGCTTTGTTGCTTCAACAAGCTGCGGGCGAACCAGCCCAGAGAGATCGATCGTTGCCATGAATTTCGAAAGATTGAAAGGTCACACCGGCAGATCGCCGATGACGCGCTACCTCGCCCCGAACGCGTGGTAGCCCCGTAGAGGGGTTCGGGCCCCGACCGCCGGTGACGCGCTGTGCGCCACCGGCCGAATACTGCGTGTTACTTGGAGTACAGTTCGACGACGAGCTGTTCCTGCGCCGCCAACGGAATCGACTGACGCTGCGGCTTCTCGAGCACGCGACCGCTGAACGATTCCTTGTCCACCGCGATCCACGAGAGCGCTCCACCGCGCGCCGACTGTTCCATCGCCGACATCACGAGCACGAGTTCACGCGACGACTGCTTGACGCGCACTTCTTCGCCCGGGCGCACCTGGTACGACGGGATGTCGAGCAACCGGCCCTTCACCTCGATGTGCCGGTGGCGGATGAGCTGACGCGCGGCCTTACGGCTGGGCGCGAAACCCATACGGTACACCACGTTGTCGAGACGCGTTTCGAGCGCCGCCAACAGGTTGTGACCGGTAATGCCCGGCGCGGACGACACGCGCTCGAACGTGTTGCGGAACTGCTTCTCGCTGATGCCATAGATGCGCTTGATCTTCTGCTTCTCACGCAACTGCTTGGCGAACTCCGAGATCTTCTTGCGACGCGCCGTGGCCTGCCCGTGCTGACCGGGCGCGTACGGACGACGCTCCACGGGGCACTTCTCGGTAAAGCACTTGGTGCCTTTCAGGAAAAGCTTGGTGCCTTCCCGACGACACTGACGGCAGCTGGGACCAGTATAACGGGCCATGGATCAAACCCTCCGGCGCTTGGGGGGACGGCAACCGTTGTGCGGAATCGGGGTGACGTCACGAATGGACTTCACCTGGAGACCGGCAGCGGCGAGCGCCTGGATGGCCGACTCGCGACCGGAACCCGGACCCTGCACGCGCACGTGCACGCGGCGCACACCGAGCGTGAGCGCTTCGCGCGCGCACTGTTCGGAGGCCACGGTGGCGGCGAACGGCGTGGACTTCTTCGACCCCTTGAAGCCGGCCTTGCCGGACGAGCCCCACGACACCGTGTTGCCGTGCATATCGGTGATCGTGATGGTCGTGTTGTTGAACGTGGCGCTGACGTGGGCGATGCCTTCCGCCTCGACGACGCGCTTGCTTTTCTTTGCGGTAGCCATGGCTTACTTGGTCACCTTCTTCTTGCCCGCAATAGCGCGGCGCGGCCCCTTCTTGGTGCGCGCGTTGGTGTGCGTGCGCTGACCGCGCACGGGGAGGCCGCGACGGTGGCGCGTGCCACGATACGAGCCGATGTCCATCAGGCGCTTGATGTTCATCGCGACTTCGGTGCGCAGGGCACCTTCCACGCGAAGATTGCGCTCAATTTCCTGACGGAGCTTGTTGACATCCACGTCGTTCAGATCGCGGATCCGCTGCTCGGGCGAAACGCCCGCGGCTGCGAGAATCTTCTGGGCGGTCTTGCGACCGATACCGAAGATGTAGGTCAGGCCGATCTCTACCTTTTTGTCACGCGGGAGATCGACGCCAGCAATACGTGCCATGTGTTACGCTTCCCCTCAGCCCTGACGCTGCTTGTGCTTGGGGTTGCGCTTGCAGATAATGCGAGTCACGCCCTGTCGCTTCACGACTTTGCAGTGCTCACAGATCGGCTTTACGCTGCTCCGAACTTTCACGGGTCACCTCGGCGCTTCCGCGCCGACGGAGTCTCCCGCACCAACTTCCGTTGGCCGGCTGGACTCCCCATGCGTCCATCGCTCATGAAGCATCGCGGGTACGCCGGATTTCCCGGTACACCGTCGATTCCGCGCACGAGCGAAGCAAAAGTGGCCAGCGGATTGGCCGAGAGATTTCCCGCCCAAAAAGGGCAAGACCCTCAGCTTAGCGAACTTAGGCGCCACCCGCAAGGGAGTCGTCCCGTGATTCCGCCAGAGAGGCATACACCGCCGCCATCGCCGCCACCGGATCCGCTGCCCCGGTCACGGCGCGACCGAGAATCAGCCACCGCGCCCCCGCCGCAGCGGCCGCCGCCGGCGTCATGACCCGCCGCTGATCGTGGGCCGCGCCGCCCGGCAGCCGGATGCCCGGCACCAGCAGCCCGAGCGCGTTCCCGTGTGCGGCCCGCACGGCCGCCGCTTCGTGGCCGCTGCACACGATGCCCGCGCCAGTTCCGTCCCGCACCAGGCCGGCCAGCCGGCACACCTCGGTGGGTACGTCAACGTCACGACGACCCCACGATGCCTGCACGCCCGCTGCGTCCATGCTGGTAAGGATCGTGACCCCCAAAATGCCGCACGCGGGCGCATTGGACAAACCACCCTCTGCGGCCCCCTCGACGGCCGCGCGCACCATCTCCGTGCCGCCGGACGCGTGGACCGTCAGCAACGATGCGCCATGACGAGCCACGCTACGGGCGGCGCCGCGCACCGTGTTCGGAATGTCGTGCAACTTGAGATCCACGAACACCGACTTCCCGGCATCGCGTAACCAGCCCACCATGGCGGGGCCTTCAGCCGAAAACAGCTCGAGACCCACCTTGTAGAAGCCACACGCGCCGCCAAGTCGCTGCACCACGGCCCGCGCCGCCGCGGCATCAGCGACGTCAAGCGCGACAATCGGAATCACGGCCGAAGGCACTAACTGGGTGGTGGTCATACGCAGAGGGGAAAAGTAATCAGGACGGCCATTGCAACGTGCCGATGACGGTACGCAGATCGCGGACGCCTTCGCGATCCGCCCACTGCGCCAATTCACGCGCGATGCGCACCGGGGCCCGCGGATCGCGCAGCGCTGCGGTCCCCACGCCCACCAAGCTCGCACCGGCCAGCAGGTACTGCGCGGCGTCCACGCCACTGCTGACGCCACCGAGCCCGATGATCGGTGCGGTGGGGAGGGCGCGGCTGACACGCCATGTGGCGAGCAGTCCCAGCGGTAGCAGCGCCGGCCCGCTTACCCCGCCGCTTCCGAAGCCGATCTTCGGACGACGACTCCCTGCGTCGATCACCAGACCAGGCATCGTATTCACCAGTGTCAGTCCGGTCGCCCCGTGCTCCATCGCGACCCGGGCCGCGTCGACGATACCGGCCCCCAGCGCCGGCGACAGCTTCACAAAGATCGGGCGCGACGTGCAAGCGCGCGCGGCGCGCACGAGCGCCGCCAACGCCACCGGATCGGCGCCGAATTCCAGGCCGCCAGCCTTGACGTTCGGGCAGCTGACGTTGAGTTCGAAGGCGTCCACGCCATTCTCGGCGGTGAGCCCCGCAACAACGGTCTCAAAGTCATCGACGCTGTTTCCCACCACATTCACGATCACGCGCGTGCCGGGGTGCGTGGCCGGCAGCCACGGCAGATAGTCAGCCCTCACGGCATCGAGACCGGGATTCGCGAGACCGATCGCGTTGATCATCCCGCCTGCGAACTCACTCACCCGCAACGGTGGGGCGCCATGGCGGGGCGCGACGCTCACGGCCTTGGTGGCGATACCGCCAAGTGCCGAGAGATCGAGGACGTCGTCCACTTCAACGCCGAAGCCGGCCGTACCCGACGCCAAGACGACCGGATTTCTGAACTCAAGCCCCGCGACCTGCATCCGCATGTCTACCACGTGCGTCCGGACGAAGTGAAACCGACCCACACTGGGGGGCGTGAACCAGTGAATGGGCCAAGGCAAACGCCCGCGAGGACCCGCATCATGGAGTGACGGCGCGCACCGGTCCCGCCGCTTTTGGCGGCAGGCGGAGCTTACGCACACTATCGCTCCACGTCCGGACGGTCTCCGTCCAACGCAAGGTCAACAGCGCGGGCGCCGAAACATAGTCGGAGCTCGCAGCCGGATCCTCCCCACGTAACCGCGCCGCGACGGACGAAGTTGCATACTCTGCCAGGATCCGCCGTCGCCACGACCCGGCACTATCGGTCGTGATCAGGCTGGCCGCGTACCAGGCGTGCGGCACCAGCGGCGACGCGCGCACCTCGCGCGCCACCCGCAGAAACAGCGACTGCGCAAGCACCGGGGCGCGGAGCGAGTCGCGCGCCACCTCGGCGGCGAGATACGTCGAGGCCCCGGTGACATCCTCTTGGGCCTCGAAGAGCCGCAGCAGAAGAACCTGCTCGGTGGTACGCCGAGCATAGAGGGTGCGCAGCACGGCGCTGTCCTGTCGGGCGAGCAGCGTATCCAGCTCCCGCACCGACGCCACACGAGGTAACGGCAGGAAGGCCAGCCGTGCGGCGGACTCCCGCTCCATCACCGTGTCGCGCCCGGCCAGCGTGCGCGACGCGAAAAGATGCCGACGTGCGACCGAATCAAGGCCGCTGCGAAGATTCAGGTCGCCCAAGGCGAAGTGCATGGCGGCCCGGTTTGCATCGCGAATCCGCGCCGCATCGTAGGTGGCGACGATGCGTTCGGCGGCCTCAACGCGGCCGTCGGCCCACAAGTCGCGCAGTACACGTGTAACATCATCCCGGTAGTCGCCGCGCGACGCCCTCTGCACCAGCAGCGACTCGACGCGCACAAATTCACGCGCGGTCAGCGACGCGGAGAGCAATTCCCACGGTAGCGCCCCCCCGTCCAGTGATCCGAGATAGCGCTCGACGGCATCGCGATCCCCCTGTGCCAACGCCGCGCGTGACGCCCACAGTCGCGCCTGACGCGCGGTAGGCGCATCGGGACTGTCCACCAGCGAGTCGAGCCGCGCACGGGCTTCGGCCAGCTTCGCACTGCGCACCTCACACGAGGCCAGTGCCACACGGGCCCGATCCCGATCGACGGCGGGCTCTCCTGGCGTAGTCAGGTATTCGTTCAGGCGGACGGTAGCTTGTTCGCACTGTCCACCGAGCGCTGCGCCTCGCCCTGCCAGATAGAGCGCGCGTGCTCGCCACTTGGACGTTGGATGGCGGACCAAGACGCTCTCCGCCTTGGCCGCGGAAAGCTGGAACTGGGTGGCGGCCTCGGTTTCGTTATCGGCGCGGAGTCGACGCTCACCAAGGCGAGCCGCTTCCTGCGCGTTATAAACGCCGTTGTAGTAGACGCACCCGCTGCCGATGGCCCAGGTGGCCGCAAGCAGCACCAGCCGCCGCCCTGCGCGCGTCATTCTCCGCCTCCGACCTTCTTCTCGTATTGGGAGAGGTACCCCACCACGGCGTCAGCGAGCGACGCTGCGAGCTCTTGCTGTTTCGCGAGGTCGGTCATGTACGTCGCCTCGGCGCGATTGGTGCCGAAACCGATCTCCACGAGTACCGCCGGCATGAAAGCGGTGACAAGCACGCGGAAGCCAGCCTGTTTCACCCCACGATTCGGTCCAGGATGCACAGCGCGCATTCGCGCTTGAATCATTTCGGCCAGCCGCGATGACTCGCGCAGATGTTCATTCTGCGCCATGTCACGGATGATGAAGCCGAGGGGATCATCGCGTGACGAATCCTCCGTCGTTTCGAAGCGAATGGCTTCGTTTTCCATGGCCTCGACGCGACGTTCGTCTTCCGTTTTGGCTTCGGCCAGAAAATACGTTTCGAATCCGCGCGCGCCACCGGGATTCGTCCACCGCGGGTTGGCCGCATTCACGTGGATCGACACGAAGAGATCTCCACGCGCCTTGTTGGCGATGCGACCGCGGTCGGAGAGAGCAATGAGCGTATCCGTGGTGCGGGTCATGACGACCGTGACCCCGCGCGCCTCGAGGGCGGCCCGCAGCTGTTTGGAGACTGCCAGCGTAATGTTTTTCTCGTAGACCTTGCTGGCCGAGCCGATGGGCCCCGACATCCCATTGTCGCGGCCGCCGTGTCCGGCATCGACGACCACGATACGCTGCCGTGTACTGGTGCGTGGCACCGATTCGCTGGTCGTCGCAGGAAGCGCAGGACGCGTCGCGGTGGATGCGGCTGGCACGCCTCGCACCGGCCCCACGGTCGGTGCCGCGCGGCGGGTGGCGACGACCGTGGTAAAGCGTCGGAGCTCCCGCTTCTGGACGTCGAACAACACGCCAGCGCCCAGTCGTGGCAACAGCTCAGTGGCGAACGCCATTGGGAGGTAGACCTCCCCCCGATGGCGAAAGGCGGGCCGCTGCATGGGGATGGTGTCATCGGCGGTTACGGCGAACGTTCCTCCCGCTTCGACATCCACGCCGGACGTGCCCACTTCGAATCGGTAGCGGCGCGGCGTGACGGCGGTCGCCAGCAGCTGCCCGCCGAGGGCCTGCGCCAGCAAATCGGCACGCACGGCACGTCCCCCCTCCGGATGCGCCATCGTGGGCACGGCGCTGACCCGATCGCCGGCGCGCACCGTGAGCGGCCCCTGCACGCTGGTGTCCTGCACTGGCACCGTTTGCGCACCTCCGGCGGTGACGAGCTGACAGACCATGGCCAAGGAAAGCAGCACGGCCGTGATTACCGGCTGCGGAGCGCCCGCGCGATCTCGCGCTCGGCGTCCTTCTTCTTCAGGTCTTCCCGTTTGTCGTGCAGCTGCTTGCCGCGTACCAGCGCCAGGCGGAGCTTCACCCGTCCCGTCTTGAAGTAGAGGTCGAGCGGTACGAGCGTCAGGCCTTGGCGCTCGACAGCACCAATGAGGCGCCGGATTTCCCGCTTATGCATGAGGAGTTTCCGGGTGCGCGTGGCCTCATGATTGAACATGTTGGCCTGCGTGTAGGCCCCGATGTGCAGGTTCAGCACAAAGACCTCCCCATCCTTCACAATTCCGAAGGCGTCGGTGAGATTGGCGCGCCCCTCGCGCAGCGCCTTGACCTCGGTCCCCGCGAGGACGATCCCGGTTTCCCAGGTGTCGAGGATCTCGTAGTCGTGGCGCGCACGCTTGTTGCGCGCGATCAGTTCGGTCGGTTGGTCGGTATCCGTGGTGGCCATGCTAGGGGGTAACGTAATACACGAGTTGAGCGAAGTGCCGCGTTTGGCGTTGACTTCCGGTACGTCGTTGATCTATTCTTCCCGACCCTGAAGGATCCTTGACGGTTTGTCGTGAAGGGTCTCGCAAGACCGCCGGAGTGGTGGAATTGGTAGACGCGCTGCGTTCAGGTCGCAGTGTCCGCAAGGACGTGCCGGTTCGAGTCCGGCCTTCGGCACTACCGCAACGAGCGAGCCCGCGCCGGGAGACCGGTTTGCGGGCTCGTTTGTTGTTGGTCCCTTCAAGGGGTGACCCTCCCCGCGTGCGCGGATCAGCCCTTCATCGCTGAGGGGCGGACATCCTCGGGAAGCGACGCCACTCCGAAGATCTCCCGGAGCGCCTCGTTGGCTCGACCGCGCAGCGCCTGCATGACGCCGGTCGCCGCCGCGAGTTGCGGAACCGTTGGCGTGGGCACCTCGGCCCCCTCGAGCAGTACGCGCGCCATCCGCCGTGCCGGCACCTCTGTGCTGCCACGCGTGGCGAGCGCGGCGGCATACGCGCGCCACCGTGCCTGCCACAGCGGCGCGGCACTGGCCGGTGCGGCGGCGAGCGAGGCGTTCAAGGCATGGGCCACATCTGCGGCGGTCTGATCGTCCAACGCGTCGCGCTCCGCCACGATCAGCCCGATCGCCCGTCGCGCAAACAGCATTTCCCGAGCCGCGAGGTCGGCCGGTACACCGAGTGCAGTCAGCCAGACAACGTCGGGATCGGCGGCAGGCGAACGCAGCGCCTCCAGATACGCGGCCGCCCGTTTCCGTCGCTGCCGGGCGACCTGCCACTCCTGCCAGAATCCCACGCGCGATCAGCCCTGCAAAATCGGGAGAGAGCCCGGTATGTCCGGCGACGGCTCGTAGGGCGGCAACCCGACGCGAATGCGGACCCCCGCTTCGTCGGTCAGCAGGTCGCTCAACTTCACACTCTCGAGCACTTCGTCGATTCGCTGCTGCAGGAGCAGCCAGACGGGCCGAATGCTGCAGTTTTCCGCCTCGCCGCAGCGCACCGCATCTACCGGATGCGAGATGCAGTGCAAATCGAAGGTGGTCAATTCGGAGGCCTGAATGACGTCGCGTACGCTGATGGCCACTGGCTCGCGGGACAGCGCGTAGCCTCCGCGCGCACCACGGGTACTGGCCACGATCCCTGCGCGCCGCATTCTCAACAGAATCTGCTCCACGTAGTCGCCGGGCAGTTTCTCGCGTGCAGCGATGTCCCGTCCAGTGACGGGCCCCGTGCCCGAGCGACGCGCCAAATGCAGCGCGCAAATCAGTCCATACTCCGCCCACGTGGTAATGCGCATACCAGTGAGTCTACGGCGCGAGGGGTCGCAGGACAAGCGCTACACGCCGTCAGCTCTCGGCGGAACGGCCATGCGCGGCGCGTGGCACCCCGATCTCCGTCATTTTCCGCAGATCCAGCACTGCCTCGGCGTCCTCTGGTGACAAGACGCCGTCGCGCGTGACCAGTGCACGAATCAGTATGCCCTCATTGACCGACCGCTTGGCAACATCGGCGGCGGCTGCATAGCCGATCTGCGGCATGAGGGCTGTGGCGAGCGCGGCCGACCGCTCCACCCAGTACTCGCACATTGCTGCGTTGGCCGTGATGC
>Ga0105045_10000876_pt1 | contig 23427 bp, 20 predicted proteins | sample MAT02_FD_78089 | JGI IMG/M metagenome (GOLD analysis project Ga0105045, IMG submission 78089) | Freshwater microbial communities from Lake Fryxell liftoff mats and glacier meltwater in Antarctica - MAT-02 (megahit assembly) | ecosystem: Environmental > Aquatic > Freshwater > Ice > Liftoff... | reverse complement strand
CACGGCTGCGGTGCAGGAGGACGTCGATGTCGTCGGCCTCTCGATCCTGAGCGGCGCCCACATGACGCTCTTTCCGCGCGTGCTGTCGCTGCTGCGCGAGCAGGGTCGCGACGACATCCTGCTCACTGGCGGAGGCATCATCCCGAAGGAAGACATGGCAGCCCTCCGCGTCCAGGGCGTCGGCGAGCTCTTCGGGCCCGGGACCAGCACGGCCGACCTGGTGGACTTCATCCGCACCTGGTTTGCGGCGAAGGAGTCCACGGCCACGTGACCACGCGCCTCCGACAGCTCAGCGAGGCGGTGCGGGAAGTCGAGGCACGGGTCCGGGTGGGTGGTGGGGCCGAACGCGCAGCCAGGGAGCACGCGCGCGGAAAGCTGACGGCGCGCGAACGCGTCACGGGGCTGTGCGACCCTGAGACGCCGTTCCTCGAGCTCGGCCTGCTCGTCGCCTTCGATCAGTACGACGGCCAGGCGCCCGCCGCCGGCGTCGTGACGGGCCTCGGCACGGTGCACGGTCGCGAGGTCGTCATCGTCGCCAACGACGCCACGGTCAAGGCGGGATCGTGGTGGCCCGAGACCATCCGCAAGATCCTGCGCGCGCAGGAGCTGGCCATGCGCTGTCGCATCCCCATCGTGTATCTGGTCGACAGCGCCGGCGTGAATCTGCCGTATCAGGGTGGTGTCTTTCCGGGTCAGTACGGCGCGGCGCGGATTTTCTACTACAACTCCGTGATGCGACGGTATCTCCGCATCCCGCAGCTCGCGGCCGTGATGGGGCCGTGCATCGCCGGCGGCGCCTACCTGCCCGCGCTCAGCGACGTGATCGTGATGGTGAAGGGCACCTCGTTCATGGGGCTCGGCGGCCCGAACCTGGTCAAGGGTGCCACCGGACAGACGATCGACGGTGAAACGCTCGGTGGTGCCGGGACGCACACCGCGGTCAGCGGCGTGGCGCACTACACGGCGGACGATGATCCACACTGTCTGCGCCTGCTCCGCGACATGATCCTGCGATTGCCGGGCGCGACCCACGAGGCCAGGCACGCCGACGTGGCCTCGCGCGAACCGTCGCGTGCACCGGACTCGCTCTACGACGTGCTGCCGACCGATCACCGCATGTCGTATGACATGCATCACGTGCTGGATGCGGTGGTGGATGCCGGGTCGATGGTCGAGTTCCAGGCGAGCCTCGCGAAGGAAGTGATCTGCGCCGATGCGCGCATCGATGGCATCGCCGTCGGTGTGATCAGCAACCAGCGCGGCCTGATCAAGGGCCGGCCGGGGGAGAAGCCCCGCTTTGGTGGGATCATCTACGCCGAGAGCGCCGAGAAGGTCGCGTTCTTCATCGATCGCTGCGATCGCCAGGGGATTCCGCTGCTGTTCGTGCAGGACGTCTCCGGCTTCATGGTGGGTCCGGAGGCGGAGCACGAAGGCATCATCCGCGCCGGGGCCCGCTGGGTGGAGGCAATGGCCACCGCGCGCGTGCCGAAACTCGTCCTGACGGTGAACCACGCCTCTGGCGCCGGCTACTACGCGATGGCGGCGCAGGGCTTCGATCCCGACCTGATCCTGTCGTGGCCGACCGGCCGCATGGCCGTGATGGAGGGAGAAAGTGCGATCGCGGCAGTGCACGGACCTGTACTCGACACCCTGAAGAAGGCTGGCGCCGAGCCGTCGGCCGAGATGCAGCAGGCGATCGCCGCCATGCGCGACGACTACGAGCAGCAGCTCGACGCCCGCTACGCCGCGGCACGCGGGTTTGCAGACGCGATCGTCTATCCCGAGGATACCCGTCCCCTGCTGGCACTCGCACTCCGTGCCGTGCGTCGCAACCCGGGCCCTCACCTCGGCGCCTTCGTGCTGCCACCGCAACCGCTGGAGATGACATGAGCACCGCACGCCCGGAGATGCAATGACACGGACCATTCGCGTGGCCAGCGGCCAGGGCTTCTGGGGCGACTCGCTCGACGCGCCGCGCCAGCAGGTGGACGGCGGCCCGATCGACTACCTGATGCTCGATTACCTCGCTGAAGTCACCATGTCCATTCTGCAGAAGCAGAAGGAACGTGACCCGACGATGGGATATGCGCGCGATTTCATCGGCGCCATCGAGAGCGTGCTGCCCGGGATCGTCGAGCGGGGCGTGCGCGTGATCGCGAATGCCGGCGGTGTGAACCCGGTGGCATGCGCCGAGGCGCTGCTCCGCGCCATCGCGAAAGCGGGACACGCCGGTGCCGTGACGGTCGGTGTCGTGACCGGAGACGACCTGCTCCCGCGACTCGACGAGCTGCTCGCAGCGGGGCATGAGCTGACGAACATGGACACCGGTGCGCCGCTCTCGACGGTGCGGAGCCGTGTCCTCTCGGCCAACGCCTACATCGGCTCGACTCCCATCGTCGAGGCGCTGCAGCGTGGCGCACAGATCGTGGTCACGGGTCGCTCCACGGACACTGCGCTGACCATGGCGCCGCTGCGCTTCGAGTTCGGCTGGGCCGCCGACGCCTGGGACCAGCTCGCGGCGGGCATCGTCGCCGGACACATCCTCGAGTGCGGTGCGCAATCCTCGGGCGGCAACTGCCTCCACGACTGGCGCACCATTCCCGACCTGGCGAACATCGGCTACCCGATCGCCGAGGTCGAGGCGGACGGCAGCTTCGTGGTCACGAAGCATCCAGGCACCGGCGGTCGCGTCAGCGTACCGAGCGTCACCGAACAGCTCGTGTACGAAATGGGCGATCCGCACGCCTACATCACCCCGGACGTCGTCGCGGACTTCACCTCGATCCATGTCGCCCCGGATGGAGAGAATCGCGTGCGCGTGCACGGCATCACCGGTGGTCCGGCGACGCCGTATCTGAAGGTCTCCATCGCCTACCGCGCCGGCTACAAGGCGGTCGGCTCGCTGGTCTACTCGTGGCCCGATGCGCTGGAGAAGGCGCAGCTCGCCGATCGCATCATGCGTGAACGCCTCGACCGCCTCGGGCTGACGTTCGATCAGGTGCTCTCCGAGTTCGTCGGCGCCAACGCCACCCATGGCCACCTTGCCGGCGACGGGCACGACGCACCGGAGGTGCAGTACCGCATCGGCGTCCGCGGCGACGATCGCGCCAGCGTGGAGCGATTCACGCGCGAGATCGCGCCACTGGTCCTGAACGGTCCGCCCAGCGTGACGGGGTTCGCCGGCGGGCGACCCAAGGTCGAGGAAGTGATCGCCTACTGGCCCGCATTGATCGACAAGCGCGTCGTGACCACGACGGTGGAGGTGATGTCGTGAGCAACGCCACGGTGCAGGTCCGCCTGCTCGACATCGCGCACACTCGATCCGGCGACAAGGGTGATACCGCCAACTGCGGTGTCATCGCGCTGCGGCCCGAGTGGTACCCACTGCTGGTGCGTGAGCTCACTGCCGAGCGGGTGCGCGCGCACTTCGGTACGCTGATCTCGGGCGGCGTGCAACGATTCGAATTGCCGAACCTCGACGCCCTCAACTTCCTGCTGCACGGCGCCCTGGATGGTGGTGGAACGCTGTCCATGAAGACCGATGCGCAGGGCAAGGTGGTGTCGACCGCGATGTTGCGCCTGATGCTGACGGTGACTCGGGAAGAGGCAGCGACGCTCGGGCTGTCGGTGCAGCACGACATGCCCGGTACCATGTCATGAGCAGCGATCCACTCGCCGCCCCGGCCACCCGCACGCGGATCCGCGCGGTACGAGCCGAGGGGCTGGGTGTGATCACCCTCGCCCGCCCGGAGAAGAAGAACGCCCTCGATCGGCAGACGGCCGTCGAGCTGGTCGACGCGTTGCGCGAGTTCGAGGCCGCCTCGGATGTGCGCGTCATCGTCATCGAAGGGGAGGGCGACGACTTCTGCGCCGGCGCCGACCTGACGGCGCTCGAGGCGTCGCTCACGGACGGCCTCGACGCGCACATCGACGACGCACGCGCCCTCGGGCGTGTCTTCACGACGTTGCGCGGCATCGCCAAACCCTCCGTGGCGATCGTGCGCGGTCGGGCGTTCGCCGGCGGTGCCGGTCTCGCGACGGCCTGCGACGTGGTGCTGGCCGAGGACTCGGCGCAGTTCGGCTACCCGGAGGTGCGCATCGGCTTCGTACCGGCCATGGTCATGACGATGCTGCGCCGCGCCGCGGGCGAGAAGCGTGCCGCCGAGCTGGTGCTCACCGGTCGCATCATCTCGGCGGCGGAGGCAACGGAGATCGGGTTGGTGAGCCGCTGTATCCCGACCGCCAGCTTCCCGGCCGAGGTGGCACGCACGCTCGAGATTCTGGTCAAGGCATCGCCGACTGCGCTGGGCCTGACCAAGCGTTTGCTCTATCATCTCGATGAACTGGATTTCGAGCAGGGGATCGCGGCCGGGGTGGCGACGAACGTCGAATCGCGCGCCACCGAGGACTTCAAGGCGGGCGTCCGTCGCTTCGTCGGGCGCACACGGTCACCGTGACGATCATCCGGGTGCAGATCGCGCTCACGCTGGCCGGTGCGGGGATGTTCGGCTACGGGGTTTTGACGGAGAACGATGCCTTTCGGCTCGCCAGCATCGGCACGCTGGTGGTCGCCCTGATTCTCCGGTTCGTCCGCCAGCGCACCGGCACCTGAGCGCACGGCACGCCGCAGGAGGCCCGTCGGCACTATCTTTCATGGATGTCCCGCATCGCGTCCAGTGTTCCTGAGCTCCTCGCCCCGGCCGGCTCCTTCGATGCCGTCCGGGCCGCCGTGGCGAACGGTGCCAACGCCGTGTACCTCGGCGCCGAGCGCTTCAACGCGCGCGACGAGGGCGCGCAGCTCACCCTCGACGAGCTCGGCGCCGCCTGCCGGCTGGCGCACCAGCATGGAGTGCGCGTCTACCTGACGTTCAACGTGCTGGTGAAGCCCGACGAGCTGGCGGATGCGCTGACGTACCTGGGCGAGTGTGTGGACCGGGGCATCGACGCCGCCATCGTGCAGGATCTCGGTGTGGTCGCGTTGATCCGGCGCGTCTATCCGTCACTGGAGATTCACGGCTCGACGCAGATGACCGTGCACGACGCCGGCGGCGCACTGGTCATGCATCGCCTCGGCGTCGAACGCGTGGTCCTGGCCCGCGAGAACACGCTCGAGGACATCCGCGCGATCCGCGCCGCCGTCCCCGACCTGGGGCTCGAGACGTTCGTGCATGGGGCGCTGTGCATTTCGTACAGCGGCCAGTGCTACATGTCGGGCATGATCTCCGAGCGATCGGCCAACCGCGGCTCGTGCGCGCAGAGTTGCCGCAAGGATTACGTGCTCACCGATGAGTCCGATGGTGCCGAGCTCGATCGCGGCTACCTGATCAGCGCCAAGGACCTCGCGGCGCACGACCACCTCGCCGACATCGCCGATGCCGGCGTGGGGTGCCTGAAGATCGAGGGGCGCAAGAAGAAGCCGGAGTATGTCGCGACCGTGACGAGCGGGTACCGCAGCTTCCTGACGCGACTCGCCAGCGGTGACCGTACGCCGCCGAGCATCGCCGAGACCGAGCCGCTCGTGCAGATCTACAGTCGTGGCAACACGGGCGGCATGTACGGCGGTCGTGCCGGCCGCGACTACATCACGCGCGCGCAGCCTGACAACCATGGCCTGACCATCGGCCGCGTGATCGAGAGCACTGCGACAGCGGTGACGGTCGAGGTGGATCACGCGATCGAAGCCGGTGACGGCATCGGCTTCGAACCGCCGCAGGAAGGTGGCACGAAGGCAATTGGCTTTGCCGTGACGGCCGTGCGCACCGTCTGGCAGCGCGACGGCCTGCTGACGCAGGTGATCACGGCCCGACAGCGCATTCCCGTGGGGTGGACGGTCGTGCGGTCGTCGCATGCGGCGCTGCTCGCGACGGCGCGCGAAAGCTTTGCCGCACTCCCGCTCACGGTGCAGCAGCGACGGCATCGCCTCGACCTGCGACTCTTCGGCAGCGCCGGCGGCCCACTCAAGGCGATCGCCCGCTGCGGGAGCGACGAGGTGAGCGCTCGCAGTGAAGTGGCGCTGGCGCCGGCCAGCAAGCGGGCGCTGGACGATGCAACGCTGCGGGAGCAGCTCGGCCGGCTCGGTGAGACACCGTTCGTGCTCGGCAGCATCGATCGCAGCGCACTGGCAGCCGACCTCTTTTTGCCGGTGAGCGCCCTCAACCACATGCGTCAGGACCTCGTGGATCAGCTCCTCGTGCATCGGGACTGGGCCGAGCAGGCGCGGATGGCGGAACGTGACGTGCGGATCGTCGAGGCGATCACGGCGACCGCCGTGCACACGACGCCCGACACGATGGCGCTGTTGGCGGAGGTGTACACGGTCGACGATGCGCTCGCTGCGGCCGCACACGGCGCGACGGAGATCGTGTTCGATCCTTTCCTGCGTCACCCTGCGCCCCCGCTCTCGCGGGTGCGTGCGCTGCAGGAGGAACTCGCCGCAGGCAACGTCACGCTGCGCGTGCGCACCCCCACCATCGTGCGCCCGACGGAACGACGTACCGTCGACAAGTACCTCGGCCTGATGCTGCCGGTGCAGACGGGTCATCTCGGACTCCTCGCGGAATTGGCGCTGGAGGGTCGCGACGTCACTGGCGACTATGCGCTGAACGTGTTCAACCAGCACACCGCGGCCGCGCTCTTCGCGCTCGGCGCCCGCCGGCTGACGCTGTCGGTGGAGCAGACGGTCGAGGAGATGTTCGCGACGAGCGCGCCATGGAGCGGCGCCGGTTTCGACGCGATCGTCTTCGGGCGGCCCGAAGGGATGACGATCGAGCACTGCGTTCTGTCGGCGGCCTTCGATCGCGTCGTCACCACCTGCCGCGACCTGTGCGTGCAGAAGCACGCCAATGTGTCCATCACCGATCCGGCGGGCTACACGTTTCCGGTCACGACCGACAGCGCCTGCCGCAATCGACTGCTGCACTCACGCCCGATCGAGGCGGGGGAGTTCGTGCCACGGCTCTGGCGCGGTGGCGTGCGGCACCTGCGCCTGCTCTTCAATGTCCCCGGTGATCCGGTCGCCGAGATCGTGCGCGGCTATCGCACCATGCTCGACGAGCTCTCAGTCGGACAGCGGGTCAGCACCGACCGGGTGCGCACGCTGTTCGGCCAGTCATTCACGCGCGGGCACTTCGCCCGCGCCGTCTGATCCCCGCACGCCCCCGAGACCCCGATGCCGACCGCTTTCGAGTCCGCCCAGCTCAACCTCCAGCTGTTCGACCTCCGCCGCGAGCCGCTGCTGCGCAAGGCGCGTGACTGGTTCATCAGTGAGTTCCATCCCGCAGACGTGGACGAGTATTTCGCGCTCATGCAGACTGAGAAAAACGCCTGGCTCCGCATGGTGATCGGCTACTGGGACATGGCGGCATCGCTGGTGGTGCAGGGCGCGATCACGCAGGAGTCGTTCATTGCGGCGCACAGCGAGATCATCGGCATGTTCGCGAAGGTGCAGCCGTTCCTTGCCGAGATCCGGCAGCGTGTCGGCTCACAGGCGATGGCCAACATCGAGGCCGTGGTCATGGCCATGCCGGATGCCGAGACCGACATGGCGGGGCGGCGTGCGCGCCTCAAGGCACGCTGGGAGTCACAGCAGGCCAGCAAGGCCGGCTTCATCTGAGTCACGATGCGTGCGGTTGGTGCAGCCGTGATGACGCGGTGCTGATGCGGCGTCGGATGATGGGGGCAGGGCAGACTGCTTTCAACGTCCATCACGTCCCGACATGCTGACTTCGCCCACCCTCGACGACGCCCGCAGCGTGCTGCAGGCGCGCTTCGGCTATCCGGCGTTCCGGCCGGGGCAGGAGCGCGCCATCGAGAGCGTGCTCGCCGGCCGGGACACGCTCGTCGTCCTGCCGACGGGCGGCGGCAAATCGCTCTGCTATCAGGTGCCTGCGCTGGTCACGCGCGGCCTCACCGTGGTGGTGTCGCCGCTCATCTCGCTGATGAAGGACCAGGTCGACGCGCTCGAACGGCGCGGGATCGACGCGGCGTTCATCAACAGCACGCTCACCAGCGCCGAAGTCAGTGACCGGCTCGTGCGCGCGCAGCGCGGCGAGATCCGGATGCTGTACGTGGCACCCGAACGCTTCGACGTCGGGAACACGGCCGAAAAACTGAAGGCGATCGGCGTGGCGTTGCTGGCGATCGACGAAGCGCATTGCATCAGCGAGTGGGGCCACGATTTCCGCCCCAGCTACCGTCGGGTCGGCGAGGTGCGGCAGCGACTGGGCAACCCTCCGACGATCGCGCTCACCGCCACGGCCACGCCGCCGGTGCGCGAGGACATCGCCCGCATCCTCGACCTCCAGAATCCGGAGATCATCGTCACCGGGTTCGACCGGCCAAACCTTTCGTACGGCGTCGTCTCCGCCAAGGGTGACCGCGAGAAGGATGGCGTGGTCGTCGCGCAGTTGCGTGCGCTGGAGGACGGGACGGGCATCGTCTATGCCTCGACGCGCAAGACGGTGGAACGCCTCGCCCAGTACCTCGACGATCAGGGCATTCCGGCGGCGGCGTATCATGCGGGCCTCGATGACGACCGCCGACGCCGCGTGCAGGATCAGTTCATGGCCGAACGCATCCGCGTCATCGTGGCCACGAACAGCTTCGGCATGGGCGTGGACAAGTCGAACGTCCGGCTGGTGATCCATTACGCCATGCCAGGCACACTCGAGGCGTACTATCAGGAGGCGGGGCGTGCCGGCCGCGACGGGCTGCCGAGCCGCTGTGTGCTGCTGCACGCCTTTCCGGACCGATTCACGCACGAGTTCTTCATCAAGTCGGCGTTGCCGGACAAATCGCTGATCGAGCAGGTCCACCGCCGATGCCAGCGCGAGGCCGACCGTGGCGGCGTCGTCGCAGCCACGGCCGAGGAACTCGCCGTCGGCATCGGTGGCAAAGTGTCGGCCAAGGCCGTCGAGTCGGGGCTGCGTGTGCTGGCGGAGGCTGGCGTGCTGCGGTGGGATCCGGACAGCGCCGGCCTCGTGAACCTGCGGCTGCTCGCCACGCCGGAGCGCATCCGTGATGAACTTGGCGCAAGTCACGAGATGGAGCGCGAGCTCCTGCGCGCCTGCTGGCGTGTGGCGAAGCGTCAGCTGGCGCGTGGCGCGATCATCGACCTCGACGGGCTTCCGCCTGGCTTCAACGGCTTTGCCGGAGCCTTCCAGATGCTGGAGGGCCTCGAAGCGCGCCAGTTCGTGCAGGTCGAACGGGTCGGAGGTGGCCTGCGACTGGTGGATCCGGCGATGTCACTCGATCGTGTGGCGATCGACTGGCGTGCGCTGGACCGTCGCCGGCAGCGCGAGTTCGACAAGCTCGAGGCCATGCAGCGCTACGCCTACGCGACCACGTGCCGGCGGCAGGCGCTGCTGCGATGGTTCGGCGATCCCGCCGCGAAAGCCGAGTGCGGCGCCTGCGACAACTGTCTCGGTGAACGACGGTCGGCGCCGTCGGTGCGAGGTTCGTCGGGCGACGCGCCGGCGCGGGATCGCACGCCGCGCGACCCGGGCGCGACGCGGGACGCACGCCGCAAGTCGAAGGAGACGAGCGGTGCGGTGAGCGAGGCTGACGTGGAGCTGCTGACCGCGCTCAAGGCGTGCCGGGCGCAGCTTGCGCACGCGCAGAAAGTCCCCTCGTACGTGGTCTTCCCCGACCTGACACTGGCGGCGTTCGCCACGCGGCGCCCACTCACGCCCGAGGCGATGCTGGCCGTGTCCGGTGTCGGGCCCACGAAACTGGAACGCTATGCCGAGCCGTTTCTCGAGGTGATCCGGTCGTTCCGTCGCTAACGGGTGTCGCCGCGTGCGCCGACTGCCCGGGCACGGACCTGCCGCTAACTTTCCCGGTCTACGGGCGCCCGGCTCGGGCTGCCCCCAACAGCTGACTCATGGACGACGCGCAGTACTTCAACGAACAGCACCTGCAGGTGCGCGAGATGGTGCGCGCCTTTGCCAACGATCATGTCCGTCCGGTCGCCGCGCAGCACGACGCCGACTCCACCTTCCCGTGGGAGAATGTCGCCCGGATGGCCGACCTGGGCCTCTTCGGAATCCCCTGGTCGGAAGATCTCGGCGGTACCGGCTTCGACTCGATTGCGTTCATCATCGCCATCCATGAGTTGGCCAAAGTCTGCGCCAGCCACTCGATCACGATCTCGGCCCACACCACGCTCGGCACATCGCCGATCGTCTACTTCGGCACTGACGAACAGCGACAGCGTTTCGTGCCGCTTCTTGCCTCGGGCAAGGTGCTGGGCGGCTTCGGCCTCACCGAACCGAACGCCGGCAGCGATGCCGGTGGCACGCAGACGACGGCGGTCCGGAAGAACGGGCACTACGTGTTGAACGGCTCCAAGCGGTTCATCACGCACGCTGGCGTCGGCGAAGTGTTCATCGTGACGGCAGTCACGGATCCGAACGCCGGCACGAAGGGGATCAGCTCGTTCATTCTGACCAAGGAAACGACCGACCTCGAGGCGGCGCGCACCGTTGGGGTGGGCCACGATGACTCACTGGTGCCTCTCCCTGGCTTCCGCGCCGGCAAGAAGGAGGACAAGCTCGGCTGGCGTGCCAGCGACACGCGCGAACTGATCTTCGACAACGTCGAGGTGCCCGCCGAAAACCTGCTTGGTGCCGAGGGGATGGGCTTCGTCAACTTCATGAAGACGCTCGATGCGGGCCGCATCGGCATCGCGGCGCTCTCGCTCGGCATCGCGGAAGGTGCTTTCGAGGCCGCGCTGCAGTATTCCGTGGAGCGCAAGCAGTTCGGGCAGGCGATCGTGAACTTCCAGGGGGTGTCGTTCCCGTTGGCCGACATGGCGACCGAGATCGAGGCCGGCAGGCACCTCACCTACCACGCCGCGATGCTCGCGCAGCAGGGCAGGCCCCACGGCAAGGAGGCCGCGATGGCCAAGCTGTTCTGCTCCGAGCTCGCGATGCGCGCCACCATCAAGGCGATCCAGGTCCATGGCGGCTACGGCTACACGCGCGATTACCCCGTGGAGCGCTACATGCGTGACGCCAAGATCTGTGAGATCGGAGAAGGCACGTCCGAGATTCAGCGGCTCGTGATCGCGAGGCATCTCGTCAAGGAACTCACAGGGTGAGTGCCGACTCCTCGCAGTCGTTCATCCAACGCGCCCGTGTACCCTTAGGCTTCATGATGGGTGCGGTGTTCCTCTGGCTGGCGCCACGCTACACGACGCCCACGACGCTGGTTGCCGGCGGCATCGTGGCCTGCATCGGTGTGGCCATTCGTGCGTGGGCCACCGGTCACATCGTGAAGAACCAGACACTGACCACCACCGGGCCATACGCGCACACCCGGAATCCACTTTATCTCGGCAGCTTCTTTCTCGCGCTCGGCTTCGCGATCTGTACACACTGGGCGGCGATCGGCCTGGTGGCCCTGTTCTGGCTTGTCGTCTACAAGCCGACGATCGAGCGGGAGCGCGACTTCCTGCGTGACGTGTACGGAGCGGCGTACCGGGAATACGAGGCACACGTGCCGGCATTCCTGCCCCGCCTCAGCGCATGGGCGGGGCCCGCGGGCGCGGACCGCTCGGGTGGCTTCAGCCTGCCGCTGTACCTGCGGCACAACGAGTGGCAGGCCGGTCTGGGCGCGGTGGTGGTGATGCTCTGGCTCGTCTTCAGCCCGTTCCGCTGACATCGGTCGGTTCAGCATTCGGCATCCCGATCGAGTGCCGTGCGGTCGCACACACGACGCCGTGTCGAGCGGTCTCCTGATTAACGGCATGCAATGGACGCAGTCGGACACACTTCGTCCGGAGCGTCGTGTTGGGCTATCGCGCGTGCTCACAACGATATAGGCTTCCCGACGTGACATGCTGCTCCTGCGGGTGCCGTGTCACGTCACTGAGCCGGAGCGACCCCCGATTCAGTGTGTCGTCCCCCGGCTGGTGGTCGACGCTGGCGTTGCGGCGTCGGACCCGCTGGGCCGTACTCGTGTCACGGGGTGCCTTGTGGGTGCCCACCGGTCGCAGCCGATCTCGCAGCCGCACGGTCGTGCGGGCGAAGCACGCTGGGTCGACCGGGTGAGACGTGCAGTGCGGCATCCGCTGGTGGCTCTCACGTGATTGCGTGACAGTCCGTCTCCACGATGGTCAGCCCACGGGCTGCGTGTATCCCGGGTCGCTGCGCGCAGTGCCGCGAGGCGTTGCATGAAGCGTGACATCCTGATCAATGCCGCCGCACGGGAAGTGCGAGTGGCCATCATCGAGGACGAGCAGCTCGTCGAGCTGCTCGTCGAGCGCCCCGAGGCTCGCCGGATGGTCGGCGACATCTATCTCGGACGGGTGGAGGCGGTGCAGCCGGGGTTGCAGGCGGCGTTCGTCGACATCGGCACGGAGAAGAGCGCCTTCCTCCATGCGTCCGATCTCGTGTACGAGACGGACGACGACGATGATGATGATGACGACCTGCATGACGTCGACGCCGCGGCCGACGCGGCCCAGGATGCGGCGGCGCGCGGCAGTGAGCAGCCGACATCGGGCCGTCCACCCAGGAAGGAAGCGCCCCAGATACAGGATGTTCTGAAGCGAGGCGACACCATCCTCGTGCAGGTGAGCAAGGAGCCGATCTCGACCAAGGGGCCACGGGTCACCGCACAGGTCTCGATCGCGGGGCGGTTCCTCGTCTACATGCCGTTCGCGTCGCGCGTCGGTGTCAGCCGCAAGATCGGCGAACGGGCGGAGCGGCTGCGGCTGAAGGAACAGGTCAATGCCTTCCTGCCGAAGGATGCGGGCGGCGTGATCGTACGGACGGTCGGTGAGGACGTCACGGCCGAGACCTTCGAGCGCGAGCTCACAGGGCTGATCAACAACTGGAAGCGGATCAACCGGAAGCGACAGTTCATGCGCGCGCCGGCGCTGGTGCACCGCGAAACGAATCTCGCGCGCGGCATCATCCGCGACCTCTTCAGCGCCAAGGTCGACAAGCTGGTGGTGGACAGCCGCCAGCTCTACAACGAGATCATCGAGTACCTCAACGGTGTCGGCCCGGAGCTGGTGGACCGGGTGCAGCTCTACGAGGAAACGCAGCCGCTGTTCGACAAGCACGAGGTCGAGGCGGAGATCCGCGACATCTTCAAGCGGAGATGCGACCTGCCGTCTGGCGGCTACCTGATCATCGAGCCCACCGAGGCGCTCGTCTCGATCGACATCAACTCGGGCCGGTACACCGGCAAGAAGGATCCCGAGAAGACGATCATGAAGACCAACATGGAGGCGGCGCGGGAGGTGGCGCGCCAGCTTCGGTTGCGCGACGTCGGCGGCATCATCGTCTGCGACTTCATCGACATGGAAACGCGGGCCAACCGGGATCGGGTGCTGCAGGAGTTGCGCACCCATCTCGGCCACGACCGCGCCCGGACCAAGGCATTCCAGGTCAGCGAGCTCGGCCTGATCGAGATGACACGGCAGCGCGTGCGAGCCAGCCACCTGCAGGCAACCACGGAACCGTGCCCGACCTGCAGTGGCACCGGACGGATCTTCACGCCGGAGACGATCGTCCGACGGGTGGAACGCTCGCTGAAACGCATTGGCGTCGAGGGTCGCAAGGATCCGATGCTGGTGAAGCTGCATCCGGACGTGGCGATGTACGTGCTGGAGCAGGAGCCCGACATCCTCATCCGGCTGGAGAAGGTGGTGGCGTTCCCGCTCGAGCTCCGGGACGACCCCCTGTTGCGCCCCGACGAGTACAAGCTGGTGGTCAAGGGCGCCCAGCGTGACGTCACGGCCCTGTACGCCCTCGCCTGACGGCGTCATCCGATTCCTTGCGCTGAGTGTGCGACCGGCGGTGGGATCTGGCCGTTGACACTCCGGCACTGCTCGGCTAACTTAGTGGGCTAATTACCCTTACACGCCGTACATCCATGAGCTACGCGATCATTCGCACCGGCGGCAAGCAGTTCCGCGTGAGTGCTGGCCAGACCTACCGCCTCCCGACCCTCCTGGGCGACGCGGGAGCATCGGTCGAATTCAACGAAGTCCTCCTCGGATCTGACGGCAGTTCAGTCAAGACCGGCGTGCCCACGCTCTCCGGTGCCAAGGTCTCGGCCCAGATCGTGAAGCACGGCCGCGGCGAGAAGATCATCGTCTTCAAGTTCAAGCGTCGCAAGAACTACGCGAAAAAGCAGGGACATCGTCAGGGCTTCACCGAAGTCCGGATCACCGACATCACCCTCGGCTGAGGCATCAATGGCACACAAAAAGGGCGTCGGCTCCTCCCGGAACGGGCGCGATTCGAATCCGCAGTACCGCGGCGTGAAAAAGTTCGGCGGCGAGTTCGTGCGCGCCGGTGGCATCATCATCCGTCAGTGCGGCACCAAGGTCCATCCGGGCAACAACGTCGGCCTTGGCCGTGACTACACGATCTTCTCGCTGATCGATGGCGTCGTCCTGTTCTCCCCGAAGGACAAGCGCCGAATCAAGGTCAGCGTCACGCCGCTTGCGGCCACCGCCGCCGCGATCGCCGCCGACTGAGTCAGCTGCCCCTCGGATCTGAAACGCCTCCGCCTCGCGGGGGCGTTTTGCATTGGCGCCATCGCGATGACCATCACACCGCCACTGGCGAAGTGGCCCGCAACGACGCACACTCCGCGAAGGCACCAGGCAACTCTCCACACGGGACCGATCGCATGGATCGCCGGGACTTTCTCGCGGCAGGCGTTGCCTTCACCGCGGTGCCACCGCTGGCGCAGGCGCTCGACGTGCTGACGACCAGGCCTGACAGCCGTGCGCTGCAGACCTCGCCGCTCGATGACCTGAGCATCGCCGCGGCGCAGACCGAGATCGTTGCCGGACGCCTCACATCCCGCGCGCTCACCGAGCACTATCTGCGCCGCATCCGCACGCTCGATGCCGACGGCCCGCGCATCAACAGCGTCATCGAGGTGAATCCCGATGCACTCGCGCAGGCCGATGCCGCCGATGCCGATGCCGACCCCGCGCGCCGCAGCAACCGACCGCTGCATGGCATGCCCGTGCTGCTCAAGGACAACATCGACACCGGCGACCGGATGATCACGAGCGCCGGATCGCTGGCACTGGCCGATCATCGTGCGCGGCGCGATGCGACCGTGGTGGCTCGGCTCCGCAGCGCCGGCGCCGTGATTCTCGGCAAGACGAACCTGAGCGAATGGGCGAACTTCCGGTCCAGCCACTCGAGCAGCGGGTGGAGCGGCCGGGGCGGCCAGACGCGCAACCCGCACGTGCTCGACCGATCACCCTGCGGGTCGAGTTCCGGCAGTGGCGCCGCCGTCGCGGCAGACTTCTGCATCGCCGCCATCGGAACCGAGACCGATGGTTCGATCGTCTGTCCGTCGTCACTGAATGGCATCGTCGGGCTCAAGCCGACCGTCGGCCTCGTGAGCCGCAGCGGGATCATCCCGATCGCCGTCAGTCAGGATACCGCCGGCCCGATGGCGCGCTCGGTGCGCGACGTCGCCGTGCTGCTGAGTGCGATGATCGGGCGCGACGTCGCTGATCCGGCCACACGCGGCGTGCCAGCGAGTGCCCCCACCGACTACACCCGCACGCTCGATGCCGACGGGCTCCGCGGGCTGCGCATCGGCATCGCACGAAATTACTTCGGCTTCGATGTGCGGGTGGACGCGCTGGTGGAAGACGCGGTGCGCGTGATGCGCGACCGTGGTGCCGTGATCGTCGACAACGCCACCGTGCCACACGCGAACGCCTACGGACGCGAGGAGCTCGAGGTGCTGCTGCATGAGTTCAAGGCCGGCATCAACACGTATCTCGGTGCGCTGCCATCGAGCGTCCCGGTCCACTCGCTCGCGGAGCTCATCCTGTGGAACGAGCGCAATCACGAGCGCGAGCTGCAGTGGTTTGGTCAGGACACATTCACGCAGGCGCAGCAGCGCGGTGGACTGTCGAGCGCGGCATACCGGAAGGCGCGTGAGAAGTGCCTGCAGCTCTCTCGCCGCGACGGGATCGACGCCGTGCTGAAACGCACGCGATGCGACCTGCTGGTGGGACCGACCGGTGGGCCGGCGTGGATGATCGACCTCGTCACCGGCGACCACGTCGGTGGCGGCGTCTCCACGGCACCCGCCGTGGCCGGCTACCCGCACCTGACGGTCCCGGCAGGACGCGTCGCAGGGCTGCCGGTGGGCGTCTCGTTCTTCGGTGCCGCGTGGAGTGAGCCGCTCCTCTTCCGCGCCGGGTTTGCTTTCGAGCAGGCAACGTTGCACCGCGTGCGCCCGGGTTTCACACCGACCATCGCGGCCACACCGCGCTGATGACCATTCTGCGCCGCCACCGCGGCGCCACGCTCCTCGCATCCCTGTTCCGTGCTTCGTTTCCGTGACGCGTCACTGCTGAGTGCCGCCTGCGCTTTCCTCGCCGTACCGTCCGCCGCACAGCGCCCCGTGGTGCGCGATTCCGCCCGCATCGACTCGACACGGATCCAGCCACTGACGACCGTGACCGTGCGCGTGATGTCCGACCAGCGCGCGCTGGAGCGTGTGCCGTGGGCCGTGGGAGTCGTCGGCGTGCGCGAGTTGCGGCGGGCGCAGCCCACGGTCAACCTCGACGAAGCACTTGGGTCAGTCCCCGGCGTGTTCGTCGCCAGCCGCTTCAACTTCGCCACCGACTCGCGCATCAGCATCCGCGGTGCCGGCGCGCGCGCGAACTTCGGCCTGCGCGGTGTGAAGGTCTTTCTCGACGGTGTGCCGCAGACGCTGCCCGACGGCCAGTCGCAGCTGACGAACGTCGAGCTCGGAAACATCGACCGCGTCGAGGTCTTGCGCGGGAGTACGGCATCACTCTACGGCAACGGCTCGGCGGGCGTGCTCTCGTTCTCGAACGACCTGCGCGCACCGACACCGTTCGCGCAGACCGCACGTGTCCTCGCGGGGTCCTTCGGCCAGCGGAAAGTGCAACTGCGCACCGTTGGCCGTGCCGGCAACGCGATCGGCTCGCTCTCGCTCGCGCGGACCACGTACGACGGCTTCCGTCAGAACAACGCCGCGGAGTTCCGCCAGCTGAACGCCGCCATCGATTACTCCCTTGGCGCCGATCGTCGCATCGAGCTGCGAGCCCAGGTGGCCGAGGTCCCGAATGCGCTGAATCCGGGCGCACTGACGTTCCCGGAGTACAGCGTCAAGCGTGACTCGGCCAGTGCCTTCAACATCCGGCGCGGTGCCGACCGCCGCGTGAAGCAGGATCAGATCAGCGTGTCGTACCACCACGGCTCCGATGCGCAACGCACCCAGGTCGTGGCCACCACCTGGCTCAGCTCGCGCGCGGTGCGGAATGCACTCTCCACGGCGCCGCCGGGGACACCGACGCCGGTCACGGGCATCTACGCGACGCTCGATCGCCTGTTCGGCGGAACGCGTCTCAGCGCCCGCCACACATTTGGTGATGTGCCCACGGCACCGAGTCTCTCCGCTGGCCTGGACGTGCAGCAGATGCGCGATCGTCGCATCAACCGGCGCGCCACGGGCGGTCGGCCGGTGTCCGTGACGGACACGACGATCCTCAACCAGTTCGAGACCGTCACCGGCATCGCGCCCTTCGTGCAGGCACAATGGACACCGACGGCGCGCCTGCTGCTCAGTACCGGTGGGCGCTACGACCGGCTGCGGTTCGCGGTGCGCGACGACTTTCGTGGTGATGGCGGTGTGAACGGCGGCGACAACAGTGGCAGCCGGACGCTTTCCGCCGTGAGCGGGCACGCCGGCGTCACCGTCACGGGCTGGACTGCATTCGCGCCGTATGCGAATCTCTCCACCAGCTTCGAAACGCCGACGACGACGGAGCTGCAGGTGCGCCCTGACCGGCAGGGGGGCTTCAATCCGGATCTCGGACCACAGCGCACGGTGAGCGCGGAAGTCGGCGCGCGCGGTGCCATCACGTCGCTTGCAACCTGGAACGTCGCGGCGTATCGCGCCAGCGTGCGCAACGCGATCGTGCAGTCGCGCGTGCTCGACGGCACGGCCTTCTTCGAGAACGCCGGCCGCACGCGGAACACCGGCCTCGAAGCCGGCGCCAGCGTCCGGCTCGGGCGCATCGCATCGGTGAACGCCGCGTACACCTGGTCAGTCCTTCGGTTCGCCGACTATCGCCAGACCACGGGCGCGCGCATCGACACGCTGGACGGCAAGCAACTGCCCGGCGTTCCGCCGCAGCAACTCCGCGTGGGATTGCGGTCGGGCTCCCTGCGCGGCGTCACGCTCGATGCCGACCAGACGTGGACCAGCGCCCTCTTTGCCGACGACTTCAACAGACTGCGCGTGCCGGGGTGGGGCACTGGCGTCACGAACGTCCGGGTTGCCTGGACGGGCACCTGGAACGGCTATCGCCTCGAGCCGTTTGCGGGCGTGCTGAATGCGCAGAACACCGCGTACGTCGGTGCCGTGACGGTGAATGGTGCGTTTGGACGGGTGCTCGAGCCGGCGCCCCTGCGCAACTGGTATCTCGGCCTGGATATCGGCATCGCTCGTTGAGTGAGGGCGAATCGTCGCCGGGTCTGACCTGCAGGGGAGAAGCGACTGGGCGTGATCAGCGCGCCGAATGTGGCCGAAGCATCCGATCCGCCATGCCACGGCGGCTCGGCGCCCTTGCCATCACGTCGCGAGCGCGTGGCGGATCTCGTCCACGACGTCCGTGCAGAGCCCATCCACACCAATTGCCGCGAGGTGCCGGGCCTGCGCCGGGTCGTTCACCGTCCACACGATCACACGGCCGCCGGCGTCGTGAATCGTCGTCACGAGCGCCTCGTCCACCATGTCGCGATGGGGCCAGTAGTCGCGAGCACCTGCTGCGCGAAGCGCGGACGCGCTGTCGATCAGGTAGCAGTCGACGAGGATGCCGACGGGCATGGACGGATCGAGACGACACGTCTCGAGCGACACGCGGTGGTCGAAGCAGTGCACCGCCGACGTGACCGTGGGGTGTCGGCGGAGACAGGCGTGGACCTCTGCGACGAGGCCGCGCGCCTTCACCTCGACGTAGATCGCCGTACCCGCCGGTGCCGCGTCGAGCACCGCGTCGAGCGTCGGCACCTGCTCGCCGCCAGCCCCGACGACCACGGTGGCCAGCTCCGCCCAGGACAGGTCCGCGATGCGACGCCCTGCAATCGCGCCGGCCAGTGCCGGCAGTATCGGATCATGATGAACGACCACCACCCCATCGTGGGTCCGATGCACATCGAGTTCCCACCCGTCGGCACCGGCCGCGCTGGCGGCGAGAAAGCCGGGCAGGGTATTCTCGCGGTGGCGGCGCGGCAGACCGCGGTGCGCGATGAGGATCGGGCGGGGACCAGTCGGCATCGAAACGGGAGGCGGGGCGTGGGCGTGGGAGACCGGAGCGTCGAGGCCTTAACATCGCCCGCGGCCAGCCGTCTGCCTACCACACCTTGATGACCGAGATGACCCGAGCCGGCGACGACGCAGAGGACGATCGCGCGCTGATCGCCCGCTGGCAGGGGGGCGACCAACGGGCCGCAACGGCGCTCGTGGAACGGCACGCGCCGCCGCTGGCGCGATTCGTCGGTAGTCTCGGTGTCGGGGATCAGGTGGGCGAGCTGGTGCAGGACACGTTCGTGCGGGCGTTCGGTGCGCTCGAGACGTTTCGCGGTGAGTCGTCGCTGCGTTCGTGGCTCTTCACGATCGCGCGTCGCCTGGTGCTGGATCGGCAGCGCGCCTCACGACACGATCGCCTGCATGTGGCGATCGAGGATGCGCAGGCCGGGTTGACCTCGGGTGAGGATGTTCTGGGCGGGGTGGTTGCCGACGAGTCACAGGCGCGCGTGCGCGCGGCAGTGGCGCAACTCTCCCCGACGCAGCGCGAAGTGTTCACGCTGCGAGTGGTGGAAGGATTGTCATACAGAGAAATCGCGGCCGTCGCCGGCACGACCGAAGGCGCAGCCCGGGTGCACTACCACAATGCGATGAAGGCCGTGAAGGAGCATGTCGATGCATGAGTTGACGCGGGACGAGGTACAGGATCGGCTCGTGGACCTGCTCCATGGCCGCCTGTCCGGAGCGGAGCTGGACGCGGTGAAGCGTGCGATTGCCGCTGACTCCGGGCTGGCTGCCGAGCTTCTGCTTCTCCGATCGGTGCACGGCGTGATGCGCGGCGTGCCACCCGTCGATGTCGCGGCGATCGTCAGCGCGCTGCCGGTGCCGCACTCTGCGGCACCAGTCGGCGTCATCGACGATCTGGCCGTGCGACGAGCCGCACGCCAGCGCAGCAACATGCCACGGCTCGTCAGAGCGGCTGCCGTGTTGGCCGCGCTCGGTGGCGGTTCGATCGTCGCACTGTCACGCCTGCGTCTTGCCGATACGCCGGAGGCCGTCACCGCCGTGGGCATCGACAGCGCGGATCGTGCCTCCGCCGGCATGCAGCTCAGCCTTGGCACATCGGTGGACGAGCTCTCGATCGAACAGCTCGACGCCCTGCGTGCCGACATCCTCATGCTCGATGGTCTGCCCTCGGCGGAACTCGATGCGAGTACGGATCTGCTCGACGGAGAGGGGGCCTGATGCGCCGCCTTCATGGAGTCCTCGTCGGCACGTGGCTGCTCTTCGCCGCCACACCGGTGTCGTCGGCAGCGCAGAGCGCTGGCGTGGTGCAGCGTCGAGAGGTGGCGCGCGAGCGCCGTGAGGCCGCACAAGACGACCAGGAGGGTCCGACGCTGGCCGACCGCCGGCGCGCAGAGCGGGCGCTGCGGACAGCGTTGGCCCGCACCGTCCGGCAGCGTCTCAACCTCACCGACGTGCAGGCGACGCAGCTGGTCGAGGTCAACCGACGATTCGCCGGTGAGCGGCTGCAGCTGGCGCGTGAGGAGATGCAGATCCGTCGCGACCTGCGCTTCGCCGTCGCCAGCGGCGACAGCAGCCGGTCGAGTGACACGGCCCGGCTGCTCGACTCGCTGCTCGGCATCCAGCGGCGGCACGTCGACGTTCGGCAGCGAGAGCAGACCGCGCTCAGCGAGTTTCTGACCCCGGAGCAGCGCGCCCGGTACATCGGGATGATGGAGCAACTCCGACGCCGCATTCAGGTACGTACCGACAGCGTACGCCGCAGGGGACGCAGGCCGGAGTAATGTCGCCGTCGCCCGTCGACGGCTTCTGACTCCGAGCCGGTCGCGCTAAAATGCAGAATGCCGACGACCCCAGAGCCCGTACTCGCGCAGCGTCTCATCAGGCCGCTGCAGCGCTTCACCGAGTGGCAGGCAGGTGGCGGGGTGCTGCTGCTGCTGGCGGCCGCGGTGGCCATGCTGCTCGCCAACAGTTCCTGGCACACGGGGGTGGAGGCGTTCTGGGAGACGCCGCTGTCGCTCTCCTTTGGCGGCTCGTCGTTCGGCCTCACGCTCCGCGAGTGGATCAGTGACGGGCTGATGGCCGTCTTCTTCCTGCTCGTGGGACTCGAGATCAAGAGCGAGATGCTCGTGGGGGAGCTGTCGAGCCTCCGCACCGCATCGCTGCCACTGGCCGCGGCACTCGGCGGCATGGTGGCACCGGCGCTCATCTACATGGCGTTCAATCGCGGCACCGCCGGTGCGCCGGGGTGGGGCATTCCGACGGCCACGGACATCGCGTTCGCCCTCGGTGTACTCGCACTGCTCGGGACGCGAGTGCCGCCGGCACTCACCGTCTTCCTCGCCGCGCTGGCAATCGCCGATGACCTCGGTGCGGTGCTGGTCATCAGCCTGTTCTACGGTCACGCCCCCGACGTCGCCTATCTGCTGGCGGCGGCGGGTGTGTTCGGCGTTCTGGTCGCGGCGAACGTTTCCGGTGTCGCGTGGAAGAGCATCTACTTCGGACTCGGCATCATCCTCTGGTATTTCGTCCTGCGTTCCGGTGTGCATTCGACCGTCGCGGGCGTGCTGCTCGCGCTGACGGTGCCGGCGCGGTCGCGGATCGATCCCGCGCGCTTCGAGCTCGAGGCCAATCGCCTGTTGCGCGACTTCGAGATCGCGACGGGTGAAGATGACCGACCGGTCCTCTCGAACGGTGGACAGCAGCGCGCGCTCGCCGCGATGGAAGTCGCCGTCGAGGATGCACAGCCACCCCTCGCCCAGCTGCGGCACATTCTGCACGTGCCAGTCAATTTCTGGATCATGTCGCTCTTCGCGCTCGCCAATGCCGGCGTGCCGCTCGGCGGCGCAGGCGGCAGCAGCGCACTCATGGGTCCCGTGACACTCGGCGTTGCGCTCGGGCTCGTGGTCGGCAAGCCGGTCGGGATCCTGCTGGCGACGTGGATCGCCACACGGCTTGGCGCCGCACTGCCTGCCGGTGCGACGTGGCCGAGCGTTGCCGGCGTGGCGTGTCTGGCTGGCATCGGCTTCACGATGTCGCTCTTCGTTTCCGGCCTCGCATTTCCCGATGCGGCGCTGCTGGCACAGGCGAAGCTGGGGATCGTCGTCGCGTCGCTGGTGGCCGGACTGCTCGGCGCTGCCGCCGTCTGGATCGCCACAGCGCCGAGCTCCGCTGAAGCGTCATCGGCACAGATGACGGAAACACACGAACAGCAGACCTCGCACTGACGCCAGCGTCGCACGCCGGCGGAGGCGAACCGTGTCGTGCTCCGCCGTCTGAGGCCATTTCATGAGGCCGGTGCGTGCGGCCGGTGCATGAGGCCGGTGCAGGAGGCCAGTGCATGAGGCCGGTGAATGGGGCCGGTGAATGAGGCGAATGAATGAGGCCCCGTGGCACGACAGCGTGCCTGCACCGCCGCGCGATACGACGCTGACCGCAGCTTGGCACACGCTCATTCGGTGCTATATCAGACGATGCCAGTGTCATGAGAAAGTTGCGTAATGTATCTTCCATCCATGGCAACGTTTCGTGTGTTTTCGTGCGTGTCGCCGTCTGGTGCAGCATCGCGCCGCGTCACGGTTGGCACCCTCGCCCACCGCCTGTGACTGCCGGTATCTTGTGAGGGGCTCACTGCAGCATCGACCGGTGACGAGCATGAGTGCCGATGACGGCATCAGCATTCCCATTGAGCCCATCGGCAGTATTCCCCGTCCCTTCGCACTGATCGAGGCCGTGTTGGCACACGGGGCGGGAACGATGCCGGAATCCGTGCTCGACGAGCTCCATCGCGACGCGATCACCGACACGATCCGGCGCTTCGAGGCCACCGGGTCTCCGGTGATCACCGACGGAGAACAGTGCAAGTACCACGATTTCGACACCTGTGCGATGGACGGCCTCGCCATGATGGCGCAGGATGAATTCCGGCTGCAGTTCACTGGACACGATCGTGAGTGGCCGCGACTGACGTCAGGGCGATTCCGGTATCCGCGCTACGCCGATTCGTTTCTCGCCGATTCGTTTCTCGCCGAGGCGATGCAGCAGACGACGCGCCCGATGAAGCAGGCGGTCATTGCACCCGCGGCCCCGAGCCTCATCTACGCGGACAGGGATCTCATCGGCGTG
>Ga0105045_10000875_pt1 | contig 23428 bp, 16 predicted proteins | sample MAT02_FD_78089 | JGI IMG/M metagenome (GOLD analysis project Ga0105045, IMG submission 78089) | Freshwater microbial communities from Lake Fryxell liftoff mats and glacier meltwater in Antarctica - MAT-02 (megahit assembly) | ecosystem: Environmental > Aquatic > Freshwater > Ice > Liftoff... | reverse complement strand
GCTTCGCCTGGTCGAGGCCAAACGCGCGCATCGCTTCCTCCTCACGCGCCTTCGCCATTCCCTCAGGCCACTTCATCTCGCAGCCCAACATCGGCCCAGTCGCGCTCACCTCAAGCCTGTCTGCGCGCGCCTGCACTTCCGCCACATCCTCAGCGATGAAGAGACCCCCCGAGTCTTCTTTGCGGACGAGATCACCGTCAATGATCCGGCTCAGCTCCCCTTGCTCCACACGCGCCGCGAGCAGTGAGTTGAACACCGCCGACTGAAGCGCCGAGACAAAGAGCTTGCGCTCGAAGGGCTTGAACGGCGCCTTGCCGCCATCGACGATCCACGCCTTCGCGCGCTCGACGTTGTCGCCGCCCCGACCAAAGCGCTGCACCCCATAGAACTGCGGCGCGCCGTTCGCCGAGAGCCAGGCCATCGTCCGCTCGAGATCACCCATGCGCGAGGCATCGACACCGCGCAGTTTGAGGATGAATCGATTGCCGCGAAGGTGGCCCGTCCGAAGCTTGTTGCCGTGCCGAGAGACCTCGAGAAGTCGGATGCCGGGCTGGACCTCAGCGAGCGATTGGAGCGCATCCTCCGTGCTCCGCTGAAGCGCCGGATCCTTCGACTCGCGATGGAGAAAGCTCGCCCACTGACGCGTGACGGCATGCTTGTCCTTGAGCCCCGCCCAGCCCGCATCACGGATCGGACTCCCTAACACGGAGGCGATCGTGCGCACCGCCTGCTCCGTATCGAGCCCTCGCTTCTCGAAGTGAATGTAGAGGTGCTCACCCGCGCCGGTTGGCAGGTAGGCGGGCACCTCCTCGACCTCAAAGTCCTCGGGGCTGACCTTGAACAGAGCATCGACTGGCGTGATCAGCGGAGCGGCGAAGGGGAGTCCAGTTTGCATGCACGCACGATGACATGCGGCATCAGGTGAAACGACCCTAGACGAAGAGTCGATGGCTCTCGTAGAGTCTCTTTGTCCTCGATGTCCGAGGGCGTTCACCGAAAGTCGAGGCGGGGTGAAACCCAGCTCGCACCGAGACCGCGTCCGTGCCGAGGTGACCCGGATGCTCTCCGCCGGCGCCAAGGGCAACGTTTTCCCCGGGGGGACGGCGGCGGTTTCATATCGCGATGCGGACGGCACGCTGCAGATGATTGAGGCCGCCGGCGGCCTGCACGAACCACTCGGGACGCCAGTTCGCATGGAGTCGATGTACGACGTCGCATCGCTCACCAAACCCGTCTTCGCATCGATCTGTTTTCGACTCGCTGAGCGCGGCCAAATCTCGCTCGACGCAAGGGTGGACGCCGTGCTCGGGGATGCGCGTGGAACCTCTGCAGGCGTCGCGACCTTGCGCGAGTTGCTCTCCCATCGCGGCGGTGTGGCCGCTTGGGGTGGGCTCTATCTCGATGTGCCCTCTGAGCCTGGCACCGTCGCGACCCGTCGTTGGTTCGTCTCCGAGGCGCTGCGACGCCCCAGCGAGTCGGCGAAGGGTCACGCCATCTACAGCGACCTTGGCTACATGATCGCAGCCGAGATGGTGATGCGCACAACCAAGCAAGAGCTGCCGACCTTGCTGATGAACGAGATCGTGAGCCCGCTTGGCATCACGCCCACCGAGCTCGTCTATCCCCCCGCGGGGCCTATCACCCTCGACTTCAAGAAGCGCGTCGCGTCGACCGAGCGCGATGAGTGGAAGGGCGTGATGATGCACGGCCAAGTGCATGACGAGAACTGCGCAGCACTCGGCGGCATCAGCGCACACGCAGGACTCTTTGCGACATGCAAAGCGCTCGGGGTTTTCGCGCGCGCGGTGCTCGACGCCACCACAGGTCGAAGCACAGGCTGGCTCACGGGCGCCACCATGCGGAGCGCGCTCTTGCCGCAGCCCTATGGTTCTCAACGTGTGGGATGGGACTCCAAGAGTTCCGAGAATAGCTCCGCAGGCAAGCGCATGGGCGCTTCCGCATTCGGCCACCTGGGCTTCACGGGCACCTCCATCTGGTGCGACCCCGAGACCGACATCAGCATCGTGTTGCTCACGAATCGCATCTGTCCTGGTCGGGCCAATGAGCGCATCAAGGGCTTTCGCCCCGCATTCCACGACGCGATCGTACACCTCATCACCACGCCCGAGCGCTGACCCGCGCCCATGGCTCACGACTTCGTGCGCTTGGCCTCGTCGAGCGTGCGCAGGCGGTCTCCCAAGCGTCCAAGCACCAACGTAGAGGTCGCGTTGCGCGCCGCCCGCGTGATGGCGCTGTGATCGCCGACGATGACCACCAGCCGCTTCGCACGGGTGATCGCCGTGTAGAGCAGAGGCCGCGTCAACATCATGAACTGACTACGATGGAGGATGAGCACGACCGCCGGAAACTCCGAGCCCTGGCTCTTATGCACCGTCGCCGCATACGCGAGCGTGAGGCCCTCAAGTTCGTCCTCGCGGTAGCTGACTGCCCGTCCATCGAACGACACATACGTCACGCCATCCTGGATGCGATCGACCCAGCCGATGTCGCCATTCCAGACTTCGCGTTCGTAGTCGTTCGCGGTCTGCATGATCTTGTCGCCCGTACGAAAGCGACCACGGCCCGCCGTTGGCACAAGCTCGCTCTGCAAGAACGCATTGAGCACCTCGGTTCCGAGCGGCCCTTTGCGCATCGGCGTCAGCACTTGAACATCACGCAGCGGGTCGAGGCCATAGGCCGTCGGGATGCGTCTCAGCACATCGCGTAGCTTGTCGAGCGCGCGCTCTGGCTCACTCGCCTCGATGAAGAAAAGATCCCCCGATCCCTTCTCGCCTCGCGGTGAAGTCTCTGGCGCGTGGCCCTTCGCAATCGCATGCGCGCCACGCACAATCGCCGACTCTTCTGCCTGCCGAAAGATGCGGTCGAGTCGCACGACGCGCACCGTCTCGGAGCGCAGAAGCTCACGCAGGACATGCCCCGCACCCACCGGTGGGAGCTGATCGATATCCCCTACGAAGACGAGCGTCGCCGAGAGCGGAACGGCGCGAACAAGCGCCGCACCCAAGCGCACATCGAGCATCGACGCCTCATCGATGATGATGACCTCACCCTCGATCGGATTGTCCGCATCGCGCGCGAAATCCGCGCTGCCCGGGTTCCACTCCAGCAGGCGATGCAGCGTCTTGGCTTCACGCCCCGTCGCGTCACTCATCCGCTTTGCGGCACGCCCCGTTGGCGCTGCAAGAACCACCCTGCGACCGAGCGCAGCATGCACCGCCGCAAGCGCTCGAATCGTCGTCGTCTTTCCTGTTCCCGGGCCACCCGTGAGCACCAGCAGACCACTCGTCAGCGAGACCTCCACCGCCTCGACCTGCTTTGGCGCGAGCGACGCCGTGTGCTCAAGCAGATGCGGCTTGGCATCGCTCGGCAGCAAGCGATCCGCGGTGCGCTCCGCGAGCCCCTCGGCGAGGTCGGACTCGGCGCCGTGAAGTTCGCGCAAGAAGACATCTTCGCCTTCAAGGACCACAAGATCCGCCGCCGCGAGCGCATCCACCGAGGGCTTCGTCAGCTCTGCGCGCACGCCCAAATTCGTGAGCCCTTCCGCGAGGCGCGAGAGCGGCAGATAGGTGTGCCCATCCTCGGAACCTTTGGAGAGCACATGAAGCGTTGCACCCCGCGCGCGACGCGGATCGCTCTCCGAAAAACCGAGCTCTTTGCCGATGCGATCGGCGGTCAAAAATCCGATGCCTGCGATCGTCTCGGTGGCGAGGTACGGGTCCTCCTGAAGTTGCGCTGCGGTGTGCGCTCCAAACCGTGCGTAGAGCTTTCGCGCGAGCGCCGGACCAAGCCCTAGGCCCTGCAAGAACGAGAGGCTATCGGCCTCACCACGACGGGCCTTCACGGCCTCTGCGAGCGCCTTGCCGCGCTTGCCGCCCATGCCCTTCACCTCTTTGAGTCGACCGCTCTCCTTGGTGATCACGTCGAGCGTCCGTGCGCCAAACTTGTCGACGACCCGCTGCGCGAGCTCCGCCCCGACACCGCGAACGAGCCCACTCGCAAGAAAGCGCGCCATGCCGCCTTGCGATGACGGCAGCACGGGCACGAACGACTCCACGCGAAAGCGCTCGCCGTGTGTCGGATGTTTCTCGATGCGTCCTGTGAAGTGAACGGGCTCGCCCAAGCGCACGCTCGCGATGTCGCCGATGAGCACAATCGGCTGTCCATTTGGCTGACGTCGCGCATTGAGTACAGCGAACGTTCCGTCCTTGGCGACGAAGCGTTGGTGGTCCGCCTCGGCCAGCAGCACCTCATTTTTGGACGCGCGCTCGATGCCCGAGAGGGTTGCTTGTGGGGGCCTTGAGTTGTTCACTGGTTCACCTCGCGGTGAATTCGCGCGAGGTGACGCAGTGAACAACTCATCGTCCTGGAGTGCAAGCGGAGTAGTCGAACGACTCTCGCGCGTCGCGCCTCATCGGCACCTCTGCGCGACGAATCACGCACCGATCTTCGAACGCTTCCATCGCTGGAACGAACGCGATCCTGCGACGCATCGCGTCTCGCAGATAGAGCGGCTCACCGCGATTCGTGATGCCCGAGGGCACGATGGTTCGCCCCATCCGAACAAGCGTGACGCCCGGCAACACGCCGGCCGCATCCGCATCAAACGCATCGCCCACCAGGAGTACACGCTCACCCGGAAAGAGCACGCGGGCAGACGCGATCAGGTTCCCCTCCGCATCGCTTCGGTCGGCGATTCGCAGACCCTGCAGCGATGCCTCTTCCATCCCCGCATTGAGCAACTCGACCCACTCCGCATCAGGCTCGCTGCCGGCGGGGTTCGCACAGACTTCGCTTATCACAAAGGGCGCGAGCGCGTCATGCGTCACGACGGAGAACTCTGTCCGTAGGGCCATCGCAGAGAGCGAAGTCATCGTCAGCCAAGCGCTGCGCGTCTCCCCCGGCGAGAGCGCATCGAGCACAAGAAACGCATCCCCACGAGGGGCCAGCACACGCACCACGCGATCGCCCAGCTCAAGCTCCACGCGCGCGGGTGAATCGAGCGAGAGTGCCATCGACCAAGTCGTGTCCGTCTGCAGCACGCAGCCAAAAGGCGTCGCCGTCTCATCGAGCGCGCATGCCTCCGGAGCCCGCACACGCGGCGGGGTTCGCACCGCATCACCCGTCACGAAGGAGAGCGCAAAGGGAGGGATGTTCGCGCCACGCCGATCCAATATCTGCACTATATCGAGTTCATATGCGATCCCAAGCTGAAGCTCTTGGACCGGCTGCCATTGAAGACACGTGCCCGGATCGAAGCCCAGCAGCGCACAGGGCACCTCATGCGCCACGCCGACCACCTCCCCGCCCTCATGGACGAGACGAAGCGACGCCTCGGTGAGGTCCACGTCGCCATCGAACTGGAGCGACACTTCGCTCAGTGACATCGGTACACGCGAGGTTCCCGCCGCAGGCCAAGAGGCAACCACCCGCGCGCCCGCACTCGCATCCGTCGAGACATGAAGCGGCCAGACCCTGACGTTCTGTGGACGCCCCTCCGAGTCGAGCTCAGCAGCGACGAACGACCACCGTGAATCGGGCATCGCATAGAGCGCGGGCAGCACATGCACATGCGCCTCAAGCGCCTCGCGTTGTAGCGGAATGGCCGCAGCCAGAAGACGCTCAGAGAGTCTTCGCGCACGGAGGTCTGCATCGCGCAACGCGTCCACCTCACCAGGTAGGAGCAGGAGGACAAAATCCTCGTCCGAGACCTGTGAAGGGCGCGCAACCTCAAGCTCAAAATGACGCGCGAGCGCATCCAATGAGAGCGCGTCACCACGCCGATCGAACGCGCTCAGCGAGAGCGGATCGAGCACGAAGGCATCCACCCGGCGGGCATCCATCCGCGCTCCCACCTCCGGCAAGGCCGGTGGCCCAAGACAGCCCCCTTCGAGCAATGCGAGACTTAGAACACCAACGACGCTCGCGCGCCGTGCCCATGCTGTTCTTTCCCGAAAGGGAAACCAGCAACTTCTTTCCCGAAAGGGAAACCAGCAAGTCTTCACCGCGAGGTGAGTCCGTAAACAGTTCAACATGAACGCCCTATCGAGAGGTCGTGTGCGCCGTTGCTTCGAAAGTGAACGGCGCCCCTCCCTCGCATGCGTTCAGCACGAAACGCGAGGGCGCTGTGGGTGCACGCGTGGTATCCGGCCCACTCGTTTTCTCCGAAGAAACGGCCCAACAACGCATGTCGAAAAAGAACCGACACAAGAGCAGCCCGCCCAGTGCACCACCTCCCGCGCCCCCGTTGGATGAGGCGCTGCCGTGGCTGTCTGAAGCCGACGCAACGGACGACAATGCGTTCGAAGCCTCACCAACGGTCATCGTTCAGCAGCGCGCGATCCAAGTTGGCGCTGCCGTTCCTCCCGCGCCTCCGGTGGCCCACGCTGACCTGAGCTCGGCCCCTGTGCAGCTCAGCGAGGCGAGCGCACATGAGGCGCGCGATGCGACGCCCCCCCTGGCTTCGGCCACGGAGTCGCAGGCAAGCGAGCCCGATGCAACGCCGAGCCTACCGCCCTCGCCACCACGCACCTGCCGTGTCCTCGCAGTCGGCGGCAGCAAGGGCGGCGTCGGCAAGAGCGTCTTCGCAGCGAACACAGCGATCTATCTCGCCAGCATCGGGCGACGCGTGCTTATCGTCGACGCCGATCGCGGCGGCGCGAACCTCCACACGCTCGTTGCTGGGCCCGCACGAGGCCAGGTGGGGCGCTTCCCCACAGCCGTTCCCGGCCTCGAGCTGCTCGTCACGGGTGTCGACGGCGCGCCCGGTGCACCGCGGGTCGCACCACGCCTCACGAAGCTCCTCGCGGATTTGCGGAAAGAGGCGCTCGACTACGTCGTGATCGATCTCGGAAGCCTCACGAGCCGCACGCACATCGACGCCTTTCTCACCGCCGATGCGACCGCGTTCATCACGATCCCCGAGCCCACCGCGCTCGAGGGCACCTATCGCTTTCTCGCCCGTGCGTTCCTTCGCATCGTGCTGCGTGACCTCCCCCGCGGCGATGCACGCACCACCTTGATCAGCTGCGCGCGCAAGCTCGGAGGCGCACCCGCCCCGCTCGACCTTTGGCGCGCACTCGATGACGATGCGCATCCCGTTGCGGATCTGGTTCGCGAGAAGATGGAGACGTTTCATCCCGCGCTCGTGCTCAACCAAACGCGCCTTCGCGCTGACCTTGAGCTCGGCGATGCGCTCAAGACGGTGGTGCGTCGTCGATTCGGCCTCACGCTCGAATACCTCGGTCACATCGAACACGACGACACGGTCTGGAGCGCGGTGCGCGCACGCAAGCTCCTGCTCATCGAGAGCCCCGGAACCAAGGCCGCGAAGAACGTCGAGAAGATCGCCCGACGCATCCTCGCGATCGAGTCCGGCAAGCTCAAGCCCGCGCGCCGCATCGTGCCCGCCGAGAGCCATCACGACCTTCTGGAAGTCGAGCGAGGCGCCACCGGAGAAGAGATCCGTCGCGCACACAAACGCGTCCGCGAGATCTTCTCCGCCGATGCGCTCGTCTGCTACTCGCTCTTCACCGAGCCCGAGCTCGCCCACGTTCGAACACGCATTCAAGAGGCCTTCGACGTCCTGCTCGATCCGCTGCGACGCCGTCCCTACGAGCTCAGCGTCTTCCCCGACTCACTCGACCATGAGGTGCCGCGCAGCACACGCGAGCTCGACGACGAGCCGCTTCCGCCAGCACCCGAGATCACGCCCGATTCAGACTTCACAGGAGCCCTCCTTCGCGCCGTCAGACAGAGCCGCGGCATCCGCATCGAGGAGATCAGCCAGAAGACCAAGATTGGCTCGGGCTACCTCTTGGCCATCGAGAATGATGACTACGCCGCCCTCCCCGCCGCCGTCTACGTGCGCGGTTTCGTGAGCCAGCTCGCGAAGCTCCTCAAGCTCGATGCAACGCAAGTGAGCCGCACCTATGTGCGTCGCTACCGTCGCTATCTCGATGAACGACAAGGGAAGGCCAGCTGATGCTCATCCTCGCTTCCGCGTCTCCACGAAGGCGCGAGATCCTCACCACGCTTGGCATCGCGCATCGCATCAATGTGGCCGACATCGATGAGTCCACACGCACAGGTGAGAGCCCCCATGACTACGTCGCGCGCCTCGCCGCCGCGAAGGCCAGCGCAGTCGCTGCACGCACGTCTCCGAGCGATTTCGTGCTTGCCGCAGACACGACGGTCGTGCTCGACAACGCCATCCTCGGAAAGCCCGATTCTGCGGAAGAAGCCAAGCAGATGCTTCGTGGATTGATGGGTCGCACACACGAGGTGCTCACTGCGATCGCCGTCCTTCGTGGTCAGTCTGGATTGACCGGCACGAGCGACGTTGCTCGCGTCCAAGTCGTGCGCACAGAGGTGACCTTTGTGGCTGCCAATGACGCCTCGATTGACCACTACGTCGCCTGCGGTGAAGGCCGCGACAAAGCCGGGAGCTATGCCGTACAAGGGCGCGGAATGGGCTTTGTCGCATCGCTGAATGGCAGTCACTCGAACGTCGTCGGATTGCCTGCCTCAGAGACGATTGCCCTCCTTCTCGCGGCCGGCGTGATGGCCAGTTGGCCACTTTCGGAGACACCATGACTGACACGATCGCTGAGCGTCTTCTCGCGGTTCAAGAGCGCATCGCGCGCGCCGCCGTGCGTGCCAATCGTGCGCCGGAGAGCGTCACGTTGGTGGCTGTCTCGAAGACGATGCCCGCCAATGATATCCGCGAGGCCTACGCCGCAGGGCAGCGCATCTTCGGAGAGAACTACGCACAAGAGATCGCGGAGAAGGCAGCACAGCTTCGCGGCCTGACTGAGCTTCAGTTCCACTTCATCGGTCGTCTCCAGCGCAACAAGGTTCGCGACGTCGCCCCAACAGGCGCGTGGATCGAGACGGTCGACTCGATTCGACTCGCCGATGAGATCGCCAAGCACCTCACCTTTGGCGGCAAGCCGCGTCCCGTGCTCATTCAAGTCAATGTCGCGAAAGAGCCGCAAAAATCAGGCTGTTTGCCGGAAGAGCTCACGACACTCATCGCGCATATGAGCACAATCAAGTCGATCTCGCTTCGCGGCTTGATGACCATTCCCCCGCACGAGGAGTCCCCCGAGGCGGCCCGTCCCCACTTCCGCGCCCTTCGTCTGTTGGCGCATGAGCTCATGGGCCCGGATGCGTGTCTCTCGATGGGCATGAGCGCCGACCTCGAAGTCGCGATCGAAGAAGGCGCGACGCATGTGCGTGTGGGCACAGCCATCTTCGGTGCACGCACGACCACTCCGAAATCGTGATGGTCAGTTGGCGAATCATCATGGTCAGTTGGCAGTCCCTCCCAACTGACCATCATGAATCCGTCTACCAGCGACCCTGAATGCGCTGAATGAAGTCGTACGGATAGCCAAGCTCGAAGCCGCTCGCCTCCTCGAGCGCCGTGAGGTGCTCGGCGCTCAGCTTCACCTCGGCAGCCTTCACGTTGTCATCGACCTGCGCGACGGTGCGTGCGCCGAAGATCACCGACGAGACGGCGCGCTTGGAGAGCAGCCAGGCCAGCGCGACCTGCGCCGCCGAGTTGCCTGTCTCACTGGCCACCAGCTTCACTGCGTCGACAATCTTCCAAGCCCTATCGTTGTCAAAGCGCGCGAAGTTGGACTGCCACTTCGCCGTCGAGAAGCGCGTCCCTTCTTCGGCCACACCGCGTGAATATTTGCCGCTCAGCAGGCCTCCTGCGAGCGGTGACCAAGGCAAGATGCCAAGCCCATGTCGCTCACAGAGCGGCACGTGCTCGCGCTCGATGTCGCGCACGACGAGGCTGTACTGCGCCTGCAGCGAGATGAAGCGTTCCATGTGCTGCATGCGGCTCAGCATCACGCTCTCGGTGAGCCGATAGGCCGCGTAGTTCGAGCAGCCGATGTAGAGCAGCTTGCCCTGACGCACGAGGTCATCGAGCGCGCGCAGTGTCTCTTCTTCTTCGACCTCGACGTCCTGCATGTGGATCTGCATCAGGTCGATGCGGTCGGTGCCCAAGCGACGCAGGCTGTCTTCCACGCAGCGCACGATGCGGTAGCGCGACGCGCCGGAGCCATTCGGCCCATCCCACATCCGAAAGCGAAACTTCGTCGCAATCACCATCTCATTGCGGGCATTGCGCTCCTTCAGCCACTTGCCCGTGATGCGCTCCGAAAGACCATCCTGGCCATAGACATCGGCCGTATCGATGAAGTTGATCCCCAGCTCTTTGGCCCGGTTGAGAATCGCAAACGAGGTCGCCTCATCGGCCGACGCGTTGTGCATGAACGACTTCTCGTCGGCCGTGCCGAACGTCATCGCGCCAAGGCAGAGAGAAGAGACCTGAAGACCGCTTGTACCAATCCGACGGGTTTGCATCGGACGGACGTACTACGTGCACTTCGAGGCGCTCCAAGTCTTTCGTGGAGCGCCTGCACGACTGGGCAGCGGGGCCAGCGGGCGGTCAGCCTGCGGCGCTCACCCCTCGTCTTGAACCTCAATCGTGTTGCCCTTCGTCGCGCCGCCGACGTTCTTCATCCGGTCGGGCACACGCAGCGCAACGACGCCGCGCTCCACGCCACCGGGCACGCTCGGGCCAGCGAGGGCGCTCTTGACCATGCCCTCATTCCACTCGTCATCCCAGGCGTAGTTGAAGCCGTTGCAGGCCACGCAGCGCTTCTCGAGACCGGTGCGGACGACGTCACGTGCAAGCTCGCTTGAGAGCGCTTCGACAAGCGATGCGCCCTTCACGTTCCGCCCCTGATGCCAGCACAGATAGAAGCCGTGATCCGAAAACCCTATGAATTTCTGGGCGATCTTGCAGCCATCGATCGGGCGGTAGCGGAAGTCTTTCCGCGAATACATCTCGAAGTGGTTGAGCAAGAGGTTCTTCTCGTTGAACCAGGTGTGCGTGTCTTGGCACTCGCGCTCGATGCGTACGAGTTGCTCGTAGGCGAGCTTCTCTTGCTCGGGCGAGAGCTGGTATTCGGCCGTCTCGGGCACCACCTCCACATGGCTGAAGCCGCAATAGGCGTACTTCTTCTTGCCAAGGTTTTGGATGTGCTTGAACGAGTCGTAGAGCACGTTCGCGTTGTCGCGCTGCATGACCGTGTTGGTGCCCCACTGAATCTTCGACTCCGTGAGCCAGCCGAGCGTCTTCATCGTTCGGGCCCACGTGCCCTTCTTTTGGCGGATGTGGTCATGCACTTCTTCGGTGCCATCGACCGAGATGGTGAGGCAGTCGAGTTGCTCCAAGAAGTCGAGACGCTCGCGCTTGATCAAGGTGCCGTTGCTCACCATCTGGATCTTCACACCGAGCGAAAAAGCATGTTCCAGAAGGCGATAGATCGCCGGGTGCACGAAGGGCTCGCCACCAGAGAAGCTGATCGTGTGGATGCCAATCTCCGCCGCCTCGGAGATGGCCTTCTTACAGACCTCTTCCTCCATGAAGAGCGCCTCGGAGGGCCTGCGGCACATCTGACATGTAAGATTGCAATATTCGCTTAATGCGATGTCCATCTTCTCGTAACTCGTGAAGATGTTCTCGGTGCCGCATTGTCCGCAGGCTGCGCGCTCAAGTGCTTCTCGGCCGCTCATCGCGTGGATGACATCGCTCCCGCACTGACTGCAAGCGCGCTTCTTCGTGGATTGAACTGTCGTGGGCCCCTTGGCGATATCGAGAATGCGAGGCCTCAAGTTGGCAGTTCCCATGGTGCTTCTTCCTATTCTGCCGAGGTGCCTGTGGTGACTTCTTTCCCGCTAGGGAAACCAGCAACTTCTTTCCCGCTAGGGAAACCAGCAACTTCTTTCCCGCTAGTGAAACCAGCAACTTCTTTCCCGCTAGGGAAACCTGTTTGCTCTAGGCTCGCTTCGAGCCAATGCCCGATCGGCTCAGCGTAGACCACGTCATTGCCTTCTTTGCCGTGGAACGAATCGACGTCGCTGCACGCCGCGAGGCAGCCTGGACAGCGCTCCGTGAGTGCCAATATCTGAAGCTGCTTGTGATGCACCGAATGCCAGATGTCGGTGATCTCGTCCTCATAGACGCTGCCCATGCGGTCATTGTCGGTGCGCATGAAAAAGCAGGGGTAGATGTGTCCCCGAAAGTCGACCAGGAGGAACTTCGAAGGCAGGTAGCAGCCCCCTGGAGGGATCGGGCGCTTCCCTGTCGCGAGGTAGTCGGGGACCACGCCGAACATCGACTCGGTGAAGATCGTCACCCCAAGCTCGCGTGCATGCACCTTGAGTTCTTCAAGCTTCTGAGCGATGCGAGCCTTGGGTGTACGCAAAAGCGTAAAGCGCGGAATGTCCTTGTCTCCGCCTGAGATCTCCTCTTGGAAGGGCTGGAAAGAGACCTCTTTCACGCCGAGTGATTTGGCGAGATCGAGAAGATGAAAGGAGTGTTGAAGCGTCTCGCGCATCAGCACGCCGGAGAGCCCCACGCGAATGCCGCGCTCCACGCACTTCTGAACACACTCGACCGACTTGTCGTAGTTGCCCTCGCCGCGAAGGTCGTCGTGCACCTCTTTCGGACCGTCGATCGACACGTGCAGATAGACCGAAGGGCACTTCGCCAGGCGGTCCAAATTCGCGTCGGTGATCATCGTCCCGTTCGTGACGATATCTTGCGTGCGGTAGCCAAGTTCGTGCGCGTACTCGACGAGCTCGACGAAGTCTTTGCGCATGAAGCTCTCAGCGCCGCAGGGCGTGAACGTCGTCGCACCGAGCTCGCGCGCTTGCTTGAGGAGCTTCCTCGCCAGGTCGTAGGGAACGCCGTGCTCTTTGAGCTCCCAGACTGAGCACATCTTGCACTTGAGGTTGCAGTAGACGGTGAGCTCGATCGCGATCTCATCGAGCTTGCGCTCCAGCGCGGGGTCGGCTTGTAGGGGCTTCAGGACATTCAGCTTTCCCGCGAGGGAAACAGGCAACAGCTTTCCCGCGAGGGGAACAGGCGACAGCTTTCCCGCGAGGGAAACAGGCAATAATTTCGTCATGGTCTTCCTCATACGCCGAGGGCGCTTGATGTCTTCGCTGCGACTTGGCGAATCAAATGCGGACTGGGTGCGCGTCCTGCCTTCGCCAGCTCTTCTCGGCAATGCCGAATGACGACATCGACGTCGTTCGCGTAGCCATTCTTCACCCACGCATTGCGCGCTTCATCGCGCACAAACCAACGCAGATCGCGCCTCACCCAATCGCGCACTGCGGCGTCCTCTGGGTGCCTGTCCATGAAGTAGACGGCGTTGCGCACATAGGTATCGTAGACGGGCGCGAGCTGTCTTTCTTCACAACGAAAAGGGTCGCGCGGCGCTGGGTCTTCGATGTGAAGGACGCGCGCTTCTGGCTCGGTGTGCACCTGAAGCCCCGATCGCCAAAGACGATAACCCGCGTCGATATCCTCAAGGCCCCAGCCCACGAAGCCCTCATCAAAACCAAGCTCGGGCGTGCTGCGCATCACGGAGAAGTTGCAGGAGTAGACGAACATCCAGGGCGTCTCGTGCTCGCCGACGAACTCACCTTCGGGGCCGATCACCGCGACGCGATCATCAAGCTCGCCCTCGCGAATCTCCGCCAATGTCGGATGCGATTCTGGGTCGCCGAAGCGTCGATGTCGGTAGCCAATCACCAGCCGTGGCTCGCCGCGACGCAGCCCCTCGTGATGCGCCTTCACGTGCGCTTCGACGAAATTCGGCGAGACGAGCACGTCATCATCGACGAAGATGATCACGTCACCGATGGCGCTCTCGATGCCCATGTTGCGCGCTTGGCCAGCGCGGAAGCCAAGGTCTTCATGCCTTCGGTAGACGAGGGGTAGTTTCGTCTGGAAGAGCTCCGCGGTCTGACCCGTGTCGTCGGCGGAACCGTCATCGCAGACAACGACACGCGCGAGCGCATCGGTGGGATGAGCAGCGAGGCAGGAGAGAAGCGCACGAAGCCGAGAGGGGCGCTTGTACGTTGGAATAACTACGGTGGCGCGCACGGTCGCCGATGGTGCCACACAACTAGCCGGTTTCCCCCTGTGGCGTTCGGTCGAAGCGCGGCGAGGGTCAAGGGAGTGCGTTCGTCACGACCACTGTGGGCACTTCTGCCTTCTCCACGTGATGAAGCCGAAGCTGTCTCTTCTCGCTCGTCTGCACATCGACGCAGTTGAGCAAGGTCTCAGTGCGCTCAAGGACGATGCTCTCGACGCGCACCACACGCTCACCGCGCGCGCCATCCTTCTTGCGGTAGCGAAGAAGCACAGGCGCGCCTGTGAACCAGGCATCCTCGATCACGCGCTTCACCTGCATCGGCACAACATGCGCGGGCACGCCCACAAACGAGAGCTTCGACTCATGTCGCACGAGCTCTGCTTGCGCAGCCTTGGGAAGCGCGGCGCGCACCTTGTCGATGCTCGATGCCAGCGTCTCGTCAAAGGGGAGAAAGCGCATATGTATCGCGAAACGACCGAGCACCGAGAGCACCATGGCCTCGCGCACGGAGAAGTTTACCGGCGGCAGCGCATAGCTTCGGTCGAGCGCAAAGCCACCACCAGGGCCGCGCTCGGAGTGAAGCGGGAGCGACGCTTCCTTGAGCGCATCGAGGTCGCGATAGATGGTTCGCACGCTCACGCCGAAGCGCTCCGCGAGTTCTTCCGCGGTCACGCCCGTGCGACGCCCGCGCAAGGCCTCGGTGAGGGCGAAAAGACGGCTCGTTCGCTTCATGCGCGACTACCTGACATTCAGCTGACATCGGGTCGACGCACTTTCGCCTCGGCAAGCAGAACGTGAGCTCGAGCGATCTGCACTTGGTGCCTATGTACAGCGTGTGGATCAGGCGCCTGTGTCGCGAACGACAAGCGCTCCCAAGGAGCCTGTGCATGGTACCGTCCGCCCGTGACGTTCCTCGAACGCGCCGCCCTTCATCAGACTCGGTTTCGCGCACCGGGAGTCCAGCCCGATTCACGCGGGGTTGTGCTTGGGCACAAGGGCCTGGTCCTCTTCCCCTCGCTCGATCGCGTCGTCGCTTTCTTTCGCGCTTACGGCGACGACGGCTCTCTCGATGAGATCCTCCCCTCGCTCACGATTCAGCGCGTCATCAGTCCACTCAAGACACGCGAGATCATCATCACGCTCAGCGCTGAGTCGTCCTATCGCATGGACCGCATCGCTGCCATCGCGCGCCTCGCCGGCGGTGATGTCTTCACCGGAACGCAGCGCCACTTCGTGCAGTACCGCGATGCAACTTCACCCCTCGGCTACGACATCGCTGAGGTCGCCGATGTGCGCGCCGACGTAGTCGTCTACAGCCAGGCGTATCGCCAGGCCTACAACATCGAGCGGGAGATTCCTTTTCGCGAGCTGATCCTCAAGCTCACGCCCTATGCGCTTCCTGCCAGTGAGCGGACAACGGCATCGCGCCTCTTCGTCACCGCCGAGACAGGCCTCGGGCACGCGCTCATTGGCTACCTCTTTCGATGGCGGGTGAAGGCCAGTGTGGCCCTCGCCGAGTGGCCCTCCACTTCGGCATTCGACGAGAAGCCACGTCGGCTTCACGTCTTCGATGTGGAGGATGTGCAGCCTCGCATTCTCGATCTCTTGCGCTCGCTCCCCGGCGTCTGCGTTTTCGAGCCGCACGGTGGTGTGGTCGCAGTCGAGGCTGGGTATCGCCATCCGATCTCACTCGACTCGTGTCGCAGCCTCTTCCCGCCTGACTCGCTCACGCTCTTTCGCGGCAATGGCGAGGTCATCGTGATCGACACACTCCCGCCTTTCGCGCCTGTGCGCTCGCTCGTGCGCACGCCCATCGCAATCGACGGCGCAGACCCTTCACAGCACGTGCGCGGAGCCTCGCAGACCAACCCGTTCATCGTCCCGCTGCGCCTCGCGCCAAACCTTGAGCCGCCCAAAAACGTCGTCGCAATTGTGCTGCCCGCGGAGCAACGCCCCTGGCTTGCAAAGCTGCTCTATTTGCTTCCGCCGCGTGCGCTTGAGTCGATCCGCATGGCCATTGGCGATCAGCACATCTACATGCTCGACGCCGCCGGCATCGAGAGCGTCCCGCTCGGTCGTTTCTACTCCGAGGTTGCGCGCCGCATCTATGTCCCGACGGGCATGTCGCTGGTTCCAGCCGTGCAGCCCGCCGTGCTCGAAGACCTAGCCTCACTCGGCACGTCGCAAGGCGCGCACGTCTTCTTTGAGCGCGATGGTGAGCCGCCCACGTTGGTTCAAGACAGCGCGTTCGCATCCGTCTCCAGGGCCATGCTGCAGCACCTCTCAGGCGTCGTGGTTCACGCCGAGATGCCCGGCCGCACCGATCCTCCGTTGCCCGTGCTCGGCTACGGCCCTGAGACGCGCTTTCCACTCTGGGGGGCCCCCGGACGTGACACCAACACGCCCGCATTGCCAAGCGGGGAGCGCAAGTAGAGGTGAGTGACCCAGCGCAGATGCAGTTGGCCTACGACACGCTGCTTGGGAGCTTCCTCTTGCCCCTGCTCGAAGGCGGCAATGTCACGGTGAGCAAGCCCATCGGCCCAGGTTGCGCGAGCTATTTTGCGCAGACTCGCTGTGGCTCGATCGACACGGATCGACGCATCTTTGATGCCCTCCATCGCGCGTCTTCGGCGATCGCCAACGTCGAGACTTTGCACTGGCCCTCGCTGCCGATCCTGGCGATGAGCGCCGCGATGTACAACCTGCTCTGTGCGACCGACCCCGCCTACGACAGGCTTTTCGCGCGCGATGCCCGCAAGACGATTCGCTCCTGGTCCGAAGGCTGGCTGAGTCTCGTCAGTACGCCTCGAACCCGCGGCGATGCTCTCGCGAGGCACGTGCTGGTGGAGCGCTTCATCAGCCTCAAGCGCCAGGATTTGGTGCTCCGCAGCTGGGCTTACACCTATCGCTTTCATGGCCGTCAGCCGAAGATCATCACGGTGCCCGGGCTTGGCTTCGACAACCCCGAGCGGCACGATCGCAACCTCGATCAAGTGCTTGCACACGCCGCCTCGAGCGGGACAGGATTTCATCTCGCCGACATCGCCGACGCGATCTTCCACCGCTCTCCATTGACGCAGTTGCTCGCCGTCGGACGCAACCAAGGGCCCTTCTCCCAAGCTCCCTCGTCGCCCTTCGTTTTCTCGATTGCGACGCTCACCACGCTCAGCGATCGGGCGCTGCGCTCCGCGGTCGCAGGGCGCCTTCTGGTGCAGGAGGCCGCCTCGGCGTCGGTGCTTGGCCTCGCCCTCTTTCAGCCCGAGCTCCTCGCCAATCCGGCTCTGCTCGCGATCGCGATTCAGCTCCTGTTGGAGATGCACATCATGGGTGCGCTCGATCGACGGAGCGCTGCACCCGGCCGCGACAATGGCGACCTGGGCTTCGCCCGCTACGCCGCCGTGCTCGTCGCCTCGATCGATGATGAGCATGCCGTGCGCGAGCTTGAGACCTTCGATGATGGCCATCGCGCGCTCGTTCAAAGGCGAGCCGAGGGGCTCCGTCAACGCGTCCCGCGCGATGTGCTCTTGGAGATGCGCGGCCACCTGCAGCGCGCGCTGGAGCAAGAGCCCGACTTCCTCCCAAGCTAGCCGAAGCGGTCAATCAGACTGACCAACACACTGCCAATCACACTGCCAATCAGACTGACCAACACACTGCCAATCAGACTGACCTACTCCAACGCTGACAGCCTCTTCGTCAGCCTCGTACCGGTTCCGCCTGGAGAATTCCGATGACCACCGTCCCGCCGATCGTCCAACGACTCTCACAGATTGCCCATCAGCTAGAGAGCACCTTCCTCGGCAAATCCGAGACCGTTCGCCTCATGCTCATCGCGGCGGTCGCGGGCGAGCATATGCTCCTCGTCGGCCCGCCCGGGACGGCCAAGAGCGCGCTCGTCCGCATGTTCTCCAAGCTCGTCGATGCGAAATATTTCGAGTACCTGCTGACGCGTTTCACGGAGCCCAACGAGATCTTCGGGCCGATCGACATTCAAGCATTTCGTCAGGGCCAGTATCAGCGCCGCATGGACGGCATGTTGCCGCAGGCCGACATCGTCTTCCTCGACGAGATCTTCAAGGCCAACAGCGCCATCCTCAACTCGCTCCTCTCGGTGCTGAACGAGCGACTCTATACGGTCGGCGGCACGGTCGTGAAGGTGCCGCTGGTCACCTGCTTTGGCGCATCGAATGAGGTGCCCAACGACGACGATCTGATGGCCGTCTTCGATCGTTTTCTTATCCGCCTCAAGAGCGACAACCTCGACAGCTATCACTTTCAAGAGCTGCTCCTCCGTGGGTTGCAACACGAGATCGCCAAGGCGACGGGTGAGTACGACAGGCTCAAGCCGCTGCTCAGCGCCACGGATTTGCGCAACCTCCACGTCTTCCTCGCCGAGCGCATGCGCGCCGTGCCTGAGAACTTCCTCTCGCAGTACAAAGGCCTCGTCTTTCAGATTCGCGCCGAGGGCGTATCGGTCTCCGACCGACGCGCCGTGAAAATGCTCAAGCTCTTCGTCGCGAGCGCGTTCCTCGACAACCGCGCGACGCCGGATCCGAGCGACTTCTTCTTGCTCAAGCACGCGTGGAACAACCTAGAGCAGGGCGAGATCCTGGAAGGCATCGTCTCTCCGGTGCTCGAGGCCTGGTACCGCGAGCATCCCGAGACGCGTCGTGTGGGCGCGACCGATGTGGGCGTCGGTGCATTGGTCGAAGAGGTCAATCGCATCCGCGAGCTGCTCACAGGTGAGAAGCAGCTCTCCGACATTCAGCTCTTTAGTCAGCTCAAGGCGCTCAATGAGATCAAGGCCGCGCTGCAGGCGATCAACACGCGCCAGGCGCAAGAGGTCATTGGCCGCGTGGATCAGCTGCTGGGGCATGTTTTTCAATCCGGCAAGTTCAGCCAGTGACGCCGGAGTGCTGAGGAGATTGGCCGTTGACGCTCACGCCTGAACAATCCCGCGAGATCGGGAGCCTTGGCTTCTCGCTCATCGAGGCCGACAACGCGATGCTCTCGGTGCGTGCTGCGCAGTGGCGTAACTCGCTCGCGCGTATTGGTTTGCCCATCCCGTTCTGGCTTGTGCACGACGTGGGCGTGATGCTCGTTCATCCCGTCGATGCGCCGAGGAAGAGGCGCGCGATGGACAAGCTGAATCTTCCGCCCGAAGTGAGCTCGGCGCTGGAGGGTTGGCGCGAGACGCTGGTCGAGATCTCCACGACCGAGATGGTCGAGAAGGCGCGCGCCTGGAAGCTCTCCGATGCGCTCGTGGTCGTGGTGCTGATGCGCGTGCTTGGCCCGGCCTATGAGCGATTCGCCCTCACGCGTCGCAAGACGGGCGTGACTTTGCCGATCGATCCCGAGGTCTACGCGAACCTTCCCTCGACCTTGCTCGCGCTCTTCACGGGCTCCGATCGGCGCGAGGATTCGGCGTTTCTTGTCCACATCGCCAGCGAGCAGATGCGGCTGCTCACCGCGATTGAGCAGATCGACTTGGACACGCTGCGCTTGCTCGGCATGTTCGGCGCCGACGCTGCCGCAGCGGGTGCAACAGGGCTGATTGACCTGCTTCATGTGCTTGAGAGCCCCGACGCCAATGACGTCGTGAACTTCTCTCTCGACCTGCTTCCTTCGGTGCTTGAGACACGTCGCACGACGGGCGCACAGACCTTCTCGGTCGATGGCTACGCGGGCCTTGCGCGTCGCGGGACGCTCGACTCCCTCATGCTCTCGGAGCTCGCATACGACGAGGACCTCTTCGATCAGCGATTCTCGGAGAACGAGGTCTTCTACTACGCCCGCGACAAGACGCGTGAGGATGAGCGGCGCTGTCACTACATCTGCGTGGATGCGACAGCCTCGATGCGTGGACAGCGCTCGGTCTTCGCGCGTGGCCTCGCGCTCACGATGATCAAGAAGCTCTTGCTCAAGGGCGAGGATGTCTTCTTTCGCTTCTTTGACTCGCGCCTCTACGAGCTGCAGCAGGCGCGCGCGAAGCGTAAGCAACAGACGATCGATGTGCCCTACGTGCTCTCGTTCAAGGGCGAGCATGGTCGCAACTACGCGAAGGTGATGTCGCTGCTCGCGAATGACATCGAGCGCCTCGGCAAGCGCGAGAAGAAGTCGGTCGTTTGCTATCTCATCACCCACGCGGAGTGTCACGTGCCGCTCGAGGTGATTGAGGACATGCGCCGCGTGTCACAGCTCTACGGCATCTTCATGCTGCCCAGCTCGGGCGACCTCGATCTCGAATATCTGCCACGCCTTCATCGCGTTCAGATCGTCACGCAGGCGGCCCTTGAGCAGCGTGAAGAGCGTGCCAAGCGCGCGATGGACATCATCGATGACGCCGCCGGTGAAGCGCGGGTCTCGCGTGCTCCTGGTGCGCGCACCAGCCGGCCTCCAAGCTCACCCGAAGAGCGCGCGAGAGAGGCGGATCTGGCCGCCGCAACGCGTGAAGTGGAGCAGCTTGTGAACCCTTATGGGCGGGCCCGATGAGCTCCAACTTTGACAAGCGCGCCGTCGAGTCACGCGCACGTCGCGCGCTCTCCGAACGGCAATACGAGGAGGCGCTCGTTCACTTCTGGCAGTTGCTTGAGCGCACGAGCGTGACCGAGGAGGAGTTTCGCGGAGCGCTGCAGTCGATGCTTGTTTGCTACCGCGCCCTCGGCCGCACGCGCGCTGCAGCCTCGGTGGCGCTCTACCTCGGTGACCTGCCCTCGGCGGCGGCGGCTTCGAATCATCCCCTCGATCGTGCGCGCGTCGCATTGATGCAGGGTGACGCCGCGACGGCGGCCGTTCACTTCGAACAAGCCGGGTGGCTTGGGCACGCGGCCATTCAGCTTGAGCAGGCGAAGAACGACACAGGTGCGCGCGTGCTCTGGGATCGTCTCTCTCAGAATGTGCGGCTGAACGACGACCCGTACACAGCGGGCCTTGTGCACTTCAACCACGGGCGCGCGTGCATGCGCCTGGGCGATCGCAAGGCGGGCCGAAAGAGCGTCGTTCATGCGATGCATTTGCTCACGGCCGCGGCCGATGGCTTTGAGGCCAAGGGCCTTCGTGAGCGCGCATTTGATTGCTACGGCGTGCTCCTCACGATCGGCAAAGAGGGCAGCTTTGAGAACCTCGCCGAGGGCTATCTGAATTGCGTCCGCATCCTCCGTGAAGACGGGCTCAAATACTACGTATTGCAATACTATGAAGACTTCCTCGCCCTCACTCTGCAGCGCAACGAGCTGCACGCGGCCGCGACGCTCTTCCGTGAGGCCGCTGACTATTGTCGTCGTCAGAGCCTTCCTTACGGGCGTCACTATCGACTCAAGGGCGCCGAGACGAGCGCGCTTCAGGGCGATCATTTGGTCGGCAGTGGCTCCTCGCCCGAGATGGCCGAGAACGCCTACGCCGCCGCGATCGATGGCTACAACGACCTCGGTCTCTACTCCAAGGTGCGCGCTCTCTATCTGAAGCTCTCGGGCCTCGACCTGAATGAGAAGCGCAAGGCGCGTTATGTGCGCTTGGCGGACCGCGTGGGTGCCGTGCCCGATGACACCTCGGCCATCGCGAGCTTTCCGGATTACCTCCGCATGGCCACGGCCTACCCCGATGTCTGGCTCCTCGATGTGATGGAGTGGGAGCAAGGTGGAGACCCCGCCGAGACGATGATCGAGGTCGCGCTCGACCGGCGCTGGGCCGACTTTCAGCGACGGCGCGCGATGCTGGTTCGCCTGGCGCAGCTTGGTTCTGCGGAGACAGCGCTCTCGCCAATCACGCTCGCGAGCATCGCTGCCTATCTGGGCTCGGTGGAGCTCTACGTCTGCCTCTCGCCCCTTGAGGCGCTCAGCAAACACAGCGACTCACGCGTGCGTGCGGCCGTGCTTCGCGCGACGCGAAAGCTCTTCTTCAAGCGCTCGTTCATCACCGTGCAGCGCGGCCTCCTCGACCCGCAGATGGAAGTAAGGCGCGAGGCTTTGGCCTGCGTACAGCAGCTTCACTTCGCGCATGCCCTCGACCCGCTCTCCCGCATCTATCGCGAGTCGTCCGATGCCCAAGTGCGTGTCGCGGCGCTGGGCACGATTGGCAAAGTGAACCGCATCGAGGCTGTGGAACTCTTGCTCGAAGCGCTGCGCAATGGCGATCCGCGTGAGCGTGAGCTGGCCAAAGAGATGCTCGTGAAGAGCGACCAGCCACAAGCGCGTGAGCTCCTTCGACGCGAGGCCGCCGACGCTGCAGGGCCGCTGCGCAATGACCTGGATGCGATGCTGCGAGCGATGGGTGGATAGCCGCCAGCTCCAGACATCTTTTGCATCTTGGTCGAGAAGAGCGGCAGGCGCTGTCCACTCACCATCATGCACTCGAGGCTTGTCGCCAAATCGATTTTTGTTTTCGTCTTTTGAAGCGCGAAGTCGTGTAGGACGCGGGGAATGGACAACACGCAGATCACCGCACCCGATGGCAGCTTGTTTGTCTTCGCCGACTGGCAGGGAGTCACGCGCATCGCGCTCCCAGGCGACAAAGTGAAGACCGACGCCAGCCTTGATCGGCCGAATCAGACCAAGCCACTCGCCCTGCAATCCAACTCCGCTATCTGGCTTGAGTACGCGACCGATCTCGACCCCGTCGCCATGAAGAAGGTCCGGCCTCAGACGCCGGGCCACGACACGCCCGACCCGCTGGGCGGGCCGGAGATCGCCGTCGGGCACATGGGCGAGAAGGTCGCTGTGCGTGGCCAAGAGCTCGTGTTCGCGGCAAGCGGCGATGCGCTTCCCCTCGGTGGTGCCGACCCAACTGCATTCCTCCCGCAGTCGTATCAAGTGTTCGCGGACGGCTCGCTGCTCATCATCGGGATGGTCGACGGCAAGCGCGCGATGACGTTCGTCGTGCGCGCTCCGGATGGCAGCGCACAGCTTGCGTGGTGTCGTCCTTTGGCCTGCACGCCCAGCGGCGCGCCCGATGGTGCACGTCGGGGTGATGCGCTCGTTGTGTTGGATCGTGACATCACCGAAGACGTCGCGTTCACGGCGGAGGTGAGCGCAGACGGCTCGGTGAAAGCGCGCTCAACCGTCGCCATCGCCGGGCCCTGGGTGCACGACGGACTCATCTGGTGGCAGCCCGACGAGGGCGCGCTCTGCGCAGGCCCTGAGCTTGGCGAGGCTACCGAACGCCACACGCTTCCGGCTGCGCATTCGGGGCCAGGTCGCCTGCTTCGCCTCTCAGGTCGCAAGCTCTTTCTCCCCGCGCACGGCGTGACGATCCTCGACCTCGCGCCTGCCAAGAAGGGCAAAGACGAGATCAGCCGCAAGCACAAGGGCCAGGATGAGTCGCTCTACCAAGCTGCCTCCAAGCTCCTGCTGCCGATCAGCGAAGCCATGGCCCGCCGCGGCATCCGCGTCATATGGCGCGGTGTCGAGCGCAGTGGACGATTCATCAGTCCGCTCGCGCAG
>Ga0105045_10000874_pt1 | contig 23430 bp, 22 predicted proteins | sample MAT02_FD_78089 | JGI IMG/M metagenome (GOLD analysis project Ga0105045, IMG submission 78089) | Freshwater microbial communities from Lake Fryxell liftoff mats and glacier meltwater in Antarctica - MAT-02 (megahit assembly) | ecosystem: Environmental > Aquatic > Freshwater > Ice > Liftoff... | reverse complement strand
ACAAATTACAAATTTTTTAGCGAAATTATTTATTAAAAATGAAAAAGAAGTACATTTTAGTAGTAAATCCAATTTCTGGTGATATCGATAAAAGTGAAATTATAGATAAAACGTTGGCATTTGCTGCTGAGTTTGAAATAAAAATTATTGTCTATAAAACCACTGGCCAAAACGATGAAACAGCCATCAGCACATTGTATAATCTGCATAAACCTGAACGTGTTTTAATTGCAGGAGGCGACGGAACGATAAAAATGGTTGGGGAAGCGTTAGAAAATCAAGATGTAATTTTCGGAATTCTTCCGGCGGGTTCTTCTAACGGCTTAGCGGTAGATTTAAATTTGCCGTCAGCTATAGAAGAGAATCTCGAGGTAGCGTTTCACCATCATTTTATGGAAATTGACATGGTTTCTATAAATGGGAAAAAAAGTATACATCTCAGTGATATTGGTTTAAATGCGGAATTGGTGAGAAATTATGAAAATGGTTTCACACGCGGAAAATTGGGTTATGCGTTACAAGTTCTTACAACTTTAAGCGAGTCACAAGAACCTTTTTTGGCTAAAATCGAAGTTAATAAGCAAACGATTGAATGCAATGCACTAATGATTGTTATTGCTAATTCCCAAAAATACGGAACGGGTGTAACCATAAATCCCTATGGTATTATGAACGATGGGAAATTTGAAATCGTTATTTTAAAGAAGCTTGATTTAGTTGTTTTTGCCAAAATAATCACGGGTAATATTCCAATAAATGCCGAAGATGTTGAAATAATTTCGTGCGAACAAGCTAAAATCACAACAAATCTACCTGTAAGTTTTCAAATTGATGGCGAATATATTGGTGAAGAAACACAATTAAATATCAATATTTTACCATCACATATCAAAGTTGCAATACCTTAAAAATGAAGAAATTTTTTTATATTAGGAATATATCTCTGTTGATTTCGGTTTTAATTGTTGTTCCAGTTGCTTTGATTTACGGATTTCAACCGAAATTACTATTTGATATTCATCCAAAAACAACAGACGAAAATAATATTTTAAAAGCTGTTATGGGATTTTATTTAGCTTTTTCAGGGCTTTGGATTTTAGGAATTTTAAAACCTAGCTTTTGGAAAGCAGCCACAATTTCTAATCTGCTTTTTATGTTTGGATTGGCTTTTGGACGAATGATTTCGATTTTTTTTGACGGAATTCCGTCAACGCTTTTTATATTAGGAACCATTGGCGAAGTGGTTTTAGGGATTTATTCACTACTTCAATACCGCAAATTTAACGATTCTCTTTAAACGGATTACGTTCCTTCCACGTTGTTTCCGGTTCTAAATACGTAAATAATTTTTTCATTTTTGAATTGATCAGTTGGTTGGAATGTTGAATTAAACCAATCATTTTTTCTGGTTTTGCACCGATAGAACTTTTTATTTCTAAGGCAGTTCTCGCAAATACAATTTCTTTGAAACCTTTGTTGATAGAATAGGCAACCATATCATAAAGCATGTTTAAATAGAGCATTTTGTCCCGTTGAATTTGTTCATCATAACCTAAAAAATAGGTGTCCATTTGATTTCCGTTTTTTACTAAAGTGTTAAATCCAATCAATTCACCATTTTCAAAATAGCCATAAAATAAAAATTTATCTTTCAGTTTTTCTTTCATCAGTCTAAAATGATTTTTTGCTAAGAAAAAGGTGTTGAAAGGAGCATTTAAGGCCACGTGATTATACAGTTCATAAATCTTATCTTCATGAATAATGATACTTTTTAAATCCATTTTTTCCTTTTCAATTCCGTCTCCTTTTTTACGACAGCGTTTGTATTGGTCACGGTATTTTTTGGTTAAAGAAGCCAAATAATCATCAAATGTAGTCCAATCATCACAAGAACAAAAAACCATATTGGGTTGGGTGATAAACCGATAAAAGTTTGAAAAATGGGGTTCAGAAAAAGCCGCCAGTTCTTCTTGATTAAAATCTTTAAACGTCGTAATATGTGTTTTTACACCTTCTGTTTTTAATTTTTTTTGAATCGCTATACTGGCATCATATAAAATTTTAACTCCTTTTTTTGAATCAATTTCGGATGAGAAACAAAAAGCATTTTGACCCGTCAACATATTGTTTCCGATAAATAGAACGTGAGCACTAAAATTTCGAAAAATCAAATTCCGAATAAAGGTTTTGACACATTGATCGCGTTCTCCAAAAGATTCCAGTTTATTTAAATTCAAAAATTGAGCCAGTGAAATACCAACTAGTTTTGTATTTTTAAAAATCCCAATATAAAAACAACGCATATTTGACGGCAGCGATTGCTCTAACGCGTCTAAATAGGGAAGGCTTAGAAAAACATTCGATTTAGCAAGGTTATTCCAGTCTTCAGGAAGTTGGTTAACGTGGTCGTAAACTGTAAAAGTATAGGTAGAATTCAAAAATAAAGGGTTTCGTAAATAAGTTGATAAAGTTAAAGTATATTGAAAAAACAACTAACTTTTTTAACTTTATATAAAATTATAATTTATGAACTATTCTGCAAACAACATTCAAGACAAAATCAACGAGATAAAAGACTGGGAATTTAAAAATAATGGGCTTGACAAAGCTTTTAAATTTAAAAATTTTACAGAAGCAATAGCATTTCTTGTCCAAGTTGCTTTTATTGCCGAAAAACAAAATCACCATCCAGAAATCTGGAACGTTTATAACAAAGTCACTCTTCGTTTAACAACGCATGATGAAGACGGCGTGACCGACAAAGATTTTAAATTAGCAGCAGCAATTGATGGGTTAAATTAAACCCAACCGCAAATAATGGCTCCCATAATGGTCATGCTAACCGTCCAATAACCAGCGTGAATAAAAATGTATTTCCATGATTTGCGTTCAAATAGGCCATTGATTGCCATCATCGGTAACGCCAAAAATAAACCCGTCATCAATCCGTGTAAAGCTCCGTGTTTAACTGTTCTAAACGCTGTACCATAATCTGCCATAAAAGCAGCATACGAAGGTTTTGCCGTTTCAATAAAACCAGGGCCGCCAATCATTCCTAACGGGCCAAATTGATGAACACACAACATTTGTATAACCATGGCAAACATGACCGAAAACAAATAAGTTAACCCAAATATTTTGAGCATGCTTCCTTTTTTTAATTCTTCGTCGGTTAAATTCGTTTCTTTCATCCACGCTTTTCCAAAAAGTAGTGGACTGTACCAAATAAAACCAACAACCAAAGGAGCTAAAGCGGCTACTAAAATAGCGTAAAAATTAATTTCCATTTTTAATAAGGTTTGTTTAGTGAACCAAATGTAAATTAAAAACTTTAGTTATTCTTCGAGGTACTTAAAAACTTAAATTTCCAGCGAGTTCTTTCAGGTTAATTTCAGTTTGTTTTGCTGTTAATTCGGCATTGGTCAAGCGGATAATAGCATTGGTATAATTTAATTGTGCTGTTCTAAAATCAATAGGAGAAATAGTACCAATTTTAAACTTTTCAAGTGTAATATTTAAATTTTGTTTGGCTATTTTCTCATTCTTTTGTTCAAGTTCTAGCAAGGCTAAATTTGACAAATAAGATTGATAAAAGGAAGCCAGTTGGGTTTGAATGGTTTGTGTTTGTCTTTCAATTTGCAATTGGGTATTTTCTAATTGAATTTTTGAAACCTTTTCATTTCGATTTTGATTAAATCCGTCAAAAACATTCATCGTTGCGGCAATCCCGTAATTAAAGTTTTGTCCACTCGTTTGTATAATAAACCCAAAAGGCGATTCTGAACGAATAAAGTTATAGCCCGAAGTTAAACTAATGGTGGGCAACCGATTGGCCTTTACTTGTTTTAATTCATATTCTTGAACTTTTTTCGTAAGGTACTGAATCTGTAAACTTGGGTTTTGAGCTAATGCCAAAGAGTCGAGCTCATTTAATTTCAATGATTTGTCAATTAAAACAATATTACTTACGATAAAATCAGTAGCAGCAGGACGAATCAAAATAGCATTCATTGCAATTTTTGTAATTGCATATTGTTCTTGCAATCTAATTTTTGCAGAAATATCGGTATTGTAATCTACTTCGGCATTCAAAACTTCTAATTTGGAAGCTTTTCCGATTTCAAATTTGTTTTGGGCTGTTTTTAATCGAAAGTCGGAAATGGCAATGATACTATCAGCTGTTGTGAGCAGATTTTGTTGATTAACGAGCAAAAAATAGGTGGCATAAACCTCGCTAACTTTCGATAATAATTCGACTTTCAACTCGGTTTCACTTAATTTTTGTTGTTCTTTCAATTGATTGTGTCGAGCAAACATTCGAAAACCATCAAAAATAGTCCATTCCAATCCCAAGCCATAATTGAAATTACGGTTCTTAGCTCCGTCAATTTCAATTTCATTTCCAGTTGCCTGCGTTTGAGTTGTATTTAGAATCGTATTATTATTGGTTATAATTCCATTTATACGAGGCAACATCCCTGCATTGCCAATCGTCACATTTTCTTCGGCAATTTCTACTTCGTTTTTGGCAATGCGAATATCAAAATTATTTTCTAGGGTTAAGCTAATCGCTTGTTCCAACGTTAATAATTCTTGTCCAAAACTCCAGCAAGGGCAAGTTAATAATAAAAGTATAAAGAGATTTTTTTTCATTTTAAAATACATTACGAAACTTCTTTTTCATATTCATCGGCATGTTCTAATTCTTCCAAATGTTTCTTCTCGCGAGACCACATCATGTAGACGGCAGGAATCACGTATAAAGTCAAAATCAACGAAAAAACGGTTCCGCCAACAATTACAATTCCCATTCCCATTCTACTTTGCGAAGCCGCTCCCAATGAAATGGCAATAGGCATCGCTCCTAAAGCAATCGTCAAACTCGTCATTAAAATTGGTCTTAAGCGTGATTCAGAAGCTTCCATAATTGCTTCATATTTTGTTTTTCCTTGTTCTCGTAATTGATTGGCAAATTCGACAATCAAAATACCATTTTTCGTGACCAGTCCAATCAACATGACCGTTCCAATCTGACTAAAAATGTTCCAAGTTTGACCAAATAGCCACAAGGAGAATAAAGCTCCAGCAACCGCCATTGGCACCGTTAAAATAATAATTAGCGGATCGATAAAACTTTCAAATTGTCCTGCTAAGATTAAAAAGATTAACAATAAAGCCAATCCAAACGCAAACATGGTGTTCGAACTACTTTCGGCAAAATCACGTGATTCTCCGCCTAAATCAGTAGTAAATGTATCATCCAACACTTTTTGTTTGATGCGTTCCATGGCTGCAATTCCGTCGCCAATACTTTTTCCGGGAGCTAAACTGGCAGAAACGGTGGCAGACATATACCGATTATTATGAAACAATTGTGGTGGACTACTTTTTTCTTCAATAGTAACTAAATTATCTAGTTGAATGAGCTGTCCATCCGCACTTCGCACAAAAATAGATTTTAAATCCATCGGTTGCTCGCGGTCTTTTTTATCAAATTGACCAATGACTTGGTATTGTTTTCCGTTCATTAAGAAATAACCAAAACGTTGGCCACTTAACGAAAGTTGTAAGGTTTGAGCTACATCCAAAACAGAAACGCCCATTGATTCTGCTTTTTCTCGGTTAATGGTCACGTAAATCTCTGGTTTGTTGAATTTTAAATTGACATCGGTTACCGAAAAAGTAGGATCTTGTGCCGCTTGTTCCATAAACACGGGTATTTTTTCTTCTAATTTTTCAAAATTTTTCGCTTGAATGATAAATTGGATTGGCAAACCACCACGACGACTCACAGAAATCGTTGGTTGTTCTGAAACCGAAATTTTAACGTCATTAAAACCTTTTGTCCATTGCGCGAGTTGATTGGCAATTTCTTTTTGAGATTTTTCACGCTCTTCTGTATCAACTAATGAAAGCCGAGCGAAACCTCGGTTCACCGCACCAACTCCAAAACCGGGGGAAGTAACAATCAAACTAACTTTTTTCTCTGGAATGGAATCGGTGATTAACTTGGAAATGTCCTGCATAAACCGGTCCATATAATCATACGTAGCTCCTTCCTGAGCAGAAACGTTTACTAAAACCATACTTCGGTCATCATAAGGAGCGGTTTCTTTTTGAAGTAAACTGTAAAATAGGTAAGACAATCCCAAACAAATAAACAAAATAGGAAAACTCAGCCATTTTTTGGTCATGAATCTTCCCAAAGATTGGGCGTAACTTTTATTTAAATTTTGATAAAAAGGTTCTGTTTTTTCATAAAATTTGGAGCGTTTTTGTTTGCCACCTTTCATTAAATAAGCATTTAACATTGGTGTTAAACTCAACGAGACAAAGGCGGAAATGAGCACAGCGGCTCCAATGACAATTCCAAATTCTCGAAACAGTTGTCCAACAAATCCTTCTAAAAAAATAATAGGAAGAAAAACGGCTGCTAGCGTTACAGAAATGGATATAATTGCAAAGAAGATTTCATTTGAACCTTTGATGGCTGCTTCGATAGGCGACATGCCTTCTTCTACTTTTTTGAAAATATTTTCGGTAACAACAATTCCGTCATCCACCACCAAACCTGTTGCCAAAACAATCGCTAATAAAGTCAAGACATTAATGGAAAATCCAAAAATATACATGATGAAAAACGTAGCAATCAAAGAAACTGGAATATCAATTAAAGGGCGTAATGCAATTGCCCAATCTCGAAAAAATAGATAAATTACTAAAGTAACGAGCAGCAAGGCAATCAACAATGTTTCGACTACTTCAAAAATTGCTTTTTTAATAAATAGGGTCGAATCGATGGCGACATTCAGTTCAAAATCTTTTGGTAAATCTTTTTTGAGGTCTTCGTATTGCTTATAAAATTCTTCTGAAATCGCTAAATAATTCGTTCCGGGTTGCGGCGTAATGGCTAGTCCAATCATGGTTTGACCGGAATCGCTTAAACGCGTTTCTAAATTTTCGGCCTCTAAACTCGCTTTCCCAACATCCGATAAATGGACAATTTTATCGCCTTCCGATTTAACAATGATGTTGTTGAATTCTTCTTCGGTAGAAAGATTTCCAAGTGTTTTAACCGTTAATTCCGTATTATCGCCAGTTAATTTTCCTGACGGTAATTCGACATTTTGTTCGTTTAAGGCATTTAAAACATCCGTAGAAGTGATGCCAAATGCATTTAGTTTTATAGGATCAATCCATAAACGCATGGCATATTTTCGTTGTCCCCAAATTTGAACACTACTAACGCCAGGAATAGTTTGTAGCCGCTGTAAAATAACGTTTTCAGCATAATCGGTTAATTCTAACACGTTTTTATTCTCACTTTTCATCGTCATAGTGAGAATTGGGTCCGAATTAGCATCTGCTTTCGAAACAACTGGCGGAGCAGTAATATCTTGCGGAAGACTTCGAACAGCTTGCGAAACTTTATCTCGAACGTCATTCGCCGCTTCTTCTAAATTTTTATCTAAATTAAATTCAATGGTAATCACACTAGTTCCTTGAGCACTCGTAGACGATATATTCCGAATTCCATCGATCGAATTAATCGCTTTTTCTAAAGGCTCTGTGATTTGTGATTCGATAATATCGGCATTCGCACCCGTATAATTGGTTTGAACAGAAATTTGTGCTGGATCAATCGAAGGAAATTCCCGAACGCCTAAATAAGTATACCCAATTATTCCAAAAAGAATAATCAGTAAGTTCATTACTATGGTTAAGACTGGTCGTTTGATGCTTAGCGTTGAAAGGCTCATGGATTACTTTTTGTCACGGTTATTTTTAAAGGAGCACCAGTTTTGAGTGACATGATACCAGAAGTAATTACCGTGTCGCCTGCTTTGAGGCCACCGGTTACCAAAATTTCTTTTTCTGTTCGGGTGCTGGTCTCAATGATTACTTCTTTAGCCAAGCCTTTATCAGAAATGAAAACTTTCTTCCCGTTTTGAATAGGAATAATCGCTTCGGTTGGCACTAATAAAGCATCGGTAATGTCTTCTAAAGGCAATGTAATATTCGCAAAAGTTCCAGGAATGAGTTTTTCGTCTTTATTTTCTGCTAAAGCTCTAACTTGAATAGTTCGCGTAGTTTGCTCAACCGCCGGTTCAACTGCATATACATTTGCCGAAAAAACCGTTTTATTTCCAGTAGTGGTAAACGAAAGCGTAGAATTTGTTTTTATTAAACTGCTGTATTTTTCAGGAACAGAAAAAGTGACTTTTACTTGACTATTATTTACCAACTTGGCAATCATGGTGGTTGGTGTGACATACGAACCTGGTGAAATGGAACGCAAACCAATTTTTCCGGAAAAAGGTGCAGTTATTGATGTTTTTGAAATTTGCGCCTGAATGAGCTGTGTGTTGGCTTGAGCCGATTGTTTTTCGGCGAAAGCCACATCATATTCCTCTTGACTTATGGCTTCTTTTTGTAATAATAATTTTGCTCTTCGTTCATTTTCAGTTACCAACGAAAGTTGTGTTTTGGCTTGCGATAATTGTGCTCTCAACTCAATATCATTCACTTTTATTAACGTTTGACCTTTAGTAACAAAACTTCCTTCTTTAAAATAAATTCCCTGCACTACGCCAGAAACTTCACTGCGAAGTTCAATTTGTTCGTTTGCATCGATGGTTCCTGTTAAGGTCAATTCATTGGCAAATTTAACAGGTTGTAAAACGACAGCATTGACTTGATTGGGCATTTTCTTGCCCATTCCTCTCTTGTTATTCAGCTCATTTTGTTTACTATTGGACATAACTCGATATCCAATTAAAGCCAATATGCTTAAAAGAATAATAATTAAAATGATGTTTTTTATTTTCATTAGAGAAGTAACTATTTAATATAAAAAAAGCGGAAAGGGCAAATTTACCTTTTTAAATGAAGTTAGGAAGAATCGGCAATCCACTTTTAACAAATATTTAAATGAGGAAGAATTCTCCTTTTTTTTGAAATCGATTTGCCGAATTAACCACTTTTTTACATTAAATAATAGTGGTAGTTTGTCGATATTTGTAAGTAAAAACTATAGTTATACTTAAAATTACGCATTTAATCGATTAAATTAGTATTTTGTCGATACTTGTATTTATATTTACAGAGTCAAACCCAAATTTAATAGACACATGAAAACATTTACTACAACCGTACTCGCATTATTTGTTTCCTTCATATCGTTTGCAGAAATTTCTGTAGCTGAAAAAGAGGCCTTGGTAAAATTTTATCAAGCAACAAATGGAAAACAATGGACTAAATCTTGGGATTTAAAAGCATCGCCAGCCACTTGGTATGGCGTTAAAATTAAAGATAACAAGGTAGTTGAATTGATTTTGCAAAACAACAATTTAAAAGGTGAAATTCCATCGGAGATTACCAATCTTCGGTATTTAGAAACCTTAGATTTATTTAAAAATCAATTAAGCGGTAGTTTACCTGTTGCTTTAGGCGATTTAAAATCATTAAAAGTTTTAAATATTTCTTTTAATAAGCTGACAGGAGCTATTCCAACTTCGATAGGAAATGCAAAATCGTTAGTTTCTATTGAATTGTATATGAATACGTTAACCGGTCAATTGCCTTTTGAAATTGGAAGTTTAACACAATTAGAAAACCTTTCTTTATTCAATAATAATTTAGAAGGTGAATTGCCATCGTCATTGTACGATTTAAAAAACTTAAAAGTTTTAATGTTAAACAGTAATCATTTTTCTGGAAGGTTGAGCTATGACGTTGAAAAGTTAACCGCTTTAGAAAACCTAAGTTTATTTGAAAATAACTTTATCGGACAAGTTCCTTTTGAATTAGAAAAATTAAAAAATCTAAAAGAAATGAATATTTCTTATAATAAATTTAATGGGTTGATTTCCTATGCTTTAGCTAAAAAAGATACATTTCAAATGACGATGTTAGATGATAAAGGCTTGGCGGTTCGCTTACCGTTAATAACAGATAATACAGGAGTTGTTGGTTCTCCTGATTAAATTTATAGAACAATTATTTCCAATCAAAAACTTGCTATCCCCAAATAGCAAGTTTTTTTATGCCCAAAAGGAGGAATATAAAAACACCAAAATTAATAGATTGCAAACGCACTGATAGTAAAGTTGGAACTCGTCTTAAAAGTTTCTTTACGCAATTCCAAACTCAGATTTAAGATAATTTGGGGATAAAGAAAATAGTAGAACATAAAGAATAATAGTTCACCTTAATCTTGATTAAATACGTCCATTGCCGGTAAAGCTTTGTGATCAAAATCCCATAAAGCTTGATTTTCCCAGCTTGAGCCGTTTGTCGATTCATTTCCGCGAAAAGCGAGCCATTCGGTTCCCCAATAGGCAAAACCTATTCCGGAATCTGTTTCTTTTAAAAGGTTTTTTACAGCAAGTATATAATTTTTTTGACCTTGGGGCGATGCTGGATAAGCTGGAATTAATTGATTTTCTAGTCCGATAATATTATTGGTCCAGTCGTTCCAACTAAGGGTAAAAGGATAAGCAATTTCTGCAAGGACAACTTTTTTATTATGTGTTTGACCAAGCGAATTAATGGTGCTTTTTACATCATTTAAACTTTTACCGTGCCAGATTGGATAATAAGATAAGCCAATATAATCATAATCAACAGAATTCATTTTATTGAAAAACCAAGTTGCTCCAGAACCAATTCCGGCATTATGAATCATAATTTTAGTTGTTGGAGATTGTGTTTTAATGGTTGTACTTGCAAAAGAAAGTAGTTCTAAGCATTGACTTTCTTGTTCAATTAAATTTCCTTTTGGCCATAATAAACCGCTGTTAATTTCATTGCCAATCTGGATAAAATCGGGTTGAATTTCTGTGATAACGGTAGCTGTATAATCGGCAACCGCTGTTTTTAAAGCCGTAAACGATAGATTTTGCCATGCTGCTATAGTAGTTTGCTATTCAGGATCAGCCGATGTGTCAGAATAATGAACGGTGAGCCATACTTTCATTCCTGCTTGCTTCACGCGTTGAGCAAAGGATTTTACTTCATTAAAACCAAAATGACCGTCCGATGGGTTTTTCCAAAGACGAATTCGAATCGTATTACAACCTGCTTTTTTTAAGGTGGTTAACGCAATTTCAGGCTGGTTATTGGCATTATAAAAACAGTATTTTCACTTTCCATTAAGGGTAAATAGGACATGTCTGCGGCCCGAATGGTTTCTTCTATTGGTGTTTTTGAATCTAAACCTGGGCTGTCTTCTTTTGAACAACCAGCAAAGCAAAATAGAAGTGAACTGAAAAAAGCATATAAAACTATTTTTTTCATAAGTGGTTTTTAAGAAAATTCTTTACATTATAAATTCGATTTATTTTCTTTTGCAAAAAGGATTTAAAGAGTATATCATTTTCTTTTTTTTTAAATGTAAGGAATTTTAGTGATGAAGTGGGATAAATTTATTTGTGAATCATAATTGATTTTATTTTTTCAAATGGGCCTTTTTCCTTTATGGTTTTATTCAGTTACAAAGAGATTAAAACGAATTAAAAGCCTTAACTTTACTAAACGTTAACATCTTGTAAACGAATCGCTTTAGATGAAGATAATTACAAAAATAATTGAAAATGTAAAATCCTTTCTCGCGGAAATCGGAGACGTGGCTTATTTTGTAAAGCGATTTTTTAAAGAAGTTTTTCGACGCCCTTTTGAAACCAAAGAATTTTTACGTCAGTGTTATCGTATTGGTAATCAGTCGTTATTTTTAGTTGGGATGACGGGATTTATTATCGGAATTGTTTTTACGTTACAATCTCGACCTACTTTACAGCAATTCGGAGCTGTTTCGTGGATGCCTTCTATGATAAGTATTTCTATAATTCGCGAAATTGGTCCAATTATTATTGCATTGATTTGTGCCGGAAAAATTGGTTCGGGCATTGGAGCCGAAATTGGTTCGATGCGGGTAACAGAACAAATTGATGCCATGGAAGTTTCTGGAACCAATCCTTTTAACTATTTAGTGGTAACCCGCATTTTAGCAACAACGTTCATGTTGCCCGTTTTGGTCATTTTTGGCGACGTGATTGCCATTTATGGCTCTTTTTTAGTAGAAAATTTTAAAGGAAACGTTTCGTTTTTGCTCTATTTCAATCAAGTTTTTAAACATTTAGAGTTCGTCGATTTAATTCCAGCTACGATTAAAACCTTCTTTTTTGGTTTTGCCATCGGATTAGTGGGTTGTTTTAAAGGATATACTTGTAAAAAAGGTACGGCTGGCGTTGGTCTTGCAGCGAATTCAGCAGTCGTTTTTACGTCGATGTTGCTTTTTGTAATTGATTTTATTGCTGTATTTGTAACGGATATATTTTACACTATTTAAAATGGAAAAGAATAAAACGGATAGAAAAGCGGTGATTGAAGTGCAAGATGTACATAAAAGTTATGGAACAAACCATGTTTTAAATGGTTTCAATATGACTTTGAAGGAAGGTGAAAACGTGGTGGTGATGGGCAAATCGGGTTCAGGTAAATCTGTTTTGATAAAGTGTATTATTGGATTAGAATCGGTTAGTAGTGGAATAATTAAAATCATGGATAACGACATTAGTCAGTTAACCAGAGATGAAATGGATGAATTGCGTACAGAAATTGGATTTTTGTTTCAAGGCAGTGCATTATATGATTCGATGTCGGTTCGTGAAAATTTAGAGTTTCCGTTACGTCGGCATACGCAGAAATTCGGAATCGTTAAAGACACGACTCCTTTGGTGATGGAAGCTTTGGAAAGTGTTGGATTGGCTCATGCCATCGATTTGATGCCGAATGAACTTTCTGGCGGAATGAAACGGCGTATTGCCTTGGCTCGGACATTAATTCTAAAGCCAAAAATTATTTTGTATGATGAACCCACAACAGGATTAGACCCAATTACCTCCAAAGAAATTATCGAATTAATGAAATCAATTCAACAAAAATTTAAGACTTCGGCCATCATTATCACGCATGATATTGATTGTGCTCGTGTGATTTGTGATTACATGATTTTATTAGTAGATGGTATAAATTATGTAGAAGGAACTTTTCAAGAATTAACGCAGATTAAGGACGAAAAAGTACAAGCTTTTTTTAAATAGTAAACCCATGGAAAAATCAACGAATCAAAAAATTAAATTAGGCTTGTTTGTCCTAATTGGAATGCTATTTTTTATAGCTATCGTCTATTTTATTGGCAGCAAGCAAAATATGTTTGGAAAAACCTCAGTCGTTACGGCCAATTTCAACGATGTAAATGGTTTGCAAATTGGAAATAATGTTCGTTTTTCAGGAATAAATGTTGGTACCGTTCGTGGCATAGAAATGATTAATGACACCTTGATTGAAGTAAATATGGTGATAGAAACAAAAATTTTAACGCATATCAAAACAGATGCTGTGGCGGTGATTGGTTCAGATGGTTTGGTGGGCAATAAGGTGATCAATATCAATCCGGGAAAAGGTTCGATGACATCGATTCAGCCTGGTGGAAAACTTAAAACATTTAGCCAAGTTAAAACGGCTGATATGATGGAAACGTTGAATGTGACCAATAAAAACGCAGCAGCCTTAACGGAAGATTTGTTGAAAATAACCCACGACATCCGCATGGGAAAAGGAACGCTAGGTATGTTGTTGAACGATACTGTGGCAGCAAACGATTTGAGCCAAACGCTAAATTATATCAAATTAACAACGAAAGGAACGACTGAATCTATTCAAAAATTGAACCAATTGATTGCTTCCTTGCAGAATGAAAATAATGTAATTGGCGTGTTAAATGATACCACTGTTGCCAACCAATTAAAAAGAACGGTTGCAAATGTTGATAAATCGAGTGTTCAATTGGATATTTTGTTGGCCAATTTAAATCAAACGATTACCGATGTGAAAGAAGGTGATGGTGTGCTGAATTACCTTTCAAATAATTCTAAATTGGTGAAGCAAATCGACTCCACCATGACCAACTTAAACTCAGCGAGCGGAAAATTAAATGAAAATTTAGAAGCCTTGAAACACAATTTCTTTTTTAGAGGTTATTTCAAAAAGCAAGAAAAAGCCTTGCAGAAAGAACAAAAAAAATTATAGTTTTATACTATCTTGCTTCTAATCTATTTATATTTTTTTTCTCCCGCTAATTAGTGATAAGACAAAAAGTACTATAAAAATAAAGAATAATACTTTTGCAATACCAGCCGCTCCAGCCGCTATTCCTCCGAATCCAAAAATTCCAGCAATTATTGCCAAAATAATAAAAATAACTGTCCATCGTAACATAATCTATTGTTTTATTGGTTAATAAATTGATTGTTCTTAGTCCAAAATTCAAGCGCTAGGCTTTTACATTTTGAACTTATACAAATATAAAGAAGACTGATAATTATAGTTTTACAGAATATTTATGAATACTTATACGATTTCCATATTGATTTACTATGAAATAGATATCTGGTAGTCAAAATTGCTTTTGAATAAAATTAGGTTAGGATAACGCTCACAGCCCCAATAGATAGCCAATTATATTGATCAAAAATAAAAAAGATTTAAAAATATACTTGCTATTATAGATATTGGTTGTATATTTGCACTCACAAATCGCGGGATAGAGCAGTAGGCAGCTCGTCGGGCTCATAACCCGAAGGTCACAGGTTCGAGTCCTGTTCCCGCTACTAAGAAAGAGTAATCAGAAATGGTTACTCTTTTTTTATGGAATAAAGTCACTGTTTCTTCCTAAGCTTTGGAATTGTTGTCGCTTTTAAATAACATATAAGAAATGAGAGATTTTTTCATTCCTCAATCACCAACGAATTAGGTGTAACCCCTAAATCCAATAAATCACGCGTAATCGATTTTACAAAACTTTCTGGACCGCAAACATAAAAATGTTGGTTAAAATCGGCTATTTGTCCAATTAGAAAACGTCTATCTATACGATGGCCCACAAATCCAATTGTATGTTGACGCGTAATCACATTCATAAAATTAGTTTTTAGCATTAAAAGTAATTCTGGACCTAAAATAATGTCATCCACCGTTTTGTTGGAATAAATTAAACGGTTGCCTTTTAGTTGCTTTTTTTTGTATAAATCTCTAAAAATGGCAATAAAAGGAGTGATTCCAGAACCTGCCGCCAGAAAAACACCGGGACCTTTGTATTGAATAGCTCCAAAAACATCGTGCAAAATTAATTCTGCATTTGAATTGGTTTTGCTCAATTCTTTGGTTACTCCGGGATGATCTCGGTATATTTTGATCATGAATTCTAAATACCGTCTCGCAGGCAGATTTGCGAATGTAAAAGCCCGTTTTTTGTCTTCCCAGCCTGGTTTATTAATAGAAATATCAGTCCCTTGACCGGGAGTAAATTTATATCCTTTTGGACGTTGAACTTTAAAATATTTCACGTCATGAGTAATAAAATAAGATTCAAGTATTTTGACGATATGTTTCATAGGGATAGCGTAAAAAGGCTAGATTCTAATTAATCACTGGTTTTGTGGTATTGAATCATTCCATAAATATAAAAAATAAATAATGAAATTGGTCAAGAAACGGTGTCGATTTTTAAGAAGTTTTTCAGACTTTCTAAAGAACTCAATACGGAATCCATTTGTTTTTCTGGAAAATAATTAATAATCAAATAGTTATAAAAATAAGTATTGTGCTGATAATACAATAAAAAGCATTAATTTTGCCGAAAATTTAAAAAAAGAGGCAAGGCTAACTTGTTTGAAAATTCAACGTATGAACACAAAAAAAATTGCAGAATACCGAAAGTTACTTCAAGTAGAAAAAAATGTAACATTAAAGGAATTAAAAACCATTTACAGAAATAGTATGAAGGAAGACCACCCCGATACTATTGCAGATGCCGATCTTCGATTACATGCAGAGGAGCGAAGTAAAAACGTCATTGAAGCCTATCATTTTTTAGTGAGTATTGCTCCTGAAACACAAGAAAAAGTGAAAGAAGCTTATGAAACAACCATCAAAAACTTCAATATACAGGATTTTTATATGGAAAATACGGTTTTATATATCAATTTTTTAGATGGAAATTCATTTGAATATTTTGGTGTACCAAAAAATACGTATATCAAAATGGTCAATGCCGAGTCGCCAAGCCGATTTGCGAGAAGACACATTTATACAAATTTTGTATACAGAAGTGCTAGTAAATTAGTTTTAGCTGACTAATTTCTAACAATCAAAATTTAAATTTTATCAAGGCGGTTTCCTTTTTTACGCAAGTTAACTTACCTTAGCAAAAAGTATTTTTAAATGGAACATAAGGCTGGTTTTGTAAATATAATTGGAAATCCAAATGTGGGTAAATCAACGTTGATGAATGCGTTTATTGGCGAAAAATTATCCATTATAACCTCCAAAGCTCAAACAACACGTCATCGTATTTTAGGAATTGTCAATGGTGATGATTTTCAAATGGTATTGTCCGACACACCCGGAATCATCAAACCTGCGTATGAAATGCAGGAATCGATGATGCAGTTTGTAAAATCTGCTTTTGAAGATGCCGATGTTTTGATTTATATGGTTGAAATTGGCGAAAAAGAATTGAAAGATGAATCCTTTTTTAATAGAATTATTCACAGTAAAATTCCCGTTTTATTACTTTTAAATAAAATTGACAAATCCAATCAGGAACAGTTAGAAGAACAAGTTGCTTTATGGGAAGCAAAAGTACCAAATGCCGAAATTTTTGCTATTTCTGCCCTAGAAAACTTTAACGTAAAAGAAGTTTTTGAACGAATTGTGGCTTTGTTGCCTATTTCTGAACCGTATTATCCGAAAGATACATTAACTGATAAACCCGAACGATTTTTTGTAAACGAAGCCATTCGTGAAAAAATATTGGTTAATTATGACAAAGAAATTCCGTATGCGGTAGAGGTAGAAACCGAAGAGTTTAATGAAGAAGACCATATTATTCGAATTCGCTCCATCATAATGGTCGAACGCGAAACGCAAAAAGGAATCATCATTGGACATAAAGGCGGAGCTTTAAAAAGAGTTGGGATTCAGGCTCGTGAAGATTTAGAAAAATTCTTCGGAAAGCAAATTCACCTTGAATTGTTTGTGAAAGTGAGCAAAGATTGGCGAAGCAATTCGTTTCAATTGCGACGCTTAGGTTATAATCAAAAGTAATAAGTTTCCAGTTTATTTTCTTGTTTTATTCTATTATTTTATTGAACAAAACTTCTAATTCTTTGGCTTGTTTTAATCCTTTTTTTCGATTTAAACGAGCAATAAAGTACAATAAAAACCAGATATTCACCATCGCAAACATAACTAATAAATCAAATCCAAACGGTTGATTTAAAGACCACTTTGAAAAAGTAATTATTGAAAAAATAATAAAAATACCAGCAACTACAAAATGCAAAAAGATAAAAAGCGTCCATAAAACAGGGTCTGGACCATATAATCCGCGAATAGATGTATTGCCATCTTCCATTTTTTCAATTTCTAAATGCAAATGTGGCGAATATTTTTCACGGTTTAATAAGCCAACATGCAACCAAATATGGTGTCCCGCCACTTTAATTTTATAATCCGGTTCAACCGTTTCCTTCAATTGAATACAAGAGTCTAAAATAGCCTCATACGATTTGCTTACTACTTTATAAAAACGATACCGCAAGGGCAATTGGTCATCTATTTCCATTGGTTGGATGCTTAATTAAAATACTAATTTACAAAATAATAGTATATAGAATAGAAGAAAGGTATATTTTTAAATCAACTTTTTTAGCTAATTTAAACATGCTGTTAACTTTACAAGCTATTGTCAAACAAAAAAACTACCTTTGCAAAATAGTTAAAAACTGAATTATGAGTACTATTGTAGCCATTGTGGGCAGACCAAATGTTGGGAAATCAACGCTTTTTAATCGTTTAATCAAACGAAGAGAAGCTATTGTTGATTCGGTGAGTGGCGTTACCCGTGACCGAAATTACGGCAAAAGTGAATGGAACGGAAAAGAATTTTCTGTTATCGATACCGGTGGATATATTAAAGGATCTGATGATATTTTTGAAGCTGAAATTCGTAAACAAGTTGAATTAGCAATCGATGAAGCGGATGTGATTATGTTTGTGGTTGATGTGGAAGAAGGCATCACACCCATGGATGATGAGGTGGCCAAATTGCTTCGAAAAATTACCAAACCGGTTATTGTTGTTGTGAATAAAGTCGATAATTCCATGCGTGAAAAAGATGCTTATGAATTTTATAATTTGGGATTAGGCGATTACATTACCATTTCTAGTACATCAGGAAGCGGAACAGGCGAATTATTAGACGAATTGATAAATGTTTTTCCAAATCATCCTGAACCAACGCAAGAAGAATTAGAATTGCCTCGTTTTGCAGTTGTAGGTCGTCCAAATGCTGGAAAATCAAGTTTTATAAATGCCTTAATTGGGGTTGATAGATATATTGTAACCGATATTGCGGGAACAACGCGTGATTCGATTGATACCAAATACGATCGTTTTGGTTTCGAATTTAATTTAGTGGATACGGCTGGAATTCGAAGAAAAGCGAAGGTAAAAGAAGATTTAGAATTTTATTCCGTGATGCGTTCCGTTCGTGCTATTGAACACAGCGATGTTTGTATTTTAATGGTTGATGCAACTCGAGGTTTTGAGGGTCAAGACCAAAGTATTTTTTGGCTTGCTGCAAAAAACCGAAAAGGAATTATCATTTTGGTTAATAAATGGGATTTGGTAGAAAAAGATACTATGTCAACCCGTGATTATGAAGTTAAAATCAGAAAAGAATTAGAACCTTTTACCGATGTGACTATTTTATTTGTTTCTGCTTTAACAAAACAACGTTTATTGAAAGCATTAGAAGAAACTGTAAAAGTCTATGAAAACCGAAAGCAACGGATTCCGACTTCTAAATTTAATGATTATATGTTAAAGCTGATTGAAACTTATCCGCCACCGGCTTTAAAAGGAAAGTATGTCAAAATTAAATATTGTATGCAATTGCCAACTCCAACGCCGCAATTTGCCTTTTTTGCTAATTTGCCACAATATGTAAAAGAATCATATAAGCGATTTTTAGAAAATAAAATTCGTGAACAGTGGGATTTTTCGGGAGTTCCAATTGATATTTATATTAGAGAGAAATAAAATCAACTATAATTTTTAATCAATTCATTAAGATGAAGAAGTTTTTCTTAATCGCTATTTTTTCAATAGTTGGGTTATTTCAAACAAATGCACAAGAAATCGGAATCCGTTTTGGCGAAATGACGGGAAATAATGTTGCCATCGACGGAATTTTTAGTTTGGGCGAATTTAGTCGAATTCATGCCAATCTTTCTTTTGGTGAAGATGGCGTGGGAATAGATGCTTTATATGATTTTCTATACGAACCTCTTGGCGATGGCTTTAATTGGTATGTTGGAGCTGGTCCTTCGCTCTTTATTACTGATCCTTTTTATCTTGGCGTGAGCGGCGAAATTGGAATAGAATATCATTTTAATAATGCTCCAATTGCCATTGGATTGGATTATCGTCCCACTTTTTGGATTATTGAAGAAACCGATTTTGAAGCAGGTGGGTTCGGGTTAAACGTTCGGTATGTTTTTTAATGGCAAAGTATAAAGTCTAAAAAATAAAGTTCTTTTTCTACGGAAAAAAATCCGAATGGAAAAACAGAACAAACAATTGCTTCATTTTTAAATAAATAGCTAGTATTTTCTTGAACCAATGTAGCAGCTTCTCATAAAGGCTGCTTTTTTTGTGAAGGCCTATGACTGTTAAAGTTTTTGTAACTATTTTTAAGAATCGATACTAAAACACTTAATTTGCATGTATAGAATTTTCTCACAATTATTTTGAAAGTATGTTTAAAACGATTTTATCTGTTGTCTTCTTTTTTTCTTTTCTTTTTGCTCAAAGCCAAACGTTTTCCATTACAGGGAAAATCATCGATAAACAAACCAATCTACCGCTTGAATCAGCGACGGTTTACTTAACTTCTAAAAAAGATTCTACCGTTATTGATTATACCATTAGTGGAAGAAAAGGCGATTTTCAGTTTCAAACCCGTAAAAAATCAGAAGCTGTCTTTTTGAAAGTTTCTTTTTTGGGATACAAAAATTATAAAATCGAGTTGCCTAAAATAGAAGAAAATCGAAATTTAGAAACTATTTTCCTAGAAGAATCAGATACTTCTTTAGACGAAGTGGTCTTGAAAAGTGAAGCACCGCCAATTCGAATTAAAAATGATACGTTAGAATTTGATGCCGCTTCTTTTAAAGTTGGTGCCGATGCGAATGTCGAAAAATTATTGCGTCAATTGCCTGGAGTAGAAATTTCTCCAGAAGGAAAAATTACGGTTAATGGAAAAGAAGTCAACCAAATTTTAGTGAATGGAAAACCCTTTTTTGGGAAAGATGGAAAAATTGCAACCCAAAATCTTCCAGCCGAAATTATAGAAAAAATTCAAGTAGTTGATACCAAAACAAAAGAGGAAGAACTTTCGGGTGATGCTGCTTCATCCGAAGAAAAAACAATCAATTTGACCATTCAGGAAGAAAAGAATGTTGGTTTTTTCGGGAAATTTATGGGCGGTTATGGAACGGATGATCGGTATGAATCGAGTTTGCTTTTCAATTGGTTTAAAGGAGAACAAAAAATTAGTGTATTGGCTTCGGCTAATAATATTAATTCGGTAGGCTTTTCGATGGATGAAATTTTTGATAACATGGGCGGCGGTCGAAGTAGTTCTATTTTTTACAGTGATGACGGTAGTTTTGGCATCAACGGAATGAATTTTGGCGGAAATAATGGAATTACAACCTCTAATTTAATTGGAATTAATTATGTTGACAAATGGTTCAAAAAACTCGATATGAGCAGTAATTATTTTTTTACGAATGCTGAAACGGAAAATGTAAATAGAACATCTCGAACCAATTTATTGCCTACTGGAACCACGTTTACAGAGTCGAATGCAAATACCAATCGAATTGCAAATAATCACAATATAAGTTTAGATTTCGAGATGAAAATTGATACGACCATGAGTTTTTACATGAGTCCGAAATTTTCGCAAAGTTTGGCAAAAGATATATTTAAAAATCAACAACAAACCAATAATGAGGCTAACGTGCTTTTAAACGAAAGCACTAACGATAATTTTACGGAAACCGATAAGTATTCGTTTGAAAATAATATCTATTTCAACAAATCATTCAAAAAAAAGAATCGAAGTATTAGTATGTCGTTAGATAATGAAAACCGAAAAACGGATGTAAAAGCGAACATTAATTCGGCTACACTTTTTTATCAGTCAGACCTGCCCAATGACATTCGAAATCAAAATCAATTATCGGCAAATCAATTTGATAAAATAAGAACGGAGATTAAATTTACCGAACCGCTTCTTGATTCGTTGCGGTTTCAAGCTTCCACGGAAGTTATCTATTATCAATCCAAAGACAGTAGAAACACGTTTGATTTTGATTTGGCAACCCAAGAATTCGATGATTTTAATGCTTTTCAATCCAACGAAATTGAATCCAGTGTCTTTAAAATTGTTCCCATGGTTGGATTGAGTCTTCAAAAAAAGAATTTTAGAGCCCGAGTTAATGCTGGACCAGAATTTGTAACCTTTAAAAATCAATCGGATTACTTGAATGTGCAAACTCCGCTGAATGAAAATTATATTTTTCCAAGGTTAGAAAGCAATTTGTATTACACCATCGATAAAAAGAAATCTATTTATGCTAATTATAATTACAGTGTAGATTTACCTTTGGCAAATCAAATTTTACCAGTCATCGATTTGTCGAATCCGTTAAATACCATTGAAGGAAATGCCGATTTGAAGCCAACACGGCAACATTCGACTTATCTAAATTATAACAATTATGATTGGCAAAATCGAAGCGGAATTTTCTTTTACGGAGGTATGTCGCTTTTTAACGACCAAATTGTTTCTTCCACCGTTTATGATGAAAATTTTAAAGCCTTTACGACGTTTCAAAATGTAGATAGCGGCATCCGCAGTTATTTTGGAGCAACTTGGAGTAAATCATATAAAAAAGAAAAACGAACGTTTCGCTATAGCCTAGGTGTTGATTCGGGTTATGATTTCAATCAAGGGTTAACCAATGCCGAATTATTTGAAGCTAGAGCATGGCGAATTGAACCAAAAGTGAGTCTGAATTGGAGCATAGAAGAATTGGTTACTATTGCTCCTTCTTATCGCTACACTTACAATACCACTGATTTTAAAAACTATCCGATTGATAATGCCACTAATTTCATCCATAATTTTAAAATTGAACTTACGAATTATTGGCCAAAAAATTTCGTTTTCGGAAATGATTTTGGCTATACCTATAATTCAAATATTGCCGATGGTTTTCAGAAAGATTTTTATTTGTGGAATACCAGTTTAGGCTATAATTTTTACAAAGATAAATTGTTAGCCAAAGTCAAAATATATGATGTATTGAATCAAAACGTTGGTGTTCGAAGAACCATTACACCAACCGCCATTACTGATGTTGAAAACACCGTTTTACAACAATATATGATGTTTTCGCTAACCTATAGTCTAGATAAATTTGGAGGTAAAAAAGAAGGTGGAGGAATGATTATTTTGGATTAAAATCCTAAGAGCAAATTCTAAATTCGAAGAAGAAAATTCTAAATTCGAAGAAGAAAATTCTAAAAGGGAAATTCCAAATAGATAACATAACCCGTTATCTACAACTGCAAACTACCAACTTCCCCCAGCTCCGCCGCCGCTAAAGCCGCCGCCTCCAAATCCACCACCAAAACCGCCGCCACCGCCAAAACCGCCACCGGAAGAAGAACCACCTCCAAAACCACCGCGACCTAAGCTGCTTAAAATGATAATGTCTGCTAAACTTGGACCAGCAAATCGGCCGGTTCCGCCATTTCTATTGTTTTTATTAGATCCTTTAGAGATAAAAATAATGAAAACCATGATAAAAACTAGTATTAAAAAGAACGGTAAGCCACTGCCTTTATTTCCTTTTCGCTCTCCTTTGTATTTTCCTTTCAGCACGTCAAAAATAGCATCTGTGCCTTTATCAAGTCCCTTATAGTAACTTCCTGCTTTAAATTCGGGCAAGATGATATTTCGAACTAGTTCACCTGTGATTCCAGCTGTTAATCTATCTTCAACACCATAGCCTGGAGAAATATGAATGCGTCGCTCATCACGAGCGAGTAACACCACAATTCCGTTGTCGGTTTCTTTACTGCCGCCAATTCCCCATTCTTGTCCCCAACGTGGAGCTAATAAACCTATGTTTTCCCCTTTTAAACTTTCAATCGTAATCACCACAATTTGTGTGCTTGTAGAATCTGAATAACGAATTAATTTTTCTTCTAACGCTTTTTCTTCTT